>Ga0209604_1003800_pt1 | contig 10177 bp, 9 predicted proteins | sample AD_UKC097_MetaG_FD_184405 | JGI IMG/M metagenome (GOLD analysis project Ga0209604, IMG submission 184405) | Active sludge microbial communities of municipal wastewater-treating anaerobic digesters from USA - AD_UKC097_MetaG (SPAdes) (version 2) | ecosystem: Engineered > Bioreactor > Anaerobic >... | reverse complement strand
CCCTATCCTCCTGTTCATCCCAGACCTATTAAATCCCTATAATCCTGTTCCTCCCAGACCTATTAAATCCTTAAAATCCTGTTCATCCCAGACCTATCAAATCCTTAAAATCCTCGTTTCTAAAATCAAATCGGCGAAATCTGCGAAATCTGCGTGCTCCTATCTTTGTTCCGCGTCTTTGGTGGCTACATAATTTTTTTTCTGTTTTCCCAGAGTTGTTTTGCCACGGGAGCCCATTTTTCAGCAGCCGGTTTTGTTTTAGCGCACAGTTCTTCAATTTTTTCAGGGGATATTATATCTGTTGACCGGGCATTAGATTCAGCTATAATTTCTCTAATTCTTTCGGGATTATCCATCAGTGGGCAGGGTTGTAATTGATTTTGGTTAAAGGGTTGTCTTTTTTGGTATGCTTTAAAGATTGGAGATTGTAATGCTTCCAAAAGGGAAACATCTTTAATATTTACATTGGAATAATGAACAAAAGCACAGGGTTCAACATCCCCGGCGGCATTGATATGAAAATAGCTGCGTCCACCGGCAATGCAACCTCCGGCAAGTTCTCCGTCATTCCAGAAATCCAGAGCCAGGATGGGTTTATGAGTTCTAATTTCATTAACTCTTTTATACATATAAGCGCGTTGTTCAGGAGTAGCAATCAAATCTGTTTGAGCATTTTTACCAATGGGAATATAGGTAAAATTCCAGGCATAGAAACAGCCCCGAGCAAGCATCTCGTCCACAAATTCATCGGAAGCAACGCTTTCTGTATTATAGCGATGATAGCAAGTGGAATAACCGAAAAATAAACGGTATTTTTTCATCAGCTCCATTGCTTCTATAACTTTTTGGTAACTTCCTTTTCCTCTGCGCATATCGGTTGCCTGTTCAATTCCTTCAATAGAAAAACAAAGTGTTAAATTTCCTGTGCGGAGAACCTCCTCACAGAATTTTTCATCTACAAGTGTGCCATTAGTAAAAGCCAGGAAAAAACAATCCTGATGTTCTTCGCAGAGTTTAATTATGTCCTTTTTGCGGATTAAGGGTTCGCCTCCGGAGAAGAGATACCAATAGATGCCCATTTTTTTCCCTTGCTGGCAGATAGAATCCAAAACTGCATAAGGTAAATTTTGCTCTTTTTCATATTGAGCAGCCCAACAACCTGTGCAGGAAAGATTACAGGCACTTGTCGGGTCCATCAGAATAGCCCAGGGCACTTGTATTGAATATTTTGCTTTATACTTCTCTCTTATCGGTTTGCCAACCAGGGTAGTATTGATGGCAAAACATTCTGCTAGTTTTCGGATAACTTTGGAATCAACATTATGGAATAAGTTTTCCACAAGTTTGTGCCAATGGCTATTTTCATCTGAAAGAGCAGCAGAAATAACACTAAATAACTGTAAATAATTACCCTTGCGGTCAAGTTTTTTAGCCAACTCCATTATTTTGGGTAATTTATTCAGCGGATCAGTGGCTATGTAATTGATCAGTTGATTTAGTGCAATTGTTTTTACATTTTTCATAGCAGATTTCCTTAAGTCATAACTTTTTTTGTGGTTTATAAATTTATTCTTCTAAAATGTCAAGTTTTTTATTAGCAGTGCACTGTAAAGCTTCATATTTTCGTTAAAGAATGGTAATATGCCTTTGTGTTTTAGCGCAGAATTCACCTTAATATATCTGCAAGCTTAGGTTTTTGCCTTTTCTTTTCCGCGTATTCCAGTTTTCGGGTAAAATATTTTTCCTTTAAATTGGCTTCCTTAATTGCATTACCTATGCATTACGGACTCATTACGGATGGCATCCGTATTGGGTGAGCAATGAGTAAGTAATGCTATTAAGGACGATGTGGTGTTTAATCTTGACAATTGTCTGCAATTTTTGAAGATAGAATAATGAACAAAATTTGGACCTTCTGTTTTGCCGTAATTTTTGTGCTGATTACAATTCCGCTCTCCGCTGCGGACGAAGATAACTATTTGCAGGATTATCTGTTATCTTATCCTAAAACAATTTATTCAGCAGTTACGGCACCTGGCAGCTGGCAAAAAGATGATTGGCTGAAAGCAAGTGCGGTAGTTATTACCGGAGGTTGTTTATATTTTCTGGATGATAACTTGCGGAATTACTACCAAGTGAACAGAAATGAATTTACGGACGGAATTTTTACAGGGGCAAAATATTTCGGAGAAGTAAAAATTATATTTCCGGTTATGGCTGTAACTGCTTTGGGAGGATATCTAACTAACGATGAAAAAACAATAGATACCTCTCTGCTTTGCTGGAAAAGTTCTCTTATCTCTTTGGGGGTTACTCAAGCCATAAAATTATCAACTCAACGGCAAAAACCATATAAAGAAGAAGGAAAAGAATTTTGGCAGGAAAATGGAATTTCTTTTTCCAGAAATAGTTTTCCCTCGGGACATACAACTTTGGCTTGGAGTTTGGCTCCTGTGCTGGCAGAACAATACAAAAAGACCAAATGGGTGCCTCCAACTGTTTATACAATTGCTGTTTTAACTTCCCTATCGCGTTTGAATGATGATCAGCATTGGACCAGCGATGTTTTTGCAGGTGCCGTTATTGGCTATGTAACAGCAAAATTGGTGTTGAAAGATACACCTCGTCTAATGCTGAAAGTAACACCTGAAATAAATGGGGTTTCTCTTATGTATAATTTCTGATTTGTAATTTTTATTGGGGTTTACACACCCGTCGCTAGTATTGTGTTGCTCGCCGGACTTTTTATAGTATTAACCTTTCTGTGATTTTGGTTGACCAGGAGGTCAACCTTCCGGTGTTTTTGGTTGACCAGGAGGTCAACCTTCCGGAAAAACGATGTCCTCGTCGTTTATTTTGGTTGACGGGGACGTCAACCATCCGGAAAAACGATGTCCTCGTCGTTTACTTTTTTCAGCTGTAATGGCAATTCCGACAAAGATTTAATATTTCTCCATTTCTGTTACGATGTGCCTCCCTCATTTGTTGTAGTAAAGGTGCATTCCACAGGTCACGAATTTCATCTTTTTGAATGTCTCCAATAAAAATGCGGTCTTCAGGTTTGATGGCACATCCTTTTGCCGGACAAAGAGGGACCAAACCATCGGGTCTGATTTGCAGGTCTCTATACGGAACAGTGCAAACAGGAAGGGAATTTTGAAGTATAGAATTTTGCAGATAAACATCATCTTGAGGAGGTGTTTCGGGATGCTGCAATATATGTTGCGGTAAAACACAATCACAGAATTGGCGTAAAAAACGGCTGTCCTCCTTTTCTTTATCTAAAGTTGAAGGCCGCACCATTAAACGAATACGAATTATGAGGTCAACTTTATAGCGATTTCTCAATATATACAGCTGCTTCAGGTTTTGGAGAAACAGGTCATAATCGGCACCTGGACGACTTCTTTCGTAGATATCTTTTCCTCCGGCATCCATAGAAAGTTCAATAAAGCTAAGTCCGCAATTAAGCAGTTTTTCATTTACTTCAGGATTCTGCCATTGCCCGTTGGTGATAATAGATAAATATTTGCAATACCGGGACATTTCTTTCAGCATCAGGTCAAATTGAGGATGCAGGGTCGGTTCACCGCCGCTGATTCTGATTCTGCTTACAGGATGGCGTTTCAGACGCTCAATTAGTGCTGCAAAAACATCCTGATTCATCATCGTCCTCGGATAGGGAAAAAAGGGATTATTACAGTAGATACAGCGTAAATTACAGGCATCAGTAATATCTACGGAAAGTAAAGGAGGATTTTTGGCATCTTTGAACCAGAAGGGATATTTCAGAATCAGTATTTCCTTCAAGGGAACACCTTTTTTCAGAATGTGGGTATTCAGTTTCCAGTAATAGGAAAGGTGCTTGATAATCCAGGGAAGGTAGAGAAGTTTTGAGGTTTGGGGTCTTTTTTGTGGCATAAGATGTTACTACTGTAAAACCAATATCTTCCGAATTTGGGTTCTATCTTCTTTAAAACGCAGAAAATAGATTCCACTGCTTAATTCTGCGGGCAATGAAAAAGAAAAACTGCTTTCTCCCTGTAAAATTCCTTTCAGGGGTTCCTGATATACTATCTGTCCTTTCAGGTTAAAAAGCTGTAAGGTCAACTCGGAAAATGCCTTATCACTAAAGAGCAGTAAATTTCCCTGCGTTTTCAAAGGATTGGGATAAACGGATTTTATGTGTAATACCGATGGAACTTGCAACGGATCGGAATTTGCCATTCCATTTTCGGCTATAGTTACAATAACAGAACTATTGGCAGAAAGTGAAACATGCACATAACAAATATTATAATCACTACTCTTATCTGCCTGGATTAAAGTCCCTCCTGAAACATTATAGCCGGAATCTCGTGCAGGCATAATAAATTTCAGCAGCGCATTTTCAAAAGTTAGAGGTTGATTATTAGTGATAATTGCTTTCACACTATCCGCTACTCCATAATTGGAAGGATAGTATTGAACAGAAAGGTTATTTCCTGTCGCTCCGGCATAAATTGTATTATAAGGTGTTAATTGACCGTTATTAACTCTGATTACACGATAAGCACGATTTCCATCACAAATACTACGCGTAGCTAAATTATAGGGCTGAACGGAAATTGAGCCATCATTATAATGAATATGACCCCAAAGAGACATATCTATTCCTAAAGCGGAAAGGGAAAGCTGTTCCTGAAAGTCGTAATGATGGAAAAGAACCTTTTTATAATTCGGAAAAAGAGACAGAGTATTATTCAACCAGGCAATTTGCTGATTGGTATAACTCATATTGCCATATATATTTGGTCGCCAGTAATCATAATTGTCATAACTTTCCAAACCAATAAAAACAGTATTATTGTAAGTAAAATAATAATCCTGTGTATGATAGGGAAACAAAGGGTCTTCATTATCCAGCCAGCTCCAGCCAAAATATTTCCACCAGTTTTTTCGTGCACTTCCTGCAGGAGGAGGGGTTTGATTCCATCCGCCAATATCGTGATTTCCGGAAGTAACATAAACGGGAACATCAAATTCGGTCAGCAATTTTTGTATCCAGCCATACCAATATTGATTGGCAAAACCCTCCAGCTCTCCTTCATTAACTAAATCACCGGTAAAAAGAACAAACTCGGGATGAATGATATTTATATCTTCCATAACGGCTCTAAAATCATCTACTGCAGTAGAGTCGGTGTCAAAACCGGCATTGGGATAATACAAACGATTGGGAGTATGGGCATCTGTTATATGAATAAAATAGTAATTGTTTTTCCGGCTGGGAATAACCTGAATGGCATTAGCTGTAATGTCACTTATACCTCCGCCGGCAGATATCTCCAAATCGTATAATTCATAAACAGGAACAGTTGGAACCGTTACTGTCAGTTCCCACCTGTTGGGTAAATTTAACCATTGAGAGTTTATAACAGGTAAATTCAGGCGTTTACTGTTATGCCTCAGCCAGGCATTCCAATTGCTTGTATTTTGAGGAGCTAAACAAGTTATTTTAAATGTTTCACCTGGAACAACAATTTCCGGAATATTAAGAATAGGACGCTGGATAACGGTTAAAGTATCTCCCGGGGAATTATAACTGCTATTAACAGTTACGCTTCCATTAATGCAATTCGGAATAACACCGGCTCCAAATATTCCCTGAGAAAAATTTAGAGAAGTGGTTCCGGTATTGGCAGAATAAAAATTAAGGGTTAAAAGAACTCCCTGCCCGTTTAAAGCTGTGTTGCTTTGATAAGAAAGAGATAACACTCCACTTTCTACAGTGGCATTTACATTTCCTGTCTGTGATAAAGTTCCTGCAGTGCTTATTGATTCATAATTCAGAATATTAGGATTAAAAGAGATGCTAAAAGAATAGGACTGATAGTTCTGCAAAACATCTATGCCATAAGCATTTACAGGAACAGAAACAGAACTGTGTAAGCCCACGGATTGAGGGGGAATAGCTAAAGTTACTGTATTAGCTCCTAAAATCATATCCGCTTCCGAACGCGGATTGATGGCGTAGTAATTGTAAGAATAATCCACAATACCGATTATTTCGTTATAGACCTGTCCTAAAATTACATTATTCCAGCTGTGATTTGAGCCAAAGAATTGATTATCTATCTGACAAGCACCACTACCATCATCAATATAAAACTCTTGATAAGTATTGGGTTCTACTGTTACGGAAACATTCAAAACCTTTACCAACACGCCTTCCCATTGTTCTCCACTGCTAAAATTATCCAGTGAACCGGTATTTATTTCACTGGGAGCGGGAAGAGGATTGCCCTGGCTTAAAACCTGACAGGAAGTGACAGAAGAAATTTCCGTTAAACCATAATATTCATTTACCGTTCCGGTTACGCGAACTAAATCCCCTACGGTAGGATGATAGGTCTGATTATAAATAAATAAACCGCTCCAGGGACCCCCTGCCGGATCACTGATAAAGAAACCATAATTATTATAACCACTGCCGGAATAATAATTAACACCACTTACAATTCCCTGGACAGTAACACTTTGATCTATATAGGGTGAATCGCTTCCTCCTTCAGGATTATACTGAATATCATAGCAACTGAGAGCTGTTTGCGCAAAAAGATATATGCTGGAAAACAATATTAACAGGAATAAGGAATATTTTCTGTTCATATTTTCGCTAAAATGGTCTTAACTGAATTTATCGGAATGGCAAAACCAATACCAATATTGCCTCCGCTTTCAGAGAAAATAAAAGTATTTATACCAACTACTTCCCCGTTGATATTAACAAGAGGACCGCCACTGTTTCCCGGATTGATAGCAGCATCGGTTTGAATCATAGATTTATATTCATGCTTGTCTTGACGAGCTGCAAAATTACGATTAACAGCGGAAATTACACCTACGGAAACACTGGGCTTGGAGTCATTTAATAAAAAGCCGTAAGGATTTCCTAAGGCAATACTCCATTCTCCGATTATTAAATCGTTGGAATTTCCCAATTCGGCATACGGCAAATTATTACCGGTGATTTTTATTTTGGCAATATCGCGGATATCATCAATTCCTGCAACAGTTCCGGAAAATTCGCGTTTATCAGGTAAAATAACTTTAATTTGAGTAGCTCCGCTAACTACATGCGCATTGGTAATAATGTAACCCTTAGGATCATATATAACACCACTGCCAATTGATTCCACCTGTCGTAGTAAAGGTATAGCACCGAAAAAATCAAAAAAACCTAAACTAAAAGGAGATATAGCTCGCACATATTCAGTTTTAATAACATTAATGCTGACAACAGCAGGTTCTACTGCTTTTACAGCTTCAGTTATAGAATTTATCCTTTTGGCAGAAGATGCTTTACTCGGTTGTGAAGTTCCCTGCGTTACAAAGGTATCGGTTTCCGCTGTTTTATTTCCGTATTTATTGATTAAAGCCATTGTAATAAAGGCATTAAGCAACAAAATAAGGATTATTGTGAAGAGATTGATATGTTTCAAGTTTTCTCTCCTTTATTAAATAAATTTTTGAATGGCAAAGTTAATTACTGCAGAGCTGACAGTAGTTTCAAAACAGGGACCCTTAGGGCGTTCATTCAGGACAGCATAAACAGGATAACGCCAGCTTTCCCGGACTCCTTCTGTTAAATCCCTGTTGCAAGCAACAGCAATAATGATATCCGGTTGGGTATCATTTACCAGTTTCCTTGCCAAAGAACCTCCACTGGCAACTGCTGCTTTAATTTGATAGTCCTTGGTTAATGCCTTCATTTTTGCCATATCACAGCCACCACATTCCTGGCATTCAACAATATTGTTATTAATGCGAATCTTGCAATTGGAACTTTGCAAGCAATGAGGTAAAAGCAAAAGCATATTAGTAGAATGCATTCCCTGATAGTTGGTAACTACAATTTCATTATTAAAATAAAGAAAGGACTCCTGTAAAGTTTCAGTTTTCTGGAAACAAATCCTGCTAAAAACTCTCGCTATTGGGTAATAGATATTCACCATCATCCAGGAAAGATAATGTCTCAGCCAACGCGGTTTGATTTTTTTATGCGTGCTAAGCAGAGCTAAAATCCAAGTGCCGATTAGAATTACAATTATTATAAAGAGTAAAGTGTAGAGTATATTTCCCCAGGCAGAAAGACCTAAACGATGATAACTGCCTAACACTATGAAGAAGAAGATGAGCGTTAGAATAAGCAAAGAAAAGCTGACGAACGCAGGGAATTTGATTATGGCGAAGAATTCTTTTTTCATTTTTCCCTTCCTAAATATTCTTTTTCTTTAAGGCGGGCACCATTTATAAAAGCAATTGTTTCCATTACTTTCTTGCCTGCCGGCTGAACTTTAGTAATAAGCAATTTACAGTCCAAGCAGTTAACAAAAAAACCACACTTTTTATGTATACCACAAATAAATCCCGGTTCACCTTCCGCCGGTTCAGAGGTCTTTTCGGAAGCTAAAATTTTCAGTTTGTTACCTCTAAACAGAGTCCAGGCACCGGGAGTTAAAGAAAAAGCCCGTATTTGGTTATGAATTTCTTTTGCACTTTTATACCAGTCAATTTGGCAGGTTTTATTTGTTATTTTATAGCAATAAGTTGCCTGGCTTTCATCCTGCTTTGTTTCGCAAAGGGTATTTTCCTTTATCAGGTTCTGCCAAAATTGGAGTAGTAAATCAGCTGCCTGTTCTGCCAGGCGTTCTTTCAGTTCGCTGTAGTTTTCATTTTCAGCTATGGATAGCTTTGTCTGAGCCAGAATTGGTCCTGCATCCATTTTGGCTGAAACACGGGAAATTGTAGTTCCGGTTTCAGTTTCCCCATTTAATAATGCACTTTGAATAGGACTGGCACCTCTGTATTTAGGCAGTAAAGAAGGATGCAGATTTATTACTGATAAAGGACAGAGAAGACGGATTTTTTTCTTCAGAAATTGACCAAAAGCAGCAGTAATAATAATATCGGCTTTTTGTTCTGCCATTTTAGCTATGCTTTCTGCAGAGTTTATATCTTCAGGTGTAAAAAGCGGCAGCTTTTGTTTTAGGGCATATTGTGCAACAGGCGTTGGAGTTAAATGTAAATTGCGTCCTGCAGGTTTAGCGGGTTGACTGATTATTAAAGAGGGTTTGTATCCATTTTGGACCAATCTTTGGAGTGTTTGCAAACCGTAATCTGAGGAACCAATAAACAGATAACGCATTATAAATTAAATCCTTCCAGTATATTCTGTCCGTCAACTGCTCTCGCCTGTAGTTTTTTTAGTTTATGCATTATTTTCAAGCGGGAAATAGTTCCCAGATGATCAATAAAGAGAATACCATCCAGATGGTCACATTCATGCTGAATAATAACTGCCTTTAATCCTTCAGCACTTTCTGTTTGCCGATTTCCTTGAAGATCAGTGTAAGAATAGGTAATTCTTTTACTGCGAGAAATATCTGCAAATATTTCCGGTAAGCTGATACAGCCCTCTTCGTAAACAACTTCGCTTTCTCTGCTTTCAATTACAGGGTTAATCATCACTATCGGGTTTTTTTTGTCCCATTTATTTTCCCTGTCTGGGTCTATAACAATCATTCGGTAAAGAGAGCCAACCTGGTTAGCAGCTAGGCCTACTCCATCTCTGGCATACATTGTATAAATGAAATCCTGAATAAACTCTTGCAAACCGGGAGTATTGAGTTCAAGTTCCGGAAGTTTCTTTCTTAAGAATTCATCTCCGTAGAGACGCACAGGTAGATTTTTGGGTTCATAGATCATTTTTCGGAGCTTGGTTCAGGGGTTGTAACAACTCCCACGATAGCGTTTTTTTGAATGTCTATCCGCACTTTGTTGGTATCATCAATTTCCAAAACTACTATTCCTTTATCGGGTTTTATAGAAACGACACGACCATAGATTCCGGAACTGGTTAAGACCTTATCGTTAACTTTAAGTGCATCTTGCATTTTTTGGGTTTCTTTGGCTTTCTTTTGCTGGGGACGAATCAGCAGAAGATACAGAATAACAAACATTATGATCATAAAGATCAAAGTAGTTCCGGCTCCACCTTGTTGGGTAGTGCCTTTTTGTGCTGCTTGCAGTAATATGTAGTTCATTTTTTCTCCTATAATCCAAAGAATTTTGGATATATTTTATTTAGTATTTGAATAAGTATATTAGCATAAATTCCGGCAATGATATCATC
>Ga0209604_1003793_pt1 | contig 10193 bp, 8 predicted proteins | sample AD_UKC097_MetaG_FD_184405 | JGI IMG/M metagenome (GOLD analysis project Ga0209604, IMG submission 184405) | Active sludge microbial communities of municipal wastewater-treating anaerobic digesters from USA - AD_UKC097_MetaG (SPAdes) (version 2) | ecosystem: Engineered > Bioreactor > Anaerobic >... | reverse complement strand
GTTCTGGTGATGCAGCCGCGCGAGCACCTCGCCCTCAGCGGCCAGACGGTCGTTGTGCGCGACGTCACACGCAACCTTGAGCACGTGCTCTTCGTCGCTGCCGTCCTTGCGCACCAGCAGCGCGTCGCTGGAGGAGCCGCGCCCCATGCGCTTGATGACGGTGAAGCCGCCATCCAGGCGATCGCCCGCGCTGGCGACGCTCGGGTCGACAGTGGCTTCCGGGTCGGGGGTGGTGAGCTCGTCCTCGACGCGATCCAGGTCATCGAGGAAGTCCTGAACCGTGTCGTAGCGGGCGAGCACGTCGGGGCAGGTGGCGAACTGGATCAGTTCCTGCTGCCGAGCGCCGCAGCCGTCCATCACGTCCGACAGGCGCAGCCCCTGGCCAACGCGCAACTTCTCGGCGAGATCGAGCACCGATTCGGCGGGTGGCTGGCCGCTGAAGAGTTGGTAGGCAATGCAGCCGAGCGAGAACACATCGAGGCTCGGGCCGTGCGCGGGGTCCGCGCGGGTCGTCTCCGGCGCGAGGTAGATCATCCCCGGGTCTTCGACGTAGTCCTCGACGTGCTGGGTGCCAGTCGTGTGGTGGACCGTGTATGGCGATGCGGAGTCACCGACGTTGCGCGACGCGGTCTGCCAGTTCATCAGGCGCAGGTGCAACGCACCACTACCGATGCCATGGACGAGGATGCTCTGCGGCCCCAGAGCGCGGTGGTAGAGGCGCTTGGAGTGCGCGTATTTCAAGGTCTCGGCGATGTCGCGCACCAGCTGCAGGCGCTGCGTGATCGAGAGGTCTTTGCCGTTGTCGCGCAGCAGGTGATCCAGGCGTACGGCCTTGGGGTCGTGATCGAAGATCAGGGCCGGGCCGAGTTCGGTCTCCTTGTAGTCCTTGACCTTCAGGATGCCGGGGTGGTCGATGCCTTCCAGGATCTCGAACTCGCGGCGCGCCTGGCGGACGCGCGTGGCGCGGATCTCCGGGCTCGACGCGGTGGCCACCGGGTAGATGCGCACCCGGCGGTGCACCGTGTCGATGCTGACGTGCCGGGCCTCCCAGTCCTGGAAACCGTCTCCCTCCGACAGCAGCTTGCCGAGGCGATAGTCGCCCACCTGACGGTGCTTGTTCGAGGGGCGGATGCCGGCCTCGGTGAGCCCGCGTGCGATGGCCCGCGCCTGCTGCGTGTCGACGGAACTCAACGCGCGGTTGGTGATGCCGTTGGCCAGCGCACCCACGATGCCGGGATCGTCCAGGGTGCCGGGACGGCCGCGCTGGAAAGTGGCCGACTTTGCGCGCCCCTCGAGCTTGCAGGAGAGACTGGTCGACGAAAGGAAGATCGCCGGCTCGACGAAGGGCAGGCGGATCTTGGCCTTGGTGATTGCCGGCTGGCGCTTCAGCAGACTGGCCAGGCGCTTGGCTTTGCGGTTCGCGAGGATGACCGGGTTGTCGACCGTGGTGGACCGGCCATCGGTGGTCCAGGTCCAGCTGTGCACGTCGCCGGTCAGCACCCCCGGGCGGCTCTTGATCTCTACGAGGAAGAGGCCGGCCGGCGACAGCACCAGTGCGTCGACCTCGCTGACCTTGCCTTCGTCGTCGATGAATTCGAAGTTCGTCCAGACGTGCCACGGATCACGGTCGGGCAGCTGGCTGCGAAGCCACTCCAGCGCCTCTCGCTCCCAGGCGAAATTGGACTCGGCTATGACGTGCCAACGGGCGGCACCGAGCGTCACGGGGTCACCTTATGGCCATCGTCGACGAACTCGAACAGGTCGCCGACCTGGCAGTTGAAGAGCCGGCAGAGCTGCTCAATCGCCGGTAGATCGACCCGGGTGGTGGTCTCCTTGTAGAGCGCGGTGATCGTGCTGCGATTCAGCCCCGTGCGCCGAGAAACGTCCGCGATGCGAAGCTTGTCTCGGCCCATGAGGGTGGATAGGTGGCAGCGGATCATGTTTGCACCCGGGGTGATGCGCAGGATCGCAAAATATCATGAAATGCGTGATTCCGACTGCGTTTAGTCGCGACGAGCGTTCCTTCGAGCAGAATCTGTATGTGTTCGTGCGCCCGGATAGATGAGGTCGCACTTCGCTTGCGCCGCGCAGCATCTCCGCCGAATGGAGGCCGCGCGGCGCACTGGTCACCCCGGCCGTGCACCGTTATGCGGTTGGACTCCGGTCGAATGATGGCTCGATGCCCTGTCTGGGGGCGCAGAAGCCGACAGTCGAGCGGAAATATTTCGCCAAACGGCGCCGCCGATAAATCCCTTCCCTACTCAGTACAGCGAGGCCAAGACGTGGCCCCGCACGCGCCATGGCCGGACCGAGGCAACTCGCTGACGGCGACCACGGCGCTGCTTCTGATAGGAGAAAGTGATGTTGCATCGTGCATTGGGGGCTGGAAGCCCGTGCGTCGAACCGAACGGAAGTGCTGTCGGGCAACAAGAGGCCATTGCTCGCCGTCGCAGGTTGAGTGCGGGCGAGTTGGACCGAATGGGGCCCAGTCGCTTGCATGAACTCGAGTCTGTATCCGACGAAGACCGTCTTGTTCTTGCATCGACGCCGACGCTCCTGCTGATCCGTGGTTTGCCCGGCAGCGGAAAGTCGACGATTGCCAGAGCCCTCAAGCCGCTGGGCTATGCGCACTTCGAGGCGGATCAGTACTTCTGCAGGGACGGGCGGTACCGATACGACGCGTCGAAGATTCGAGACGCCCATGCGTGGTGTCGGCAGCGGACGCGCGACGCGCTGCAGCGCGGCCGTCGTGTGGTGGTGGCGAACACGTTCACACGCATCGCCGAGATTCAGCCGTATCTGTCGATGTGCGATTTTGTTCGTGTGATAGAGGCGCGGGGGCGGTGGCCGAACGTGCACGGTGTTCCGGCAGAGACCATCGAACGGATGACGGCAAGATGGGAGCCGGCGCCGGTCGATTGGTCGTGTCTGCATCCGGTGCCCTGAACCGCGATCGCCTCAAGCGACGGAGCCGGCGGCGCGCCGGAAACGTTGTACGCATGGATTCCCATGCGCGTATTCCGGCGATGGTGGCCGGGCCGTCTGGATCGGCACCGCGCAGCACCGGATTGTAGGGTGAGCGGTCAGGACACGATTGCGGGGCCTCATCCGGTCGGCTTGCGGGCCTTTGACGCAGCGGGCCGGCTCATCGACTCGCCGGTCAGGTCGATCCGCTGCATGCGCCGCATCTGACGATCCAGGATCGCACCGGCGTCGCCGATCCATCTGTGCCAGCGGTCGATCGGCAACTGCGCGGTGATGATCGTCGCCTATTGGGCGACACGATTTTCCACGATCTCCAGCAGGTCACCAGAACTCCACGAGCTGCACCGCCGGTTCGACCTTGGACTGATCCTGCTGCTTGAGCTGACGCGCCGGCCGCACCGAGACGCAGTGCCAGGAGAATCCGAGCACGGTTCCGCTGGCCCTCTCGGCTCGTACCGGTCCGGGTCGGCGACCAGCTCCTGCGTGTTGGGGAGCGCCACAATGTAGCTACATCGTGGTGCTGCGCTGCCTACTGAACGAGTTTCCCCATGCTGTCCGTTGATGTTCGTCCCCGCGTCGAGCCCGAGCGATAGGCAGCAGCCGTCTTGAAGGCCGCTGGCCTGGACGCGAGCACCGCGATCCGCCTGCTCCTTCGCAATGTTGAACCGCGCTGGAGAACTCGGAGGCAGGGAAGTTCGGTGCCCTGGGTCGACAAGTACGCGGTGCCGTCCGGGATCGTGACCGGCAAATCCGGCATCGTGACTACCGAATCCGGAAGCCACCCGAGATCGGTCTCGATCGACTAGACCCGGCGGTCACGTTCATCCGGATTCAGCGGTGGCGTTGCACCGGAACACCCACCCGTACCCCGGGCGATCGGTGTGCGATGTCGGCTGGGACTGGGACAGGCCGTCCAGGGATCGAGACCGCCGGCGCCGGACCCACCCGAAATCGGTCGAATTCGACCAGGATGACCGCACGAGCTCGGCCAGATTCTGAGGTTGCGTTGGTCCCGAAGCTTGAAGTCGGCGTGTGAATGCCCGGACGTGGACCGTTTATCTGCCATTCGTCGGTTCAATACGGCCGCCAGTCGTCCGCATCCCGATTTTCGCCGCTCCTGATGCCGATTTTCGCCGCTCCTGATGCCGCTTTGCGGTGTTGCCGATAAGTCCCATGCCTATTCAAGGGGAGGTGATTGACCTCGCGCGCTCGGCAGTCGGTCCGCGGCAATTCGTCGTCGGCGACCGCCCTGCGCTAGAAACGGAGACTTGAAATGCACACAAATGGCAACCATGACGCCGGCGAGAACCGCGAATCCGCGGCTGCTTCCGAGGTGGAGCTCGTTGATCGTCTGACCGGACTTCTCTTTGAAGACTGCCCGTGGCTCTGCGGTGACGAAGAGTTCATGGCAGAGACGCTCAAGCACGAGATCTCTCGACGCGAACGTGAGGGCGACATTTCTGCGGGGGTGGTCGCCGCCGATGCGCTATCTCGTTACTTCCAAGCGATTCAAGCCGCCAAGGAATCGTTGTCCGGGTACTTCACAAAAGACGAATTTCTCCCCCTCCTGAACATTGTTCCCGCGACTCGTTGGGATCGCGTTGAGGCTCAGTGCCCTGCGACGGCGGTCTACCTTGATGCGGGGCTTGATGAGCTCGAACCGGAAGATGTAGCCGATAGCCCGCAATTCGCCTTCCTGAACAAACTCGCTGCGCTCTCGACGATTCAGCGTTTCGCGCTTGCCGACTCGCTCGAGTTGATGTGGCGTCGTGGGCCGCGATCGGGGGGGCTAGAGGAGATGATGGCCACCTTCGAGATTCGACTGAGTAACTAGGTGACGCCCGGCGCAGCCCAGCCTCCCCCCTCTCAACGCGCTGGCCCCTTTGGATTGCAGGTGCGAATGAGATAGGACTCGTACTTGCCAAAGCTGTCGTCCTTGCGCAGATGGGCGTAAGCCTTCAGGACGGTCTCGAGCTTGTCGTTCAGGAGCTCCGAGACCGTCAGGAAATCCTCGGGGTGGCACTTGAGCCAAGCGGTTGCAACCAGGTGACGGAATCCGTGCATGCCGAAGCCGGCACAGCCGGGAATCATCTTGCTTGTGATTTCTCGCACACGATCCGAGATTCCGTTCCAGCGCTCGCCGGGCGAAGCAGGATTCACAAAGAGGGTGTTGACCTTGCGTCCTTGTAGCAGGATCGGTCGCCATGTCTGAAGGAATTCCTCCAGTCGGGCTGTCAGCATAGCGGGCAGAGGGGCGTCGTAGACATCCCCCTGTTTCGCTTTCCAGTTCTTCAGCGCCTCGTTGTCCAGTCGAATTCGGTACGAGCCCGAAGACGAACGGTACAGATTCCCGGATCCGGATGGATCGACGCTCAGATGCATGTAGTTCTTCTTTCGCAAGGGGTTGGACACCAGCATCGTCAGCAGTAGCGCCTCTTGCTTTCGTTTCGCAGCCTCCAGCGTGCCGCCGAGTTCCGCGCGAGCAGCTTCGTCGAGTCGCTCGACGGCGGAAAAGACCGGCGCGAGGGGGGCGGGCAGATCAAGCAGCGGCCGGATCGGTTCGCTCGGATCCCTCGAGCGGCCAGAGAAGCCTGTGGTCCAGTTGTTCGCCTTCTTCTGCACCAGCCGTAGTGCGTCGTTCCAGTTCAGTCCGTCCAGTGCAGCGGGGGGAAGCGTGTCCAAGAGCTCGGGATGCTGCGTAAGCCACCCTGTCTTCGGGTGCGTCAGTGACAGAACGAACGAAGCGAAGCCCACAATGCTCGTGTTGATCGCTCCTTCCGATCGTTGCTCGCGAAAGCGGAAGTAGGCCTCGATTGCGCGCGGTACGGCGAGCCAGGCGAGCGTTTGAACGGCGGCTGTCGGCAAAGCGAGCCCTCCGCTGGACGTGTCGAGCCGCAGCATCCCCAGGAACGACGCGACCTTGGACCAGTAGATGTCAGCCGATGCGCTGAGGCTTGCCCCGATCGTGTTCATCGCATGCGACTTCACGGAGGTCTGAGCCGATGGCACCAGGCGCCACTTGCCGCGGGTCGAACGTTCGAGTTCGGGATCGTGCGAGGTCTTGTAATCGAACAGCGCAGCCCATTGCCCCCGCAGTTGCGGGCCGACGTCGGACAGGGGCAACCGATATTTCAGACGCACTTGTTCGCCGTGCCTTACGCGCGAGGCGATCACTGGTCTTGGTGCTGAGTGGCTGCCAGGCCTTGCCAGCGTCGCCGGGCGGACCAGATCGTCTCGCGCCAGGCCCAGCACGGTCTCAATGCGGCGAAGTGCCGAGAAGTTCTTCTCAAACGGCTTGCGCTTCTGTCGATACCAGCCGATCAGCGTCGCGATCGGTACGTTCGACTCGGCAGACAGCCGCGACAGCGAAATCCGACTGGCATCCACGGCCGCTCGCAGTCGCACGTGAAATTCGAGCTCGACGCGCTCACGGGGTGTCGGAGAGCCGGCTGTGACCCGGGCATTCGTCAGCGCAGTTTTCCAGCTTGCAAGCAGGTACCGCTTGTCCGCGGCCGCCTTGCCCGAGAGGCCGGCTGATTGAAGGAACTCGTTGCATGCGCTGTCGAATTCGCGATCGAGCTCCGGGCCGATCGGCGTGTCGATCGTTCTGCCGCGGTGCTGCAGAAACCGCATCAATGTGGAGCGTCGATTCCGGTACGTCTGCGGAAGGATCGCGTGTTGAGAAATTAGCGTGGCTTCTTCCTGTTCGATCAGCCAGCGGTACGTCGTGGTCATTTCGGGCTCGGCGTATGGGTTGCCGGGCTGCACCCGCCACCAAGCCTCTGGGCTGTCGTTAAACCTCACTGTTATCGGATAACGATCTTTCTGTAAGTCATTGAAAGATTTGGAGAGTTGCACTTCTCGCTCCTGGTTGGTCACTTCCTCCAACTGGAGCGCGATCGTTATGCCGGCGAAGTCGACGGTGGCGAGCCCAGGCAATGGTTCAGGCTCACGACGTATAGCGAGGCGTGTTCGGTCTGCAGGCGGCGTTGGCGCTTGGACTTCGTGCTCAAAAGAATTCGCTGCGAACGCGTGCTCTACGTCGCTATACGGAAGGCCTCAACCCATCTTTTCGGAGCGCCTCGAGATGCCCAACATCCTGCCCTTTCGTCCTCACCCCATCGAGCAGAAGATGTTCTCGTACTACCTTTCCGCCATTGCCGCAGAGACCGGCGTGGCGACGGCGACATTAGCCATCAGCGGCGTACCACCGCGCTTGTTCAGCACCGCCGTGACGCTCAGACTGCGGGGCGGCGAGAAATTGGAGTTTCCCTGGGCGTTTGTACTGACCAAGATGCGACGCGAGATTCTGATCATCACGCCCTGGTCGGGGCTGTGGCGTATCAAGCGCTCGGACATCGCCAGCTACAGCATCCGCGCCGAGACACCAGGCGGTTACCCGCCGCGGAGCACCGAGAGAATCGTCGGAATCGCGCCAGATCGCATAAGGAAGGTTCCTGGGAAGAACAAGGTCGTGAAGTTGAATGCCCGAAGTCGACCGGTTGCTGAGTCCGCCCCGGAATCACAGTCAAGTGGAAGCAGCCCCTCCTCACCCAATGCATCTGCGTCCACCGCATCGTCTGGGTCGGATGGACGGGAATGACTCGGCCCTCGAGTGCCGATCAGGTGGTCATTGCGAACCATCGGTCGGCCCTTCGATAGGCCTCGTTCCGAGCGAGATGTCCCGGTGTTAGCGTCAAAGGCTACGTCGTTCTCGCTCGCAGAAGAGACCGCGTCGCGGCATCTTCTGACACCGATGCGTCGACACGCTTGGATCGTCGACACGTGTATCGAGCACGACCACCAGCGCTTCGGCGGTTTCCTCAAGATCTCGGTCGAAGAACTGCTCATCGCCCTACGCGACGATCGCCATCTGCTGAACGATCCAGAAGGGCTCCTTGCCGGCCGATGCCCCGTCTTGTCTGCGCTTGAAACGGACCGAATCCCGCGACGCTGGAGCTTGTACCCCGAAGGATTCAGCGCTGAACGATTAGTCCAAGTAATCGAGACCGAGGCGGTATGGGATGTCTTGGAGCAGACGGTGGAGCCGTCATCCTGATGACGAAAGATGTGCTTCACATGAGGGATTTCTCATTGCATTGCTTCTGGGTGCGTGGCAGCTTTCGTGTGCCTGTCGTCGAAAGGCGACGTTACCAGGAGGGCGAATCGTGAGAGATCTGCTGCTTGCCGCAGGGTTGTGCGCCGTATGTTCTGTGTCGAGTGCACGAGACTCCGTGGATTTAGTGTGCGCCTACGCACCCAGCAAGAGTTCGGCCACCTTGGCGGGCGGTGCCGCCGCTGCTGGTGCTGGCGCCGGTGTCGCGAGCGTACTGTCATCGCTGGGACTCTCCGTGGTCACGCACAGCTCTGGCGCACTAATCCTGTCCGGCGGGAGTGGTTACGTTGCAGGCACTCTCGGTGTGGCTGCTGCGGCGCCCGCTGTTGTCACCGTTGCGGCGGTCGTCGCCGGTACGGCGGTCACCTTCGAACTCGCGTGCGCACCCCGAAATCACCCTCAGCACTTCGCGCGCGTGACTCAGGCCGCAAAGGCCCTCTCGGTCGATGCGCGGCGAAAAATCGACTCAGTGCAAACGCAGGCAGCCCCCGTAATCGAGAAGGCGACGGTGGCCGTCAAGAAAGGGGTCAGTGACGTGTACCGCTACGCCTTTCCCCGGATGGCGCAGCCGAAACTTGGTAATTGCGCAGACGCGAAATCGGCACACTCCAGCAGCCCGAGGTCCGCAGCGACTCAGAGTGCCACGATCAACGGAGCGGCGATCGCAGCCCCATGTCAGTACTGAACGACCTGAGGCGAAGCGTCCCTACCTCTGGTTTACGTCGAGCCGCATCCGCCAGGTGCCTGTTGCTGATCGTTCTCGTCCTCGAACAATTTGTCTGAGAACTTCTCGCTGACATCGATCCAGTCCGATTCGTTCGTGTGCTCGAACCGTTCGATGATCAGCTCGAATTCCGTCGCGCCCATCATCTCCAGCCCTGCGAACCGGTACGCGCCCTCTGCGGTGCCGACGCACCATGCCTTGGGGTCGAACGACGTGACCGGTCCCGCCGCCACCGGCTCTCCGGTCCCGCTGCGGTAGCCAACCAGGAACCGGGTCCCCTGCGACACGCTTTCCATGATCGCCCAGCTGCAGATCAAGGTCGGAATGACCGTACCCGCGAATGCAGTTTCCTGGATCGCCTCGGCAGTGACATCACGCCACGAGTCCTCGCACCGGGTCCGGAATACCCGGGCATTCCACTCGAGCTCGGCCTCTGGATCGAATCCAGGCGGACCGATCAGCGTGTAGGTCAGTCCGCTCAGGGTGCGGCCTTGCATCATGCTGGGGTCCCAAGAAATGATCGCGCTGGAGACTTTTCCGATCCCGGTCTCAGGCGCGCAGCCAACGAAATGCCGTGTGCGCGTCTGGAGCGTTTCGCGGATGCTCCACGCTGTCAGGGCAATGGGCTCGATCGGTCGGCGATTGGGCAATTCGAGCATGGAATAAATGTGCGTGTTCGTTCGGACGCGCACGACAATGCTCCCCGACCCACCGAGCGTCCACGACGAATTCCGTCATTGACGCTGCCTTGGGAAGCGTGAAGCGTCGCGGGTCGGATCGCGTACACGTCGCCAGGCGCGGATCCGGTCCCTGTTCGAAAGCCGCTCGAACGTGTCGAGTGTGCGGCGCGAGAGTTCGGTCTCAGCGACGAGCGCCGGCAGGGTAGTGCCGAACAGTCGTGCGAGGCTGTTCGCCAGTGCCAGGTCCGGGCGCTTGCCCTGTTCCAGGCGCTGAATTCTTCGCGCCAGCGCGTTGGAATCGATTTCAGGCGCAAGTCGATGCGCGGTCGCGGTCTCGCTGACAGACTCACGGAGACGACGCTCGATCCGTAACCGTCCGCTCATCACCATCTTGAATCGCCCAGCCGCGACGCCTAAGGTGGCGTCCACCACTTCGATGGCGGACACCAATCTTGGCAAGAGACGGCAATTCAGGGCATGCGGGCGTGGCGAAGATCGATGCGGCGGGCCGGCGCTGGTACACGAGCCAGTTCAAAGGCGAGATCGTCGCACGCTGTTTGCAGCCGAGCGCGTCGGTTTCGGGCATCGCGGTCGAGCACGGCCTGAACCCGAACATGGTGCGCAAGTGGATTGAGCGCACGCACAAGGAGTCGCGCAGGCTCGCGCCGCTGCTGCCCGTGGTGCTGAG
>Ga0209604_1003792_pt1 | contig 10193 bp, 7 predicted proteins | sample AD_UKC097_MetaG_FD_184405 | JGI IMG/M metagenome (GOLD analysis project Ga0209604, IMG submission 184405) | Active sludge microbial communities of municipal wastewater-treating anaerobic digesters from USA - AD_UKC097_MetaG (SPAdes) (version 2) | ecosystem: Engineered > Bioreactor > Anaerobic >... | reverse complement strand
GCATCGCCGCAAGGCTTCGTTGATCTCGATGAGGTCCATCCGGTCGATCGTCATGCCGGCCCTCTTCAGGGCCTTCTGGATGGTGTAGGCCGGGATCTGCGCGATCTCGCGGGGGGCCGCAGCCGAGGCGACGGCGCAGAGCACGGTGGCCAATGGGGCAAGCCCGCGCCTGTCGGCCTCCGCGCGGGTCATGCAGAGGATCGCCGAGGCCCCTGCGCTGATCGGCGGGGCATTTCCCGCTGTGACGGTGGGGCTCCCGTAAATGGTCTTGAGCTTCGCCAGGACCTCCATCGTCGTCTCTCTCGGCGACTCGTCCTTCTCGATGACGATGGGGTTGCCCCGCTTCTGGGGGATCACGACGGGCATCAGCTCCTCGCCGAGGCGGAACTTGCCTTCCCTGTAGGCCTTCGCGCAGAGCGCCTGGCTGCGCAGGGCCCAGGCATCCTGCATCTCGCGCGTCACCCCGTTCTCCAGGGCCATCTCACCCGCGTCGATCGCCACGGGGTTGAACCCCTTGGCCGTGTAGCCCAGCTCGAAGAGGCAATCGACGAGGCGGATGTGACCCAGCCGCTTCCCCTTGCGCAGCCCCGGGGCGAGGTGGGGCGTGCGGGGCATGTTCTCGGAGCCCACGGACAGGGCAACGGCGGCCTCGCCCGCCCGGATGGCGAGCATGCACAGCCGCAGGGTCGTCAGGGATGAGCAGCAGGCCCTGTCCAGGGTCAGGGAGATGTTCTCCGCCGGGAACCCCGCCAGCAAGGTCGCCTGCCGTGCGGGGACATCCGTCTCCAGGGCCACCTCGGCTGGGATGCAGCTGCCGTAGTTTACCTCGTCCACCTCGTCGGCCCTCACCCCCGCGCGCTTGATGGCCTCCTGCATGACCATGACCCCCAGGTCAATGCTGGGGATGTCGGCCATTGCCGTGTCGAAGCGGCTGAAGGGCGTCCGGACGGCGCTCACGATCACGATGTCGTCTTTTCCCGGCATTGCGCTCCCTCCCGTTGGCACGATTCGCCTTCCGTTTAACCTTTCCCGGCCCCCTTCTGTTTGAAAGGAAGAAGTCGTACGTGGTCCCCTTTGAAAGAGGTCCCCCGTTGAAAAAGGGGGATCGCTGGGGATTTCTTTCCAGGCATAGAGCCGGATAAAGTGCCATCACTTCGGCGCCATGCGGATGGCGCCGTCGAGGCGGATCACCTCGCCGTTGAGCATGGGGTTCTCGATGATGTGCCGCGCGAGCAGGGCGTACTCCGCGGGCCGGCCCAGCCTCTGCGGGAAAGGCACCATCTTCCCCAGGGCATCGCGCACGGTCTCTGGCAGAAGCGCCAGCATGGGTGTGTTGAAAAGGCCCGGGGCGATCGTCATGACGCGGATGCCGTACTCGGCGCACTCCCGGGCCAGGGGCAGGGTCATCCCCACGACGCCTGCCTTCGATGCGCTGTAGGCGGGCTGGCCCACCTGGCCGTCAAAAGCGGCCGCCGAGGCGGTGTTGATGATGACGCCACGCTCGCCCTCGGTGTTGGGGACATTCTTCACCATCTGCTCCAGCGCCAGACGGATGACGTTGAAGGTGCCCACGAGATTGATCTGCACGACTCGGTTGAACTCCGCGAGCGGCATGGGTCCCTTCTTCGTGAGGGCCTTGCAGGCAACCCCGATGCCCGCGCAGTTGATGACGATGTTGATGGAGCCGAAGGCCTCGACCGTTTTCCCGATCGCCTCCCGAACGCTCTCGTCGCCCGTCACGTCGGTGCGGCAGAAGATCACCCGCCGCCCCAGTTCGGCTGAAAGAGCTTCGCCCTTCTGCGCGTCGAGGTCGAAGATCACCGCCTTCGCCCCGGCGTCTGTCAGTTCCCGGACGCAGGCCTCGCCGAGACCTGATGCCCCTCCCGTCACCACGGCCCTGCACTCGCTCACCTTCACGGTTTTCCTCCTTTCCCTCTGGAGCATTCGTGTGCACCGGCACGAATCGATCGGCCTGCGCACAACGGTTGACGTTGAAGGGGCCAGGGGCCATGGCCCGCTCACGGGCAAAGGCTCCGGACGCCCTCAGATCTTCCGCTCGATCATGTAGAAGATGATGTTCTCGATGAACCGCTTGTCGTCGGAGTCCGGCAGGCCGCGGTAGGCGACGTGGAATTCGCGGAGGGCGGCCCCGGCCAGCTGGTAGGCGCTGCGCCGCGCCGATTCGATGCAGTCGTACCGGGCCAGGAGCCGGTAGACCCAGCGGACGTCCCTTTCGAGCCTCTGCGGCCGCGGTGTGGCCAGGAAGCGCCTCAGCTTCTCCTTCTCGCCCTCCGTACATCGGCCCAGCAGGTGGATCAGGATGAGGGTCCGCTTCCCTTCCCGGATGTCGCCGCCGATCTCCTTGCCGTATTTCTTCCTGTCGCCGGTGAGATTCAGGATGTCGTCCTGAATCTGGAAGGCGGCCCCCATGTAGTAGCCGAAGCGGTTGAAGCGGTCCGCGTCGACGGTTCCGCCCGTGGCGATGAGGGCCCCGATCCGGCAGGGGTGGATGCAGGTGTACCAGCAGGTCTTTTTCAGGGTCATCCGGAGGTAGTCTTCCTCGCCGAGGTCGCAGACGTTGTCGCGCACCCAGCCCAGCTCCATGGCCTGCCCCTCTACGGACTGGCGGACCATGTGCTCGATCTCCGTGAACACGATCCACGTCAGCTCCGGCCCCAGCAGGCCGATGTTCTCCATGAGCGGCCGCATGCTCAGCACGTTCATGGCGTCGCCCACGTTGACGGCGATGGGAATCCCGTGCTCGACGTGCAGGGTGGTCTTTCCCCTGCGGTACTCGCTGCCGTCCTCCACGTCGTCGTGGATGAGAAAGGCGTTGTGAAAGATCTCGATGGCCACGGCGCTGTTAAGCGCCAGCTCGGCGTCCCCGCCGAAGGCGCCGCAGGTGGAGATGCACAGGCCGGGGCGGAACCCCTTGCCCGAGCGCTGCGGGTAGGCCGGCACGAGATCGTAAAGATACCGCCTCGGCTCCCGCGACGGCAGGTAGGCCATGAGGGTCTGCATGGTGAGCGACCGGTACCGCTCCAGGGCCGCCGTGACTCGATCGTATGGGCTTGCGTTCGCCATGGGATGCCGTCCCCGCCCCCCTCAGGCCACTTCGACGGCGAGCACGGCCCGGAGATGATCCGCCCGTGAGGACTGGATCAGACCAGAGTACAGGCCGGGCTTCGACTCGGCGGGGACCTTCAGCTGCACGACGACGGTCTCGCGCCCGCCGGGCCGGATCGTCAGGGCCGCCGGCGTGAAGGCGATCTGCTTCGCCGGGATCCGGCCGCCCGCCGGGCTCAGCAGGTCGGTGCAGAAAAACCGCATCGGCTCCGTCGGGGCATCGCCGCTGTTCTCGAGGGTCATGGGCACCTGGACCGACTGCCCGGACTTCAGGACGCCGGGGACCTTCAGAAAGGGTGTCGAACCCGGTTCCCGCCGCGCCGCCTTGCCCGGGTTGCCGGAGACCCGGAAGGAGACGGCCCGCTTGCTCATCTCCTCGGCGTAGTTCACCGCAGCGCCCACGACGTCGACGAGGATGTCCACCACCTCGTGGGCGTCCTTGCGGAACCGGTGGATCACGCTGTCGGCGCCGCCCGCCCTCAGGGCCTTGACGTTGAGCAGGTTCTCCTCGACCTGCCGCGCCGCCACAATCCCCGCGGCGATCTCCTCCTCGAGAATGGCGGCGGCCTGCCGGACGACGCGCGAGGTCGTCTCGGCGAATCCCCTAACGGCATCGAGCCCCCCGAGGAGGGTCTTTCCGGTTTCGGCGCCCTGCGGTTTTTCCCCCTTCGGCTCCTCGCGCCCCGCGGGCCTGCCGCCCCCGCGCGCCGTTTTTGTTGACGCCTTCTTACCCTTTGCCCTGTCCGTCGCCCGGGTTGCCATTTTCACTGCCCTCCTTCAACGATCTCGATGCCTTGCCTAGCCGATGTCACCCTTCACGCCCAGCCCGCTGGACCAGAAACACATCCGGATGATCGACGCCTCGTTGCCCCCGCCCTTGACCCGGATCGTCGTGATGCCCGAGCCCTCGATCAGGACCTCTTTGACCTCGTTGTGCATCTCCGCGTCCTGCTGCGCGATCAGGGCCCCGTCGGCATAGGCATAGAAGGACAGCCCGCGGCCGGCATAGCAGGCCGCCGTCATCAGCACGTCCCGCACCGGCCACGGGAAGTCGACGCGGACCCCGTCGGGGGGGAAGCCCAGGCCCGGCGCACCGCCGAACCCCACGATCCGCATCGGGGGCTCGCCCATGGCCGTGTAGCGGATCTCCTCATGGACCCACGGGCTTTGCAGGACCGTGCCCGGCTTGAATTCCGTGAAGTCCACGCAGGTGTACTTCTCTTCCTCTTCCTTGCAGTTGTACACGCGGGTGAGGCCGCGGATCTTGATGTTGGCCACAGGCCGGTCGAAGATGTCCACACCGATCGTGTAGTCGCTCTTGATGCAGATCGGCTCGCAGACCTTGAGGCAGACCGGGATGGTCTTCGTGGGCGTGACCTTCATGTCCATATCCACGAAGAACGGTCTTTCCTTCGACGTTTCGATCACGACATGGGCGGGCGGCTTCTCCTCGAAGGAGACGCTCACCCTGCAGGGCTTGTCGGTGAACCGGTGCTCGAGCAGCGCCGGCTCCTTCGGCCATGCCACGATGGTCACCTTTCTCTCCTCGGTCGCCATGGGGTCACCCCTTTCCGGCAGGACTGTCTTCTGCCGCCTTCGCGGTCCCGGCGGGGAGTCGCCTCCCCGGCCGCGGTTTCACGGGCTTCGGTTTCTCGTCCGGCCCGCTGTACACGCAGAGCCTGACCAGCAGGCCCTCATTTCCGCCTCCGCCGATCTTCAGCGTCTCGATGCCCGGCGCCAGCACCTCGAGCCGGTGGACGGTCCCCTGTGCCGACGGGCTCGACGCGTCCCCGACCTTCCGCCCCGACCCGTCGAAGGCCTCCAGCACGACGGACTTGCCCGCGTACAAGGCAACCCAGGCGACGGCCCGCTCCGCGGCGAAGGGGGGCGCGACCTGCATGCCCGAGCCCGGGAAATTGAGCTTCCCCTCGCCCTGCGGGACGCCCCAGCGCACGATGCGGAGGTTCGCGTTCGCCGGGACGCGGAAGGTGAAGCCCTCCTTGGCGTACGGGGATGCCAGGTTGCGCTGCTCCGGCTCGGTCTTCCAGTCCACGCAGATCTCGCGCGGCTTTTCGGGCTCCGGGGGCTTCTCGGGCTCCCCGAGCGGGCAGGGATAGGGGATGAGCGACACCGCGTCGAACCGGGCGACGAAGTCGCCCTTCTGCGAGAAGGCCTCGAGGAAGAGGGTGACGGCCGGGGCGGCGGCGCTCGCGCGGACCACGAGAGGCGCCCAGCACCGGCGCTCCCGGCCCTCGGACCAGACGACCGCCGCCGCCGCGGGGTCGGTCCCGCCCGCTGGGTCGATCCCGAGGCGGCAGGTTCCGCCCGCCCGCTCGTCGAGGTGATACCAGGACGTGACCTGGTAGTCCCACCCTCGGTTTGCGCCGATCCTCTGGTAGAGGCCCGCGCGGGAGCCGCTGCGGCCGTTGACCCGCTGGGCGCGCCGCCCCGAGCGCAGGACGAACTCCTCGGCCTGGAACGCGGCCGACCCGTCCGAGAGCCCCGCCCGGCCGGTCATGCCTTCCGCCGCGCCGGAGACGTAGTACTCCCATCCGTTGGCCACCGCCCCGTGGATGCGGTCCCGGAAGCCGCCCTCGAAGTCGCCGTTGACCACGTCGACGCAGTGCACGGCCAGCGTGTCCCGGCCGCTCGCCCCGTCGCTGTCGACGACCGTGCAGGCCGCCATGAACGTCCCCGGGGTGCGGTAGACGTGGATGAGCGCCGCGACCCCGTAGCCGGCGGGCGGCTCGTTCACCTCCCGCACGACGGCGGGCATCGGCCCCGCCCCGTCGCCCGTCTCCCACCAGGCCCGGTGCCGGTCGAGCCAGCCGGGATCGGTGAAAGTCGCCCGGAGGGTGACGGGGATCCCCGGGTAGGCGTACAGATCGGGCCCCGCATCGACCCGGGGCGGGACGTTGCGGACCGTGACCCTCACCGTGTCCCGTCCCACGCCCCCGTCGCCGTCCCGCACGCGGAGGGTCACGTCATAGTCCCCGTTGTTGCCGAAGGCGTGGCTCCCCGTGACGATGCCTTCCGCCCGGGGGGGCAGGTTCGTCTCCGTGACGACCCCTGGCTCCAGGGAGTCGTCGCCCCACTGCCAGACGGCCTCGTGGCGGTCGCCCCATTCGACGTCCGTGAACCGGCCCTCGAACCCGATCGGCTGTCCCTCGTCGGCCGTGATCGCGGGGCCGGCCTCCACGGCCGGGGGGACGTTGTCCACCCGCACGCGCGCCCAGTGGTGGGTCACGGTGCCCCTCGGCTCCGGCGCAGTCACGGTGAGCTCGACGAGGTAGATGCCGTCGCGGGCGTAGGCGTGGCTGACGTGGGCGCCCTCGGCGGAGGCGCCGTCGCCGAATTTCCACTGGTAGCGGGCCCGGGGGTGGATGTCGACGGCATCCAGGCCGATCGGGGATGCCGCCCGCCCGCGGTACGGGGCCGTGCTCTCCGAGGGGGCGTAGGTGAGGGGAAAGCTCGCGCTGACGACGAAGACGCCGCCCGAGAGGATGATCCCGCCGGGCTTGATGTCGATCCGGTCGAGCTCCGTCGTCACCTGCCCCACGCCGTGGATCTCCCCGGCGAGGTACTTGGTCCCCTCGGCGATCTTGTCGCCCTCGGCCGAGACGACCTGCCCGCCGACGGACTCGATGACGACGTTGACGACGATCAGGCAGATCCAGCCGTAGATCAGGATGATGAACCCCAGGAACCAGTCGAGGCAGGAGAGGTCCACGTCCTCGTCGTAGACGTCGGGCACGATGAGCTTGTTGCCGCTGCCGTCCGTCTCGAAGTGGAACTTGACCTTGGCCTCGTAATCCACGTCGGGGTCGAACCAGCAGTCGATGGCCACCTCGGCCGAGCCGTTCATCTGCATGTAGCCGTCGTGGAGCCTGAAGCTCGGCTTGCTCGTCAGGGTGACCTCGTGGCCCTCGATCTCGTGGTCGAAGGTGCAGGGCCAGCCGCCGCAGCCGTTCTCGTCGAGGATCTTCTCCTGCAGGGCCCGGTCGATCATCCGCTGCACGACCGGCTCGGCCAGGCACTGCGCGAATTTCTTCCCGTCGGGGATGAAGTTCTCCACCGCCGCGGCGTCGACGACCACCCCGGGCACCCCCGTCATGGGGTTGAACAAGACGGCCAGGAAGCCCGGCTTGACCACCGGCGTGAAGTCGACGATCTCGATGGGGCTGTTCTCGACGGCGTTGGGCGTGAAGACCCGGATCTTCCCGTCGCCGCCGTCGCCCCAGGTGTCGAGCCGCTCCCGCACGGCGGCCCGGACGACGCCGGCGATCGTGTCGTTGCCGGGGACGAAGATCGAGTACTCGCCGTAGTTCCGGACCATGGCGGCGATGGGGCCGGCGTACAGAGAAAGCTCAGGCGATGTCTCGATGTCGGCCGCCTGGATGTCGGAGAAGCGGACCTTCAGGGTGTCTCCCGAGTGGAGAATCTTCACGTTGTGCACCAGGACGGTCCGCTCGAGCCCCCCCACCGCGTGGATGAAGAGGGGCAGCGTCACGGTGCCGCGGTCGGCCGCGTCGAGCGCGAACCGGATCTGCCGGGCCGCATCGGCGTCGTCGTCCTCCACGTCGATCCGGATCGTCGCGGTGCCGAGGGGGTAATCCACGGAGTGGGGGATCACCCCGTCGTCGTAGGCCTTGTGCAGCCCGTCCTCGATCAGCTCCGCCGTGACGGCGATGACCGGTGCGGCCGGCATCACGACGGCGATCTGTCCGTCGGGCAGGCCCGCCAGGTTGAGCACGAGCTCCTTGTTTCCCCGCGTATCCGGCAGGGCCTGCAGCGGCGCCGTGATGTCGAGGGCACAGGCGAAGGAGACGGGGTTGATGCTCGGCGCCGGAGAGCCGTCCACCGTGATCTGGAGATCGAGCGGCACGCTGATCCGGACCCCGCTCGGCAGGGGGGTGTCGAACCGCAGGTCGAGGCGCGTCGACATGCCCGCCTCGGTGATCTGGACGATCGCGTGGGTCGTGTACCCCGCGACGGTGCGGTCCGCCCGGATCTCGTGGGGGATCCCACCGTTTCTCCAGGCCTCGAAGAAGATGTCGCGGACGACTTCCTCGCGCAGCTCGAAGGCCGCTTCATACCCGCCGGTCAGAGACATGGCGCGCCTCCTTCCCCGGGAAACGGGGTTTACGGTTTCCTGGACTGCTTGCGGAAGCGCACGCGCCGCAGCAGCGTGACGCTCGCGCCGCCCCTGACCTTCTCGTAGGTCTCGCGGTCGACGAAGCGCCACCCGCCCTTGAGATACCGGCGCAGCTCGATGAGCTTGGGGATGACCTTGTGCCTGCCCTTGAGGGCCTCCAGCAGCCCGTCGTCGATGGGCGGCAGCGGCCCCGCGGCCCCGGCCTTCCCGGCGGCCCTTGCCGCGACCGGCTCCGGCACGGGGATCCCGAGGTCCTCGAAGAGCAGTCGGGCCACCTGTTCATCGGAGAGCGCGTCGATGGGCCGCCCCGCCACGTCGGCCACCGCCCTGTTGAGCTCCGCGATGCGCGCCTTGGCCCTGGCGCCGTAGCGCAGGCCGTGCAGGATGTGGCGGCGCATCTCGTCGCTCAAGTCGAAGCCGGCCTCCTCGAGGGCGAAGACCGGGTTGATCAGGAACAGCAGGCCGCCGCGCTCGTCTTCGTTGATGCGCCGCAGGATCGTGACGGCGTGATTCTTGAGGTCCTTTTCGCTTTCGATGGCGATTCGCTCACCCGGGACTTTCGCTGCCATGGGGCACCTCCCCTCGGGCAACCGGGATTTGTGCGGGTTGGGGACCTTTGAACGAAGACAACGCGCCGATACGGATGGGTTAAACGGGTTGGATGGGCTGGGAAAATACTAATGCAACCGATGCACGCTGTCAATCAGGAATCTTCGGCAGGAAGGGGTCCCTGCGGGCAGGGATCGCGGCAAGGCCGGGCCGGGAGGCCGTGGACGGAGACGAGGCTCCTGTCAGCAATCCGAACGATACGGGATCCGTCGCCTGCGGGCAGCCCGGCTGACGGCCCATCGGGGCTGAAGCCGCGTCGGAAAACCGATCGGCCGTGGAGTCATGCCAGACTGTCCCGCCGGTCCCGCCCGGCGCAGAAATGCCTTGACATCGGCCCCGATCGGCATAGTCTGGGATCAGGCAATCGGCAGCCGTCGAGGAGACGGCAACCTTGATTTTCACATCGGGATACCTCAGACCTCACCTCGAGCCCTGTCCGTCATCGCGAGACGGGGCCTTTTGTCCCGGGGTCGGACAAGGAGCGCGATACATGCAGATTCATCTCATCGAGAACGAAAACAACTTCACCAAGCTGGGCGACAAGGTGTGGGAGAGCGGCTGGTGGCAGCTGGGCGAAGAGGACGCGAAGAAGCTCGTCGGGGGGCACATCTACTTTCACCGCAAAAAGACCGAGCCCTCCTTCTACGGCGGGACGATCCGGAGCTACCGGGTCAAGGAGGACGAGCCCTTCAAGGGCTGCATCATCTTCGAGTTCGAATACCGCGACGCCTGCCGGGGCATCAAGGCCGACCGCCTCGGCTGGTCCCTGGAGAAGAAGATCGTCTGAGCGCGGCGCCGGGGCGTAACAAGCATGTCGGGAAAACCACAGGGGCAGGCCGGTCCCCGCAGACGGCAGGGTCATGACAGGCCCTGCCTTTTTCATTTCCCATGGGAAAAGGGTCGTGACGTCGACAAGGCGCAGGAGGGGGCCTCGGTGTGCCGGACGTGACGGGAAGCTTCCTCGAGCGGCCCGTCTGGACGCATCGGCTCCAAGCTTCCCCCCAACTCCCCGCAGGCCTTCCCCAGGTGGGCGAATCGGTCGCCCCGACGACCAGGCCGGCGGTAGCTCCGCAGGCACCTATCGCGTTTTCCCCCGTGACGATTTCAGACGGCACAACGGGACGGTACGGGCTCGGCCCGGTTCCCGTCCTGCCGGATTGTCAGAAGCGGGGCATCTGGTCAATCCTGATCAGCCGGGGCCTGTCCCTGCTGAAAGACCTGAAGGGCCGGGGTTGTCGACCTGGCGCAAAACAGTCGCCGCCCTCCGCTTGCCCCGTAAGCTACTGATGTAACATCAGCAGTG
>Ga0209604_1003789_pt1 | contig 10207 bp, 10 predicted proteins | sample AD_UKC097_MetaG_FD_184405 | JGI IMG/M metagenome (GOLD analysis project Ga0209604, IMG submission 184405) | Active sludge microbial communities of municipal wastewater-treating anaerobic digesters from USA - AD_UKC097_MetaG (SPAdes) (version 2) | ecosystem: Engineered > Bioreactor > Anaerobic >... | reverse complement strand
CTGCGGAGCCAGTCCATTCAAAATCACCACGCCGGACGGCTTTCATCGCATTAATGGTTTCTTTATTGGGGACTAGCGGTTCAAAAGGTAAAGCCTTCTCTTTCGCAATCCGTATCATCATCATGCGAAAAGCATCAGATACGGTAAGCCCGATAGCAGAAAGCACCGCTTCAGCTTCAGCTTTGATATGCTCGTCTATGCGAGCCCTGACAACAGGGTTGTTAGGCATACATTATCTCTCCCTTCTTGAGCTACAATATAGCCCAAAACGGTCAAAGTCAATATTTTTATTAATAGACACAAAGAAATAGGCAATACATGTATTTCAAGGAGTGAAAATAATGGTTCATCCGGCTGATGTGTCATCAGCGATATAATTCCAGGCCAGTTTCATCGGGATAAAAGGGAGCCATTGACCATCGGTCTAATGAGGCCAGGGACATTAATTTTTTCTTGAAAAGATTATTAAGCTTCCATATAGTTCGTTTAATTACATTTGGTTCATATCATTCAATGTAGATTCGGGTAAGTTGCTGCGCAAGCGTTACCAACTGGGCGGAAAGGTAAATCTATAGAGAGAAGTCCAAAAATCATATTAATGATCAGGCAAGCATCACATAGATGGAGAACGCCCTCCATCAAACCATTTAAATCATCCACTGGATAGCATCTCAATAGCTGCTAAAAGAATAATTGTATCCTTTTCAACCTCTGACCTTATTTTTTCCGTTGAAAATGGCCTTGTTTTTCGCCGGTGATGACAGGCTGATGTGTACTTTTGACAAAAATCACGTCGTTGACTACTCGATTCACCTACAAAGTATCAGGTTTTCGAGCTTGACTGATTTGAGAATTACCATTAGAAACATTTTAAAGATTCGCATAACCGGCTGTCATATGAGCTAACGGGTGTTCTCTAATGAAGTACGCAAAACCCGGATGAACCCAAAAAAATTTATTTCTCATGAATCAAATTTTAAAAGAGACCGCTGCTTCCCGAAAAATCTTCCTAATACACGAGAGAAATAGATACGTTTAGCCACACACAAAAATCACAGATTAGAAACATCTTGGGGGGAGACATAATGAATAGTATTAAATTATCTGGTGGTAAAAGTGTTGTTCTTATTCTTGTTTTTTGTGTTCTAACATTTGTAATTACAATTGATTCTCATGCTGCTACAAAACGAATCGCTGTTTTAAATTTTGAAAATAATGCTAATTCAGTACTTAGCGAGAATGAAAAACTTTTAAGACTTTTGATGAATAAAAAAGGTATTGACGAGAGCAAGGAACGAGAAATAATCGGGCGGTCTGTCACAGACAGCTTTATGGTAGAAATAGTTAAAAACCCAATGTTTACTGTTGTAGAAAGAAACCAGTTAGAAAGTATATTAAATGAACAAAAAATTAGTTCCAGTGGATTAATTAATAAATCCGATGCTGCTAAAATTGGAAAACTTTTAGGTGTAAGTGCAATTATTATGGGGACAATAAACCAATATTCATTAGAAAAACATAAAAAAGGAATATTGGGTGTGGGTGTAAATACCGTTTTGGCTAAGGTAGCTGTCAATGTCAGAATTGTTGATGCCTCAACCGGTGAAATATTATTTGCGTCAGAAGGTAAGGGGGAGGAAGAAAATGCTAATGTTAGCGTCGGAAGTCTATACCAGGGTAATTCAAATGCCGGCGAAACATTGATGAGAGAGGCGACTAAAAAAGCCCTAGCGGTTATATCTTCAACGATAAAAGCCAATGCTAGCAAATTTCAAGATAACGTTATCAACGGCAGAATTGTTTATTCAAGCGATACAGACAAAACATTCTTGATTAATGTTGGTTCTAACAAAGGAATATTAAAAGATCAGGTTCTTTGTGTGAAAAAAGTAGTAAAAGAAATAATAGATCCCGACAGTAAAGAAGTTTTGAAAACGATAACAGAAAATATAGCTGAAATAAAAATTACAAGTATTGATCAAAAAACTTCAACTGCAATTTGTACGAAGGGTAGCTGCGATGATATTAAAGAGAGAGATATAGTTTCATCAAATTAGAAGCTATGGGACGGGGAATAGGGGGTAGGAAACGCTGTTAACTTGCCGATATTCTCTTTGATAATAAGGTAAGTCCAAGTTATTTAGAGTGCTAGGCTATGAGGAGTTTGCAATATGTATGACGTGTGCATCATTGGTAGTTTTTTAGCATAAAAATTCGACAGTAACGAGTATCGTTTGAAATCTTGCATATTCCTCATAAATACAGAACGCTTTGTTACAAGAAATTACACATTAACCGGAACCGGATGACCCAAAATAATGTTAGCAATTAGACTGCCCGAAGGGATTGAGAAACGGTTAAACGTGTTGGCGAAGGAAACCCCGGTCGTACGAAAACATATTACGTCCGAGAGGCTATTCTTAAATATCTTGACGATATGGAAGATGTTTATTGCTCTTAAAGCTCCATCACCAACCGGATGCCTTCCTTCATCATTTTGACCTCCCCCAGCGACAACCGGTCAACTTTAGTCAATTCGTCCGGCTGTGCTGCTTGGAGTAGATCACACCGCACCGCCACCTTTTGAAAGGCAACCTCGACCGGCACTATTACACCATAATCCGGCGCCAGGGCATCTCTGTGGACTATAGGCACAGTCAAGATAGTTGTGTAGCACTCGCGCATATAATCATAGCCAGCGTATGCTATGGCGCAATATTCCCCGTCCTTGATCTTGCATACATCGCCACTCTGTAAATATTTAACCGACAATTTTTGCCTCTCCGTTCCTGATCATTTCCTTGAGCATCGCCGTTGGGATTCCGCTGCGTTTGCCCGTACTCAAATGATCGTCAGCGTAAATATACTTCTTACCCGCAATCTCAATTTCCATGCCGTTCTCAAGATTGATGGCTGGTTGTTGCTCAACTGTCGGTACATCGAACAAATTTGATTGTAACCGAACATCTTTTTTAATTATTGTTGTTGTGTAAGCTGGTAGGTTTTCAATATTGCCCTGCTGCTTCTTGAAATCAACGTAATTCAAATTATCCGTTAACCTGGTCTCATCGTACTGAACGAGCAATATTTTAGCCTGGGCGGGTGTAAAACCTAAATTAAGCAATCTCTGGTATAGATCAATATTGGTTATCGATTTAATGGCTTCACTTGACGGAACTGCGCTATCGTCTGCCATTACCATGTCAATCGTTTTGTCTTCTTCTGGAACGTTTTTTTTGATGAAAAAATAAATGCCTATCACACGGCGAACGCGCTTTTTTTCTTTAAATTCAAAACAAATATCAGTTTTTTCGAGAAGTTCTTTTTGTGCCTGTAAAATAATCTTCCGTTTAAAATCAGCATACAAAGAATACTCTGTATCCTTAATTTCCATTAACTTACGCATCTCCTGCAACGTCAAATACCGTTCACCTATTGTTTCATATTGTTTTAACAATTCATAAATCCGAATCGAATAACCGGAGCGAAGCGGCAAAATATTTTTCAGGCGATAAGATGTGTAATGGCTCTTTAAGTCAAGAAGGTATGGGTGGAGTTTAGCCGATATTTCCAACTCAATGCATCCAGCTCCCTTTTTATATTCACAAGACGACAACCAATTTATTCGTAACCAACCGTCACCCTCTGGCCGATCTATCTTGAAACTCCTTTTCATTAATTTTTTAACGACTTCCTCTAATTCTTGGTAATACCCACCTTTACTATCCAAGCCGATTATATTTTTAAACATCTCAACAGGCATTTCAAAATTTATGAACTCTTTATCTTCGCGGGGGTTGACCATCGAAATAAGGATCAAAATAATCCGCTGTTCTTGAAGGGAAAGATCATACAATGAATTAATTAATGAATTAGACTTATACAGCACGTTATTTGGAGTGATTTTTTTTATATTCATAATTAACATTATACTATATAAATGACATTATGTCAATCAATAGTCATAGTTTGTTTTAAATTATTTATGATCTTATATTAAATAAAAGTCATAATTCACGCGAAATTGGTCATAGTTCACGCGAAATTGGTCATAGTTCACGCGAAAAAAGTCATAGTTCACGCGAAAAAAGTCATAGTTCACGCGAAAAAAGTCATAGTTGCGCTTGGAAAATATTGATTTTATTGACTTCGCGCATGCCGAAAAACAAGATAAAAATATTTAAAAAAACGCGCAAGGGGGGGATCCAAAAATCTATGGATAACTCGTTTCGCGCGCGTCTCTTTTGAAAAGAAAAAACGGTTAACAAGGGTCATTTTTTGAATCTCCTTTGAAGCTCTCCCATGCAATTGGGGCAAACTTCAAACTCTGTTCCACAATCTTTGCACTGAAAAAAGGACTTCTGGGGTTTAATTTGCCCTTTCTTGCAGCGACCTAACAGGGTATTGTAGGCTTGCTCTTCTGTATGGGCACGGTTCCCGCAGAGTACATATACATTCTCCCCTGCCTCGATTTTTTTTATGATTTCTAACTCTCGCTGGACAAATTTTTCGGCCTTTTCTGGGTCATGGGATTGATGGAGCTGCCGAATGGCGGCGGCATATACATGATATTTAATCAATCCTGAAAAATCAGATTGCCGGTTAAAATAAGATTCTGCGTGCGATTGGTAAGCACGGCCTGCTTCTAGTAAAAGTTCCTTGCCTTCCTTTAAATTAGTGTCAAGGTTTTCTCTGTGCGCTCCGATGGTTTCATTGATTTTCAAAACAAGCGCGTCCTGAACTGTTTTAAACTCGTGTGAGAGGTCGTTTGAGGGAGTTGTTATTGAAAAAAGAGCAATTATGACACCTAAAGACAAGCAAGATAAGTAAAAAATAACGAGTATGAGGTTAGCATCTGCGCCTTCGTGATTACGGATGTAATAGTGATGAAAGATAAGCGCACCGATGACGCCAAATCCGACCGCTAATAAATGAGTAAAAAAAATTTTAATTTTCATTATTAGCCACCTCTTTTATTACGTTTTTTTCATAAATCTCCTTTAAATATTGATGACTTATCTTTTTATGATGGTATTGAAAAAGATAATCGGAGCAATCACGCCAGGAGAAACCTTCACTACGCAACTTTTTGATCAGTCCCAAGAAACGGACAGAAATTAACTGTGCTTTTTTGCGGCGTTTTTTGCCAACGGCATCGGCCTTTGCACTTCGGAACGAGGCAAGCCGCTTGGCGGCGATGTCGCCCGCTTGCTCTTCCGTGATGGCCGCCTTGCGGCTAAGAGCTTCACGCCGATCAAAATACATCTTGTTCAGAGCGCGCATCAACGCGGAGTAAAAATATACTTCATCCAGTTTTGCTTTGCCCCTGTCCTGCCGCACAAGCTCGCCGGCTAGCCGGTGAGCTGCCACTCGATCATCCTCTGACAAGGTAGAATAGAACTTACAAAGCAACCGCCGCCGGTCCTGATCGGCACCGGTCAGCTTGTCTATTTTTTCCTCATTCAGCATGATTTTTCCCTCCTTTTTTTCGCTGTCAACTAAAATTGTAAGCCAAAAATGGAAAAATGTCAAGTAAAAAAAGAACTTGCGCCCCTGTTTCCCCTGCGGGGAAACAGGGGCGCGCACGCAACCACGAGAAAAACTCTTGACACAAATTGGTCGATGCGGTATGCAGGGGACAATCTACCGCAAGGTATAACTAGGCAGGTTGGCACCCCCTACCCTAACGGGATATAGCCGCACGGATGACGCGCTTTTTGGTCTTTACCATTAGCAAAATCCCGACATCGCAAGTCGCAAAAAAGCGGGCTGACTCAACTAGTAACATGGCAAGGCCGCGATGCGGCAAAAAAGACGGCACCGAAAGGGGTGTTATATGCGCGGTGGGATGGGTTATCAGATCACGCAGGTGTTTAACCAAAGCGGGATTTTTGCGCCGACAGAAAGCAAGCACGAGGCGAAAGCCGAGGCTCGCGCCGAAGGCGCGCGGACTTCCTCCGAGGTTGCCTCTCAAACAGCGATTTATTCCTACCAAACCGCCGAATCTTACAAAGACGTTTGGCATCAAGTGGGGGATTTTTGCAAAAAAAATTGCGGTTTGAAGGACATTGAAAAATTATCCCCCGACAACGTAAGGGAGTATTTGGAAAGCCGCATCTCCGAAGGTGTGGCGGCTTCGACTTTTGCCAAAGAGTGCGCGGCGATAAACAAGCTAGAAAATGCCTTGTCCGCGTATGCGGAGAAGCGCGCAAGCGGGCGCGAATATAATTTCCGCGAAGTGACACACCAGGTTAAAGTCGAACAGGGTAAATCCCTGGAACGCGCAGATCTGCACCGCGCCTATACGAACGCGCACAATGTTGTCGATCTGCTACAAGATGCGCATAAAGTTGCCGCCGGGTTGCAATTACACGGCGGCGGGCGAATTTCAGAGATAGATTTAATTAAGCCAGTGCAATTAAAAGGCGATAGCCGAATTGAGGTTCAGGGTAAGGGCGGGAAAATTCGGGAGCTTAATGTGCCCGAAAAAATCTATAAAGAAGTTGAAAAAATAATCACTGAAAAAGGTATTTTCCGGATAGATAAGGACGCTTACGGGCGCGATCTGCGCGCCGCCGCGCTAAGTTCCGGTCAGGACGCTACCGGCAGCCACGGCCTTAGATGGAATTTTGCTCAAAACAGGATGAATGAGCTGCAAAGCAGCGGCAAGTCGTATGAGCAAGCCCTCTTGCGAGTGTCGCATGAGATGGGCCACGAAAGACCAGATATAACAGAACACTATCTCCGGTAGTGTCACAGTATGTATTCGCAATCTATTATCCTCGTTAACAGGATGTCAGATTATTAGAGCCCAAGCTCACTATGAGACCCAAGGCGCACGAGGTCAAGGTACTCATCATCAGGCTTGCGGTAAATCAAGACAAGGTCCGGCCTGATATGACAATCCCGGTGGTCACCCCAATTTCCAGAAAGAGGATGATCACAAAGACTTGATGGCAGCGGATTGTCGGCAATAAGCATTTCGACAACTTTCATCAATTCAGCATCAAGTTTTTTGCTGTGCTTTCCTGATTTTTCCCGCTTGTAGTCGCGTTTAAAGCGCTTTGTAGTTCTAATTATCCGCATTCAAATGATCGAGAAGCTTGTCTGCGGAGCCAGTCCATTCAAAATCACCACGCCGGACGGCTTTCATCGCATTAATGGTTTCTTTATTGGGGACTAGCGGTTCAAAAGGTAAAGCCTTCTCTTTCGCAATCCGTATCATCATCATGCGGAAAGCATCAGATACGGTAAGCCCGATAGCAGAAAGCACCGCTTCTGCTTCCGCTTTGATATGCTCGTCTATGCGAGCTCTGACAACAGGGTTGTTAGGCATAAATTATTTCTCCCTTTTTGGGCTACAATATAGCTCAAAAAGGGAGAAGTCAATATTTTTATTAATAGACACAAAGAAATATGCAACACATATATTACAGGAGTAATATAAAGTAAGGTGTAAGCACCTTTTCATATTTCATTCATCAAAATCCCATTGACCTCTTTATCTTCAATCCCAAGATACCTCATCGTTATACTGGGACTTGAATGATTGCAGAGCTAGTCCCACTTGGGAGATAACCCATGGATCGTCGCAGAGAGAAAACGCAACAACTCAAGCAAGCGTTGAATATCAAAGGGCTTAGCTCTTCCCTCAAAGATATACCTCCAATTCTGAAAGTCGCCATCATATGTCTGCAACGCTTCGATCAATGTCGTTGGTTTGTTCCGATATTGCTCTTGGGCGAAACAGTTCTCCAGTTTATTTTTAATAGTTGCGTCTAGGGCGCAAAAAAGCTTTGAAGGCATATGGCCGGTCTCCAGAGGTACCTCTCGAACTCGACCAAAAGCGGTAAGACCGGACATAATTTCGGTCGGTTCCTCACAACTAAACCTAATATTTAGAGACTTGAGGAATACTTCAAGGGCAAACGTGGCATTTACAATGGTTGGAACCGACATCCGTGAGTCTGAGAATTTATTCAAGGCTTGAGCCGCTTCATAAAAAGAGTCCGCAATGTTGAGAACGCCAGGATTAGGTATTTGCCGCATCATATGCGATTGTCCTTTGTGAGTGGGTTGCTGAAGGCGGGCTGGGGGGGCCGGCCTTCCTCTTTTTATTTTCATATTCCTTGAATATTTTCTTTCACGGGAATCCTCTCAAATAGCGTAGGTTCATAGGTGTTTAATATTTACATTATCTTTTTCAATGATGTTTTTAATTCTTCTTTAAAGTTCTGCCTCTTGACTTTGAGGCGTCCGATGTAGTCCGATAATAAATGTGATGTATACTTAATATTAAACATATTTCCCGTGCATTGCGTCTTAATCATGTTGCCGTTAACATCACCGTATTCTTCCACCCCATTCCAATCTTCTTGAGCCTTTGTTATTTTGTATTTTTCTCCAAGGAGTTCCATTATCGCCTTTACAGTAGGGTGTTGTCCGCATTTAGATGCTAAAGTTCGTGAAAGTGTTTCTATTTTAATAACAATGACACGGTCATTGTCGTCGGCAATACCGAAAAGTTTTATCGTGTGGGCATTGGGAAAAACTTCTTTCAAATTGATGGGTGACTTTAAAACAACATATCTTAAGTCAAAACCTTGCTCATATAGTGAACTGTTGGAGTAATACCCTTCACCTTCAAAGTAGGACTTTATGTTTTCGCCAAACTTAATACCAAAAGCACCAGCAATAGTATCTGCACCTCCAATTTGTTTTGATTGGGTACTTACAGGGACTTGTGCGAAAGTTGGGCTAGAATAGGTAATGAAAATGAATAGAAATAATATAAGCCAGAAATACTTTTTAATTGAAGATAATGCGCGCATATTTACTCCTTATGGGTGAATTATTTTAGTCTATTAGCGCTAAGTTCAAAATCCCTTGAGGGATTTCTTTATTTCGTCTTTCTGCGTTTGTTGTCCAGCTTTGAGACGTGCGATGTAGTCCGACATTAAATGTGACGTATATTTTACAGAAAAACGTCCCCCTCTGCATTCAAACACAACTTCGTTATCTTTGTCATCTCCGTATTCTTCCCGCCAATCGTAATTGTCTGATATGGTTTCCTTTATTTTGTATTTTTCTCTAAGGGTCTCCAGTATTATTTGTCCAATACGGTCCCTTCCACATATTTGGTCAGTTCTGCCCCACGCGCCAGTGAAACGAAGAGTAAGAACAAGGTCGTTTTCATCGGAGATACCTAAGAGTTCTGCGTCTTGAATATCAGGGAAATAGTCCTTCACATTGATAGTTGGCTTTAGGATCTTGTATGTAAGTGTGTTTTTGGGGACAGTCAAGTCTGGTACATTCCATATCCTATTTGAATAATGCCCTTCAAGGTAGGGCTTTATGTTTTCTCCAAACTTGATACCAAAAGCACCAACAATTTTTTCGTTACCGCCCACTGGTGTTGCTGGTACTGCAGCCTTTGCTGGTGTTGGTTGTGTTTTTGTTTTTTGTATTGGGTTTGATTTATTTTTCTTTGTGGCTTGTGCGAAAGTTGGGCTAGAATAGGTAATGAAAATGAATAGAAATAATATAAGCCAGAAATACTTTTTAATTGAAGATAATGCGCGCATATTTACTCCTTCTCTGAAAATGATTAAATAAAAACTTCTTTTTGTTTGTTCATATTTTTAACTGACTCTCCACAATCTTCTTATGTAAAATCGAAATCGCTTTTAACGCTTTGATAATGTCAACAGCAACATTTTCGATGACACTTCGCTTAAACGTTAAACCAATAATCAGTCCGCCACTCGTTTCAATGAACATCGTCATTTTTTTGAGAGCCAACACACATTATGGTAAGAATTCCCAATAATACAAACTTGACAATATTTCTTCTGACTTTTTTCATGTAATCCCTTTCAATTTTTTGTTTGATCTTAAAGCTCCATCACCAAACGGATGCCTTCCTTCATCATTTTGACCTCCTCCAGCGACAACCGGTCAACTTTAGTCAATTCGTCCGGCTGTGCTGCTTGGAGTAGATCACACCGCACTGCCACCTTTTGAAAGGCAACCTCGACCGGCACTTTTACGCCATAATCCGGCGCCAGGGCATCTCTGTGAACTATAGGCACAGTCAAGATAGTTGTGTAGCACTCGCGCATATAATCATAGCCAGCGTATGCTATGGCGCAATATTCCCCGTCCTTGATCTTGCATACATCGCCACTCTGTAAATATTTAACCGACA
>Ga0209604_1003786_pt1 | contig 10219 bp, 7 predicted proteins | sample AD_UKC097_MetaG_FD_184405 | JGI IMG/M metagenome (GOLD analysis project Ga0209604, IMG submission 184405) | Active sludge microbial communities of municipal wastewater-treating anaerobic digesters from USA - AD_UKC097_MetaG (SPAdes) (version 2) | ecosystem: Engineered > Bioreactor > Anaerobic >... | reverse complement strand
TTAATAATGGCGTTTCAAAATTTCCAACCACATAGTCAAAACCACGGAGATAATCCGCAACTTGAGCAAAATATTCCTTTATGGTCTTGTTTGACGAAATGTCGAACTTGCCGAAAAAGGCAATGTCGCCGAGCAGTGCTATCTTCATACTACAATGATGTCTTTCCCTTATTCAGACAATATCAACTGCATTCAACCAGCTTATAAAAAAATCCTGAATCCGTCTTGACTGAATCTTATAATTAAAGACAGTATTGGTTAACTCTTTCCCCTTTTGAGCCGTCTGCAGCGCATCTTCATAATGACTTAAAACGAAACCTAATTTCTCTGCAAAGGCACTATTATCATCCGGTTCAACTAAATAGGCATTTTCCCCATCTTCCAAATACCTTGGAATATCAGCTACTTTGGTAACCACGACCGGCTTACCCGTTGCCAGATATTCTCCCAACTTTGTTGGAAAACCACCGGTTGATTGTAAACTTGAAGGCCTCGCCAGAGCTAATACCTTTGCTCCACATAATAATGGTGGCATCTCGTGCCTTGCTACGCTGCCGTAAAAAACAATGTTTTTTACGTTTAGGTCACACACAATTTTTTTCAACTCCAGCAGTTCTGAATCTTCTGCGGTTCCGATTAACAGCAGCTTAATCTGGTCATATTTCTTCTCTAAAATCGAAAACGCGTTTATCAGATTAACAACCCCGTCCTTATTACCCCCCATATACCCGCAATACGCAATATAATCACCAAGTGTCTTATTCACATTGGCATTTATAAAACGTTCCGGTTCAACAGTCATAGGTACTATTATTTTCCGACAGCCTCTTTTTGTTTTATCCTTGAAATATTCAAAGAGAGGATATGTCATAATGATCATACCATCAAATAAATAGTATACATTATTGACGTACAATTGAGCATACCACCTTCTCAATAAACCTTTACGATTGAGAACAAAGGGGAATTCGCTCTTCTCCTGAATCAATTTTAATTGTCTTATCTTGCATACTAAATATGTCAGCAGAATTAATATGAGGCTGTTGGAAACCACCAAAACGGCATCGTATTCTCTTGCGGTTCTGAACAAATAAGATATCTGTCTTATCACTGCAAATGGGAGATCAATTTTATTTAATCCATTTAATTTATGCCTTTTTCTAAAACCTTTAAAGCAGATGCCATCATACTGATCATTCAACCCGTTCTCATGAAAATTGGACGTAAGTACGGTTACCTTGTTTCCCAACTCAACCAGACCTTTGGAATATGAAATAATCCGATTAGTCCCGGCGAGTCCAAAGGGGAATGGAATTGCCGTGATAATCACGAGAGATATCTTAATCTTTTTATCAATCACTATGGATCATTCACCCCATACAATTCTTCGAATATAATCCGTATACGAAATAATGATCCTAACCACTTTTTCACTGACATTGGACATTGAATAATCCGACACCTGCCGGAAATTACGTTCACCGCCGGTGTTCTGATATTGCAGTTGCACCAATCCTTGTAATATACGCTCCGGATTTAACCCCACCATCATTACAGATGCTTCTTCCATTGCCTCCGGTCGCTCATGCGCTTCACGAATATTCAAGGCCCTGAAGTTTAAAACAGAAGATTCCTCGCTGATGGTACCGCTGTCGGAAAGGACAGCAAAAGCATTCATCTGCAGAGCGTTGTAGTCACTGAATGCCAAAGGTTTTTGGAATTGCACCAATGGGTCTACAACCACTCTTTTCGATTCAATCATCTTACGGGTACGGGGGTGTGTGCTTACAATAATCGGAAAGGCATATTTTTCGGCAATCATGTTCAATGCGGTGATCAATCCGTTGAAATTTCTTTCGCTATTGATATTTTCTTCCCTATGGGCTGAAACAACAAAATAATTTTCTACTTTGAGATTCATCCTGCTTAGAATATCTGATCTTTGTATCCGGGGCATATAGTGGTTTAATACTTCACACATCGGACTCCCTGTTTTTATGATCCGGTCGGCGGGTAGCCCTTCCCGAAGCAGATATTCACGGGCAATACTGCTATAGGTCAAATTTATATCAGCTATATGATCAACTATCTTTCTGTTTGTCTCCTCCGGCACACGCTGATCGAAGCACCGGTTTCCCGCTTCCATATGAAAGATGGGGATATGGTGCTTCTTGGCAGGAATAGCACATAAGCAAGAATTCGTGTCGCCCAGTACGAGAAAGGCAGCGGGCTTGATATCCGCTAACAAAGGTTCGATGCTACTTATTATATTACCTACTGTTGCAGTGGCTGTCGCTCCGGCGGCATTAAGAAAATAATCGGGCTTGCGGATATCCAGATCAGCATAAAAAATTTCGTTTAGTTCATAGTCGTAATTCTGGCCGGTGTGCACCGTAATGTGTTCGATGGACTCCGAATTATCCAAGGCCACCATCACGCGTGATAACCGTATAATTTCCGGGCGTGTGCCTATAACAGTCATTACCTTTAGCTTTTTCATGTCAATTACTCCAAAAGATGACTAATCCTCATAACTTCCTCGAAATACGTGTCAGGCTGTTCAGGATCAAATACCTGGTTAGTCCAGAAGAGCGTCACCAGTTCGCCTTCACCAACATTTTCGATAGAATGTGTGTACCCCGGAGGAATATCGACAACACGGAACTCCTCACCGCTTACCCGATATTCAATAACTTCTGATCCTTGATCGCTGCTTTCTGATCCTATATTTCTGAACCTTATCATTGCCTGTCCTTGAACAACCAGAAACTTTTCCGTCTTGGTGTGGTGATAGTGATTGCCGCGAGTGATTCCTGGCTTAGTGCGGGAAACAAAGATTTGACCAAACGACTGCGATTTCAAAAACTCGGCAAGGCATCCGCGATTGTCCGTTTTGATGTTCAGACCATAAGCAAAATTCGTTTCTTCAAGATACGAAAGATATGTTGCATAAAGCCGGCAAATAAAAGGATCGTTGAATTCCGGAACATACAGTGATGATCGCGATTCCTTAAAAGAATAAATTGTATCGACCAGATCGCCTAGCGTGACTTTATAAGATGGGGTTATATCGGCAAAGGCTGAGTCAATAGAATGTGCAACGTGTTTATATGGAGGTTGCACAATCCCGGCGGCTTCCACCATGGCCGCGCAGACATCATCAATATAAACAAGGTCCACTTCATTTGTGCGATTAGATATCGTAATCGGAAAATCGCGGGCAATGTTGTGGCAAAACGTCGCAACAACGGAATTATAATTTGGCCGGCACCATTTTCCGAAAACATTCTTCAGCCGGAAAATGCAAATGAGCGCTCCAGTCTGCCTGCCAGAATCCAATAAAATCTCTTCAGCTTTCCGTTTGCTGATACCGTAAGGATTATCCAGGACAGCCTGAATTGAAGAAGAAAAGATTATCAGGGGCTTACGGTTAAGCACTTTCAAGGAATCGCAGATCATTTGGGTAAAGCCAGTGTTCCCAGCGGCATAATCATCGGTTTTTTCTGGACGATTAACCCCTGCAAGATGGAAGATTACATCAGCAGTTGCAAGCCCTTTATCTAAATGATCTAGCGGATCGTCCACATCATAGCCGATGACCTCAACCTCGGATCGCTTACCGAGCATGACAGTCAAATTTCTGCCGACAAACCCTTTCGCCCCTGTCACCAATATTTTCATTTTATACCTTAGCCCATTGCCTAGCGTAAATATTCAAAGAGCCTGCTTCCCGGAATGGCGTTTGTTTCGCTGTCCAAGGGATAGGCTCTCGATGTACGGCAGGCTACATACCGTCCCTTGACATTCTCTGGGCCATAATCTTTTGCAAATGCATTCAGCCCCTTCACACCGGATTTATCAGCCACTTCAGTAAGTTTACACTCGATAGCTGTTGCCCGACCGTTACGCTCAACGATCAAATCAACTTCATCACCCCGCGCTGTCCGCCAGAACCATAAGGGAACGTTGCGGCCCCGTGAAAAGAAAAACTTGACCACTTCCATGATGACATATGTTTCCCACAATTGTCCCGCTGCAGGATGACGCTCCAAAGCTTGCCAGCTTTCAAAGCCCATAAGAAAAGCTGCCAACCCCGTGTCGCACATATAGAGCTTTGGTGATTTCACAAGCCGCTTGGAAATATTACGGAAATAGGGTTCCAAAAGAAAAACCTGCCCTGAAGCCTGCAATACTGAGATCCATTTTTTTGCCGTATTCGGCGCTATGCCTACATCACGAGCAAGATCTGAATAGGATAGAACTTGACCTGTCCTCGCCGCTACGGCCCGCAGGAAGCGGTCAAAATCACGAAGACTTCCGACATTTAAAATATTCCGGACATCTCTTTCCAGGTAAGTGGTCAGATAGGCTGCATACCAGAGATGTCGATCCATTTCCGGGCGGGCATGCAATTCCGGATATCCGCCATTGAACAAAAAGTCTGTTTCATTGAACGTTTTTTCACCGGTATAGTTAAGCATTTCCTCCGCGGAAAGATTCATGACAGTTAACATGCCACAACGACCCGCCAGACTTTCAGTTACACCCTCCATTAGCTGAAACACCTGAGAACCTGTCAGAATGAGACGCCCCGGTTTTCGATCAGCATCAATAATTGCTTTCAAGTATCTGAAAAGAGAGGGTGCATACTGGACTTCATCTATAATCAGGGGAAGACCATAACTGTTGAAAAACGCTTCGGGATTATTTTCTGCTTGTGCTGCGACGGATGGAAGATCCAAAGAAACATATTTGATATTTGGAAACGCATGTTGAACGAGCGCTGTTTTGCCCACCTGCCTAGCGCCGGTAATCGCAACGGCAGGAAACTGCGCAAACAGAGCATTCAAGGCCTCATCGTATATTCTCGGTATCCACATGCGGATATTTAGCAATCATATTGCATAAATGTCAATAGAACAAGATCCACACCCTAGACTTCTGCCTATAGCTCATTTTGCCTATTTCTCAACCTTCTCACCTTTCAACGCCCGTTGTATAATATCCAACTTAAGAAGCAGTTGGACCATCCCGTCAATACCTAGCCGTTGCGTGTTGTGTGAATTGTAGTCTTCTTTCAATGATACCTCTTCCTGACCTTCCACAAAATAACAGTTGTAGTTCAGATCACGGACATCGGCGGGTACGCGGAAATAATTGCCCATGTCTTCAGCCTTTGCCATTTCTTCACGGTTGAGCAGTGTTTCAAATAGCTTTTCACCATGCCGGGTCCCAATGATCCGAATTTCATTCTTTGCGCTGAAAAGTTTCAGCATTGCCTGGGCAAGTGTTGCAATGGTTGCCGCCGGGGCTTTCTGTACAAAAATATCTCCAGGGTTGCCGTTTTGAAAGGCATAAAGAACAAGGTCAACCGCATCTTCGATCGTCATCATAAACCGTGTCATGTTCGGATCAGTCATTGTCAACGGCGTTCCGGCCTGAATCTGATGAAGAAAAAGTGGGATGACCGAACCACGCGAGGCCATTACATTACCGTAGCGTGTCCCGCAGAATATTGTTTTCTTGTCTCCGTACATGCGAGCCTTTGCCGTCATGAGCTTTTCCATAAGCGCTTTGGACATGCCCATTGCATTGATAGGGTAAACTGCTTTATCCGTGCTGAGCACTATGAAGTTTTTAACATGGGAGGCAAGAGCCGCATTCATAACATTTTCCGCCCCAAGATCGTTGGTGCGGATCGCCTCGATCGGAAAGAACTCGCATGAAGGCACCTGCTTGAGCGCGGCTGCATGGAAGACATAATCGACATCCTGCATGGCAGGTACAATACTGTCATAGTTTCGGACATCTCCGATAAAGAATTTCACCTTGGGATTGGCAAGTGCAATGCGTAGATCTTCCTGTTTTTTTTCATCACGGCTGAAAACCCGAATTTCCTTGATTTCCGTATTCAGAAACCGCTGTAATACGGCGTTGCCAAAAGTTCCCGTGCCACCTGTAATTAATAATATCCTATTTTTAAACATTTTATTTTTCTAGACCCTTGCATATTCTCGATTTTGATCCGGTCCGGTTATTTTAAGATCATTTTTCATTCAAAAAGCACCACCTGGAGCCGTATCAGCTGTCTGAATTTCTCCTTTTGCCGTCTGTTTTGTGGCAACTTCCATACTCGTAACACACCTGTCCCTGGTTCACTGGTACCGGACTCCTGAACCCCGTAGGGTACGATCTCTTGATATTGAACGCTATGGCATGACAGAGCCGATCCCATCCCTCCTTCGCCAGGGTGGTGAACCGGGCACGCCCGGCCCCCTGGTGCAGCGCCGTCACACCAAAATACTGCTCGATCTTGTACCTGACCTTCGAGATCATCTTGTTCCGCTCTATCTCCATCTGCGTCAGGGTTGCGTTCCGCTCGTCCTTCCTCATGATCCCGTCAGCTATATCATTGATATGGAGAAACTCCCGGTTCGCCTGTCCATGATACCCCTTGTCCGCATATACCTTCGGCGGCAGCTTCTTCGTATGTATCCCATTGACCACCACATACTGAAGATAGTTCGTGTCATGCTCGGATGCAGGTGACAAAAGCGTGGACCTTACCAGTCCACTGACCACATCTATAGATGCATGCTCCTTCATCCCATAAAAAGGTACACCCTTCCTCTTCGTCCAGTCAGACTCCAGGTCACGTCCAAACTTCATGGGCTTCTTCGTGAGGTCCTGCTTCCTCTGCTCACGCTCCAGTTTCTTCTCCTCGATCTTGTCCCTGCTCACCGGCGTCGATACTGACCGCACCAGCCTCGCATCCATCGCCAGACCTGCATCTATGGAAAACCCCTTCTTCTGCAGCTGCCCCAAAATCTCGGCATGGACCCGCTCCATCACCTTGCTCCCCACACGGTCCCGAAACCGGCTGATCACACTGTGGTCAGGAGAAGGATCGCCAAGCGGAAGTCCTATGAACACCTTGAACGACACCCGGTCATTAATCTGGTTCTCAAGTTCAGGATCACTCCTGATACCAAACCACTTCTGCAGCAGCACTGCCTTCAGCAGCATCAGCGGGGGATAGGCTGCATTGCCCACCGGTGACTTCCCCACGGGATACCCTGCAAGCAGGATCCTCTCTAAAGGCTCCCATCTGATATGCTCATGAATCTCCTTGAGGACCCGCTGCGTCCTTGAGGTCCCCAGGGTCTTACTCAGTTCCATGTCCAGAAAGCTCATGTTCTTCTCGTATTCCTTGAATCCCATGGCGTCTCCCCCAGTTTATGTAGTCGGACCTGAAGAACCCGATTTTTCTAAACGGGCAAGAGGATCGGCGATCTCCAGAGATCCAGAAGCCAATATAAAAATGGGGTAAAAAATCGGGCGATGGCCCGGAGCAGCTTCCGGAGGTTGTACCCGCAGGCACTCAGCATGGCGTTGACGAAGTCCCCGGCCTTGCCCTTGAGTCGGTTGCGCTCCATGCCGTGCTCGTGCTTCATATGGCCGATCACCGGCTCCACTGCCGAGCGGCGCTTCCACCATCGCTTTAGAGATGCAGGGATCGATTTCCGGTAACGGTTCGCTATGAGGACCGTGCAGTCGCCTTCATAATTGTGACCACGGTATCCAAGATCAACAGCGGCCTGGAGAGGAGAGACCCCCGTTACCCGGGTAACCTGCTCAAGAGTCTGCTTGAGGGTATGACCGTCATACGCATTGCCATGAAACGCAAGAGACGCCACTGCCCAGTTCTCTTTGGCCGTGGTGGCGATTCCCACTTTGCAGCCAAACTCGTAGCGCTTGTGTATCTTGCCCTTGCTGATGCATTCCACGTCCGGTTCATGGATCGAGTACAGCTTATTCTTGTCATGCTTGTCCTGAGTAAGCAGCCGGTGGGTGAGATCCAGAAGCTCTCGAAGCTCAGGATCAATGACGCCCGCTTTGCGCTCGATGTCTCGGGCAACTCTCCCCAGGTACGTTCTCAGTATCCGTGTCTGTCTCCTGGCCCGCTTGAACTGCTGGGCATGTGCATAGCCGCTCTGTTTCCTCAGCGCCTTCTTGCCCTTGCGGGAATACGATTGCCTCAGCTCGATCCCCCGATCCTTGGCCGTCTCCACCAGCCGCTCCCGGCACCGGTCATACAACCGGGCATCCGTGGGGAAGCGGATCTCCTTCTCCTGCACCGTCGTGTCCACATTCACCCGTTTGAGCTCGCTGCTCTTGATGAAGCCTCCCCGCAGCCCCGTCCGGATCGTCTCTCCCAGCAACTCCTCAAGCCCTGCTTTCTTCAAGCGGTCCCTGAACCGTGTCATGCTCGATGGATCGATCGGGAACCGGTGCTCGAAGAAGAGACCGCCACAGAAGTACTGCCAGTAGGGATTTTCCGCCCAACCCTCCACCACTGCCTCGTCGCTCAAGGAGTAGGTGTACTTCAGGTAGTGGAGTCCCACCATCATTCTCACGGGAAGACCGGGTCTGCCGTTGTCTTCGCAGAATGTCGGGCCGAGTTTCTCCTCGAACACCTCCCACTCCACCAAGTCGGCAAGCTTCACCAGAGGATGGTCATCAGAAATGATGTCCTTCAGAAGCACCTTGATCAATGAACTCTGAACCGGTCCCTTGCGTCTCTTCTTCGGCTTCATTTCTGCAAGATTTCTCCTTTATATTCACCACTTCTTGCAGAAATATATACCAGAAAATGAGCTTATTATCAATTATATTAATAAGTTAAATCGATTTTCAGGACCGACTATGTAATCCCGAGGAAAGACTACCATATATGATCAATATTATCAATTGGTTATTGGCCATTATCGCGGAAAGTCAGCTCCAGATCTGATCTTTTCCAAAGGTGGGTTGTGCAAAGGTCTCATAATATCTTTACGTTTTGGGATATCATCACTTTAGAGATCTTTTGTATATATTTATTTTATGATTGTATTTTTTATGTAACATAAGCCATAATCCGGTCATAATGATGGTCGTGATAAAACCATCGTATCCATGCAGTAACTGGTTATTTGCTGGCACAAAAATCAGACCCATCGTAAGCATGCTGAACATTAATATCGATATAGGGTTTCTATATCTAACAATCTCTTTCCAACAGACGGCATATACATAAGCAATTGGGATAAATATAATAAGCGCCCCAACAAATGTTAAATCCGATGCCAGCCAGGGGAAAAGGGTGTTCCATGCCATCAAGCCATTCCATCCAATCTCATTTTCCATACGAAGAAGATATGTCTTGTCTAATAATGAATGAATGCCCAAGTAGCGATCAAGGAAAGCCATCAAAGAATAAGAGTTGCCAACACCAAATGTCCACACAAAAGGCAATTGCATACATAAAGAAAGGCCATAGTAACCACCTGACAGATATCCCGTAGTGAAGATCGCTAAGGCAAACCCTGCATCAGGACCAAGCAATCGAAAGAAAGCATGATCCCAGTTAAACCCAGTAAATAAATTCATACGTTCATCAATATTAGCTACCGTTGTTCCAACAGCAATAAGCCGTTGGTATTGAACAACGGAAAAGAAAACAAGGAAAATGACTGCTAATCCTATCAATTGAATATATATAATATTTCTCTTCATTGGTGAAACATCTAACATTCTAATTGAAGATACTACCGCTATATAAATCACAATATCACCAACTGTCTTCTGATTACCAAAACTCAGGGTATTTGTTATGACCCATAAGGCAAGAACTGCAATAACTAAGAATTTATAAATCTTGGTCAGCTCTTTGAAGTAGTATAAACCTAGAACCATCACCACGAGCCTAGGAAATCCACAGAAAAAATTGATGAACTCTGAAAAAGAAGTCTTTCCTGTTGACCTTCGCTCAGTATAGAAATCCTGATAATTCTGTCCTATACTGGTTAAGGATAAAGTGATTTTCCCTGCAAACAAAGCCGATAAAAAATGGATTAATACTGTGAAAAAAGCTATTATGATGCAACATCTTAACAATATCATAATATTTGAGGATTTTGACTTTTCGTTTAAAGATCTTGTATGATGCCCCCCCGTAGTGATACCTTTTAGCCCAAGATAATAACCAAAAGAAAACAAGATTAAGAACGAGCTTATGTAGATCAATACAGAGCGCTTGTCATAGTCCTGATATATTTTAGGTCCGAAAAAACTAATCAGCACTGTTACCAAAATATATGGGACAAAGTATGTCAGTGGCTTACATAATAATGTTAAGTTGATTTTATCACTTTTAAAGTTTCGATTAACAATTGAT
>Ga0209604_1003785_pt1 | contig 10220 bp, 7 predicted proteins | sample AD_UKC097_MetaG_FD_184405 | JGI IMG/M metagenome (GOLD analysis project Ga0209604, IMG submission 184405) | Active sludge microbial communities of municipal wastewater-treating anaerobic digesters from USA - AD_UKC097_MetaG (SPAdes) (version 2) | ecosystem: Engineered > Bioreactor > Anaerobic >... | reverse complement strand
CCCGACTTTGACACCCGCTGGAACCCCGGCCATACTCGTCCCATGGAGGCGTTTTGTGGATGAAAGTTCCTACACACGATCCTTCGCGCCCCTTCGATGTGTGGGGGATCGGTGATCGGACGGGAACCGTCGATTTGCAGTTCCACCCGGCCGGCAGGTTTGTCCAGAAGGCCAATCTGCTGGTTGCAGGCATAGATTATTATCAGATGTTCGGAAGCTGGCGCGGCGTGGTGCAGGGGCCGGACGGCATGATGCATGACGTGCCCGGACTGTTCGGGGTCGCGGAACGCATGGACACCAGGTTCTGATCAGACAGCAAGCAGCGCATCAATTGAGGCAACGGACCATTTTCCGGCCGTGGTTCATTCGACGCATTCGGCCTTTTCAAACAGATAGGTCGCTTCAACATCCGCATTGCAGGGAAAGCCTGGCGGCAGGAAAGAGCAGGGGTTCGGGGACCAGGTCTCGCCATATCCCACGATATCGCAGGTCTTGTCGCCGCAGGGTTCGGTAACCAGCACGCCGTTGACGCAACGCTTCGCCGTGTTTCCATCGCAGTATCCGGTGCCATCGACTTCCCCGCACCTTGATGCCTCGCAGTCCTCGGCGCACGCCTGGCACCAGTCGGTGCAGCAGTCACCAATCCACTGGCAGGTCGGGTCGCAGCCGCAGGTTCCGTCCTGTCCCCGCCCACCGCAATTATCGACGCAGGACGGCAGGGGTTCGGCCAGGCACTCGCATGTGACCGACAATGTATAGGTTCCTGTCGTTGGCCCGTACCCTTCGACCACAAGGAAGAAGTCGTCACCAGGTATCGCCTGCCACGACAGAGATTCGTCGGCCATTCCCGCGGCGGCGGACTTCGCCGTGCACGTGTCCGGGTTCAGTTCCGACAGCAGCAGCAGATCCAGATCCGCCGAAAGCGAAGTCATTGCGGCAGTCACCTTCCATTTGTATTCACAACCCTCGGCAGGAGTGACATACCTGAAAATCTGCTCCTTTGCGGTCGGCGTCCATCCGATGCAGTTGTACTTCGACATGACGGCGTGGCCGCTGTTGGCCGTGTTTCCACCCACGGCCTGTCCGCACGAGATGTCAAAGTCAGCTTCCATTTCCGTCCGGATGGTTCTGCGGCAGTCCCCGTCGTAGCTGAAGGTCACGCAATCGATCGGCTGCTGGTTGCAAGTCATCGATTTTGATTGAAAAATCAGGACACCTTCACCGGAATAGCGGCTGAAAATGCAGTATTCCGGGGTTCCGTCGCAGTTCGAGTCCACTTCTTCCCGAGTGACGTTGCCGTTTCCGTCGCGGCTGAATTTTCTGCAGTCCGCGCTTGGCGTTCCGTCGCAGCCCTGATCCACCTCCGATTCGGTCAGGTACTGGTAGCCGCCCTTGAAAACGCTGTTTTTGCAGATGCGCTGGCCACCTTCGCAGTTATTCTGCTCCTCGACCACCACGGTTCCGCGTCCGCTGATCGTGAAATAGTCGTACCGGTGGCAGAGGGTCGGCGAATCCCCGCACGCGTAATCCAGGGACACGTCCTTCGGCTTGCCGTTGGCGTAATAGCCGAATTCGGTGCAGTTGCTGTCGTTTGACGGATTGTCGTCGCACCCGACGTCGCTCTTGCTGGTCAGCACGTTTCCCTTTGCGTCGAAAGTCTTTTCAAGGCACGCCAGCATCTCGTCGGCACACCCTAAGTCCATCTCAACGGCTCGAAGATTTCCGCTTGGGTCATATGTATAAGTGTAGCATTCACCTGGTGTTCCAATGCATTCCTCGTCAAGTGTCTCGGTGGCCTTTCGCCCGAATTCGTCGTAATGGAACGTCGCGCAGGCAGAATCGGGCGTTTCGCCGCACTGTGAGGATTCGGAGCGCGACATCAGCAGGCCGTCTTCAGAATAGGTGGTGTTGGCGCAGTCCGAAAAAGGCGGCTTGCCGTCGCAGCCCGCATCAATCATCACGACCTTCCGGTGTCCGTTGGCATCGTGTTCAGTGACCTGGCAGGTGTCCGGCGTGCCGTCGCAGTTCAGGTCCAGCCGTTTCGTCATGATGCACGGTTCCACTGGACGCTCGGTGGCATCCGCATCAACCGTGTCCACGCCTTCATCCGCCGGCACGTCGTTTCCGGCGTCAACCGGAATGTCCCCGCCGTTGTCCGTCGGCAGTTCAGCCGGAACATCATCGGTCAAATCCGTTCCGAGATCGCCAATCGAGTCCCCGGGCAACTCGGGCGAGCCCGGGTCACGACCGGGATCCGTCTGGATTACGTCATCGATGGATCCCGAATCCTGGATCACGTCCTGCCCGTCCGTCACGTCCTGAGCCGGGTCATCGCCACCGCACCCCGCAGCGATCGTCAGTGCGAGAATCGGCGCAACCAGAAAGGCACCATTGCGAATAATGCTTGTAAACACTTCAGTTTCCCCCTGAATCTGGAATGAAATATGCTTGATCTAATGCTCACCAATGGTCAGGCATATTGCCGCTGAATGTCAAGCTGTGTGCCTGCCGATGATCCCCTTATGGAGAGATAATTGTTTTTGGTGGCCGCGTCGAGACTGGAGTAGGTCAGGATTGACATAATGGACTGTGCAGAGGTCAGTATGAGTTTCCAGCTTCCGATAGCATGAGTGGACGGGCCAGGCGTGGGGCGCCTGTCCATGCCCAAGGTGACCATGCGGGAAGGTGCGGCAGTTACCCGGCATCATCCCTGACAGCGTGCAGCGGTTTGATTTTTCTGACTGGACGGCAGGCGGCCAGGTCGTGGGCGGCCTGAAGATTCATCCAGAAATCCGGGGTTGTGCCGAGGGCTTGCGAGAGCAGCCAGGCGGTATCGGGGGTAACGCCACGCTTGCCGCGGATCAGCTCGTTCAACCGCTGAATCGGGATGCCCAGATGGGCCGCGAACGCCATCTGCGTAATGCCAAGCGGCTTCAGAAAGTCGGTCGCGAGAATCACACCCGGATGTGTCGGAATCCTGTTTGAAGGTCTCATAGACCACCCCGGCGGAACATTCAAGATTAACCGTCTTGGTGAACCATCAAAAAGAGCCTTTGTCGTCTTGTCCCCGAATGATGAAATCACCGTTCAGCCCCAGGGCATGGAGAATATTAACGGTTACACGGTATCCATGCAATAGTAGAGTCGCGCACAGAGGCTTATATCGGCGGCCGGATCGGATTGTTTCAAACAACAGCATCGCATTTCAACAGGTTATTGAAGTCGCGCTCCGATAATCGCCGGGCGTACGCCGACCGCCAACCATCACGGGGCGTACTCCCTTTCCTATGAGAGGATGACTCAGGTCTTCCTGCCTTCCTCGCGGCGCCGGAAAGCCATGACGAGGCCTGCAACAAGCAGCAGTATCAGGGGCGAATTGGAGCCGCCGGACTGGCTGCACCCGCCGGATTTGGTGGTTTCGGTATCGTCGCCACCGACGTCGGTCGCGATCATGTCTTCCTGAACGCCTGGATCCATGTCAACCGCATCCTGTCCAACGGACGTGTCCTCGAGCGTGTCCGGCCGGCCTTCGTCCCCCGTGGTTGTCGTGACATCGTTGACGATGATGCTGAAGCTTGACGACGTCGCGGTTGTCGCGGCGTTAACGCCGACAACATGTAGGATTACGGTTTCGTCCGAGGCATCGATTGTGATTTCTTCGGGCTGGCCGTTGCCGGCGGCGTCCGATCCCGTGAGGCAGTAAAGATCCGACAGCGTGCAGTCCCGCCAGGCGACAAGCGCGATGTCCATGCTGGCGTGGGGCGTTGCCGTCACGACATAGGTATGTCCCGATACCGGCTGGAAGCTGAAGAAGGCGTCCGGCCCGGATATTTCCTTGCCGATGCAGCCCTGGGGAACGGTCTCGAATGGCCTGAATCCTTCCAGGTCGCCCAGTGCCTGCCCGCCGATTTCAAGCCCGATTGCGTCCTGGCATCGATTGTTTTCACCGGCTGGTTCGCAGACCTCGTCAAAGCACACGCCCTGGCCGCAGCTCGTCCAGTCCGGTTGACCGGAACAATCGTTGAAGGTTTCGCATTCGGACCCCGAATATCCAGGCGCGCAGGAGCATGTGTCCGCGGCAACGCACGTTCCGTTGCCGCCGCACACAGCGGCGTCGGATGCGGCCTTTCCAAAGCACGTCGGCGCGCCGATGCTGATGTTGGCAGCCCTGGTGTTATTGTTTTCGTTTCCTTCTGCCACCGCGTATTTGGAGTCGGTGATGGCCCCGACATATCTGCTTCCCGGCGACGCGGTTGCTGGAAGTTTCACCACAGCGACCACCGTGCCCGTGGTCGAGCCAGCGGCCAGGGTTGTTTCTCGCTCGTGCGAAAGCGCGGTGTCCCCGGCGGTGATTACGGCATCGTCGGAATAGTACAGGCGGGTTGTAAACGTCCCGGTCGGCGAAGCCCCCTGGTTCGTCACAGTGTAGCTGATTTCAACGTCGCCTCCGGGAACTGCGGTTGTCGGCGAAACGGTCAGCGCCGTGACAGTCAGATCCGGCGCGGCTACTATGGAAACAAGGACCGAATTGCTATTGTCGGATTCGTTGTTTTCGACGACCGCGTTTGTCGGGTCGGCGATTGCGCCGATATACCTTGTTCCAAGTGATGCACCGGTCGGGATGGTCACCTCAACCGTCATTTCCCCGAGGTTCGTCGTGGCAGCGATCGTCTGGATATCGACCGTAGCCAGAAGCGTGTCCGAGGCGTTGACCACGGAATCCTCGCTGAAATAGAAGCCAACCTTGAAGGCGGATGTGTCCATGTTGCCATTGTTTCCCAGCATGTACTCGAGCGTTGCCTTCTGGCCCTGGCCGATTGACGGAGGATCCACGGTCAGGTTGACTACCTGCAGGTTCGGGGCCGCCGACGCCGCAGCCCCGGAAAAAGCGATCGCCAGGCCTGCGATAAGGGCGGTGCGTGGCAAGTGCTCTGAATTCATGTCCAGTTCCCCTTCTGTAATGGATTTGCCAGTCAAGCGTTTCCAATCATAACAGAGATCTGCCATCGGCAAGAAGTGCCGCGCCAGCCGGGGCCGCCGTTCGGGCGCGGACGCCGCGTTCATCTGGCGCCTGCCGGACCAAAAATGTAAACTGGCGTCATCTCGTTTGGGTGCTTGCATGAAGTCCGTAATTTTCCCGATACATCCTTTTGTGCTGGCCTTCGCAATTTCCTTTGCCTCGGGCTGTGGCGACACGGGTCCGGGCTTGCCTGATGCCGGCCATGACGTTGTCGCGCCGGAAGATGTGAACGCTCCGGACGATGTCATCAATCCGGGCGATGTGCCCCTGGAGCCGGACGGGGTCGAACAGCCGGCCCCCGAAGGCCGCGTCCTTGTCGCGGTGACCGGATGGGGTGGCGACTACGGTACCGAGGCATGGGTCAACGCCGATTTCTATGACGCGCCGATGCGGATGGACGCGTTTTCCGCCTATTCGCCGGGCATGTACCAGGTGGCGGCCAGGAAGGGCGACTGCGTGCTTTACACCGCATCGACCGCGGCCTGCGAGCCGGCATGCGACTGGGACAGGTACTGCGTGGCCGGCAACCGTTGCCTGGTTCATCCATCCAGGCTGTCGGCCGGCAAGCTGACGGTCAAGGCCGGGTCCGCGACAATTTCAGCCGATCCGTCCGGCGACGAGTGGATGCCCAACTATTATTACTTCGAGGGACAGATTCCGACGTCGCAGTTGGACGCAACGAAGACGCTGTCCGTTACGGCCGAGGGCGCCGATGGCGGGTATGCCGCGTTCGACGTCAGCCAGCCGGGCTTCGACGGGATCGAATTCGTAAATGACCTGGACAACAACGCGTTCGAGTTGAAGGACGACCAGGACTTCCTGCTGGAGTGGACGGCCCCGTCCGGTGATCTGTTGAACCTTTTCGTCGAGGTCGTGATTAACGTCGGCTGGCATGGAAGTCCGCCTGAGTCGATCCTGTACTGCCGGAAGGGGGCCGTGACCGGATCCCTGACGATTGCGAAGGAAGTCATCGCCCAGCTTCCCGTCATCGGCGGTATCGCCCTGATGCAGCACGGCAGTCACGTCGGCCTGGTGCGCAACGTGGTGACGGACGTCGCCGGGAAACGGTTTGATTTCACGGTGACCAGGCGCCACGGAATCAATCCGGCACACAACGCCCCGGAGTTCTGACCAGACAAAACACGACCGGAGGATGAATCATGAGGCTGGTTGCACTGGTTGCGATGTCGCTGGGCTTCCTTGTCGCGTGTGGCGGTTCCGATCAATGCGCTGATGTCGTGGCCGACGGTGCGTCGCCGGCGGCCGTCATCTACTGCGTGAAGCCCGTCTCGGCCGGCAGCCTGACAATTCCGGCGAGCATCGCGAAGCAGATGCCCCCCATGGGCGGAATGGGGCTGTTCCAGCACATGAGCGGCATCGCGATGTCCAGGTCGGGGTTCGCGGACGTTCAGGGCCGGACGGTTCAACTGCATGTGGCGCGGCTGCACAACCTTAACGTCACGCACAATCTGGAAGGTGACCTGTGATGAATGTCCGCCCGCGCATGGCCCGGATCGTCACCGGGACGGTCGCCTGCATGGCCGCCCTTGCGATATCGTGCGCCGTGGATGATCCGGTGTGCATGTGGCAGGACGAAGGGCGGCCGGAAGTGCTGCACGTGCTTGGGTGCCCGGCCGACCACGAGGCCCTTTCCGGTCAGCCCGAATCGGCGGCCTTGCCGGCAAGTCGTTCGGTTCTGTTCATGATTGACAGGACGGACGGCAACAAGATCCATTTCTTCGATTCCGAGCGATGGCGTCACTTCATGTACGCCAGCGAGATGTTGACCGGATACACCGACCTGTTCGCGTTCAATGCCGAGATGTACTACCAGCCCGGGCGCAGGCTGCTGCTGGGAACCCTGGCGCACCACCTTGGACCGGACGTCTTCGCGGTTGAGATTGTGCCGATCGACAAGGCCAGCCCGGAGATGATCGCCCAGATGTACCAGGCGGTTAAGGACGCGATCCGGTTCCCGTGCGACCTGCGTTATCACCCGACATCAACCGCGCTGGAAATGGAGTCCAGGCTTCCGCCGGGCGTGCCTGTCGTGACAACATCTGAACTTTACGAAGGCGCGACCTACCAGGGGATGCATCTGGGCGAGACGGTTGGCCGCGTCAAGCGGATGCGCCTGGAAGACCTTGAATCGACATACGTTTCCAGACTTGACCTGGTTGTCCTGGATCGCGTGCCGAACGACATTCCCGCGGTGGCGGGACTTGTGACCGGCGAGTTCCAGACGCCGCTTGCCCACGTAAACCTGCTGGCCGAGGCGCGTGGAACCCCGAACATGGCGTTGTCCGGCGCTTACGACGATCCCCGCTTTGTCGAAATGGATGGTCAATGGGCGCGGCTTCTTGTAAGGGCGGATGGATTTTACCTGTCGCCATCGACAGCGTCGGAAGCGGATCAGTTCTGGGCCGAAAGGCGGCCGAAGCAGACCCAGTTTCCGGCGCTGGATCTTTCCTTGACGGACATCATCGGCCTCGATGACGTTGATGCGTCGATGACGGCGGCGGTCGGGGGAAAGTCAGCGAATTTCGGGGAATTGCGAAATATCACGCCACCGTTGCCCGTCCCGGGTGGCTTTGCCATTCCGTGCTCGTGGTACGTCGATTTCATGAAGGCGAACGGGCTCGACAAGGAGATGTCGGCCCTGATGGCGCAGACGAAGTTCAAGGAAGACGGGCTTTACAGGATGCAGGCCCTTGCGTCGTTCCGCGACAGGATGCGCGCCACGCCCCTGGATCCGGGCGTCGAGTCCGCCATATTGGCGGCAATCGACACGCATATTTCCGGTTCGTGGCCGATAAGGTTCCGTTCAAGCAGCAATGTCGAGGATCTGGAAGGTTTCAATGGGGCCGGGCTCTATGAATCGGCTTCCTTCAAGCCGGGGGATCCGGAAAAGACGCTTGCGCATGCATTGAAGAAGGTCTGGGCAAGCATGTTCAGCACGGCCGCGTTCGAGGAACGCGAGTGGGCCAGGATCGACCATGGCAGGTGCGCCATGGGCGTGCTGGTGCACCGCTCGTTTCCCGACGAAATCGAGGCGGCGAACGGTGTTGCCGTGACCGCGAACCCGTTTGATCCGCCGCCGATGGGCCAGGCCGCCTATTACGTCAACGTGCAGGCTGGCGCGACCAGCGTAACTAATCCGGAACCTGGAGTGACGCCGGAATCTTTTCTTTACTGGAAGCCGCCGGCCGGGCAGGGCGAGATGACGTATTACTCAAATTCAAGCCTTACTGGCGGCGACAAGGTACTTTCATTCGACGAGATCCAGGAATTGATTACGGCCCTGCGGGCGATCCATCGGCATTTCGAATCGATTTACGGGAACACTCAGCCTTACGGCATGGACGTGGAGTTCAAGTTCGAGCTTCCGAATCGCGACCTTGTCATTAAGCAGGCGCGTCCGTATGTCTTCTGATGGCATCAGGGCTGGATCAGTTCGGCCAGGAAGGTGCAGGTCATGCCGTCGTCCGCGGTGAAGCGGGCGATGCCCGTCCCGGCTGCGGTCGCGTCGATGTCGCAGCCCGACGCGCTGACGAACGGTTCGCACGTGTCCGTTTCGCCGCACATCCAAGTGGCGGTCTTCAGCGTCACGTCCAGGCCCGCGCACTTGCCGCCGGTGAACTTCAATTCATATTCGCGGGTCGCGTCGGACATTTCGGCAAGTTTCATGTCGATGCCGCATCCGGCCGCAAGAAGTCCGCGATAGGTCGCGCCGGGAAGGTTGTTCGGGATATGCGGGTGCAGCGTGACGCGCCTTCCCGCCGCGTCCGGCCACAGCCCGGTCAGGTAGAAGATGATCGCCTCGGCGTCCTGTCCGCCTTCCCACGGGCGGAAGCGTGCCCAGATTTCCCCGAACTCGCCGGTGTCGTCGTATGCCGGCATCAGAGGCCTGAATCCCTTCGTCGCGAAGTCTTCCGTGACATTTCCGGATGCGGTCGGGATATTCCGGAACGCGTTGAAGTTCTTCTGCGCCAGGTCCTGCCGGTGCCTGGAAAGCGCGTACAGCGAGAATCCCGGCGTCATTCCGGTCGCAAGGCCTTGCGAAAGATCATATCCAAGCAGTTCGCCAAAGGCGCCCGCGTTCGTCTGGATGATGCCAGCTTCGTCCAGCCAGGCCAGTCCGGCAAGGACATCGACGTCGCTGCGCACCCGATCCCATCCAAGGAAGTCCTCCATGTTCATCCAGCTTGCGGTCAGGTTGACGTCCTCGTACGGAACCATGTGCGGGGAAAGGTCGGACATGTAAAGAATCGGCGCGAAAAACCCTTCAGCCTGCTGCCAGTAACGGCTTTCAATCGTCGCCGCCACGTTGTCCCGAAGTTGAATGATGTCGTCGCCGTCCTGGTAACCAAGGGCGCGGGCCAGGCCGTCGGCCGCCGCGACGTACAGCAACGTTGAATGGAGCGACCACGCAAGCGTTGCAAACATCGTTTCCGGCCCCCCGATGCCAAGGTTCATCGCCATTGCCGGCCTGAATGTCTCGTCGTCGGAAAACGGAAGCAGGAATTCGGCGTTCATCGCCTGCTTCTGCAACCCGTATCGCAGCATCTGTTCCCTTTCCCGCATCAGCGAATCGTCGCCGGTGGCGTCGAACAGCCTGTGATACATGTGGACAACGTACGATGGTGCCTCGGCCGCGGTCTTTTCCGTCATGACGGGCAGCGAAGACCAGTCGGTCACGGCGCATTGGACGCCCAGCGGCCAGTTGACCTTCGAGGCGTTGAAGAAGCCCTGGTTGGCGCAGGCCGCGACGTGGTGATAGTCAAGCATCGCCTTCAGTTCGTCCGGGCGCGACCCTATTGCGAAAAGGCGCGCGGCCCCGCTGAGATCCCTCGTCCAGTATTCGCCGTAATGGGAAAGCGGCGTCATCGCGCCGTTGTGTCCGATCTGCGACTTGACCGTGTAAAGGAACGACTCGAGCAGGTCGGTGACCATCGGATCCCCGATCTCAATCTGGAGACCGTCATTGAACCATTCCTTCCACCAGGAGTCCGTTGCCGAAAGAACTTCCCTGGTGTCGGCCTCGGCGGCGACCTGCCTGAAATACGGGGTGGGATCGACGGCCGGCTCGCCATCGGTCAGGAACATCCAGAACGTCACGTCGCGCCTGGCGCCGGGTTCAAGCGTCCCGGCAGTGATCTCGAAGGTTCTTGAATCGGGGTTCCACGCGGCTTCGGGGCAG
>Ga0209604_1003777_pt1 | contig 10230 bp, 9 predicted proteins | sample AD_UKC097_MetaG_FD_184405 | JGI IMG/M metagenome (GOLD analysis project Ga0209604, IMG submission 184405) | Active sludge microbial communities of municipal wastewater-treating anaerobic digesters from USA - AD_UKC097_MetaG (SPAdes) (version 2) | ecosystem: Engineered > Bioreactor > Anaerobic >... | reverse complement strand
GCCTGGACGCGGACGAAGGTCTTGACCGCCTCTCGAAACAGATCGGCCTTGTCCATGGTCGGATCGGCCACTTCAAGTGCCTTTTCATACAGCGCATCGTCGATGGTGACAGTCGTTCGCATGGAATATCCTCAATATTGATGTCAAATTACATCATAATTGATGATTCATCACTCCGAAGGTTCCGCACCCGTGGGCGGCGACGATGTGTCCGGCTGGTCCGCTGGCGTTTCGCCAAACGCCGCCGCCGGATCGGCCAGTTCGGACGCACCCCTGATGCCACCATTGACCTCGAACCGCCGGTGCACCCCATACGGAAAGAAATCAATCACCTCGCCGCTCCTGATCCGCTCCTTGGTCTGCTGCCAGAACTCCGGCTCCAGCAGATCGGCGTGGTGGCGCATGAAGGCGTCGCGCACCCGCGGGTTGCCGAGCAGGAAGGGGCCGAAGGTTTCGGGGAACACATCCCCTTTGGCGACGTGGTACCAGATTTCGCCGCTCATCTCGTCTTCCTCGTTGCGCGGTGGGGGCACGCGGCGGAAGTTGCAGTCGGTGAGGTATTCGATCTCGTCGTAGTCGTAGAACACCACCTTGCCGTGGCGCGTGACGCCGAAGTTCTTCCACAGCATGTCGCCGGGAAAGATGTTGGCGGCCACCAGGTCCTTGATGGCGTTGCCGTATTCGATGACGGCGTGCTCCAGCTGCGCGCTGGCGGCCGCATCGTCAGCGCCGGCGTCAAACATTTCCTGCAGATAGAGATTGAGCGGGATCATGCGCCGCTCGATGTACGCATGCTGGATGATGACCTCGATCTGACCGTCGCCATCGCGGTCTGACATCTCGAGCTGGCTGGGGGCGAACTTCTCGATCTCGGCAATCAGCTCGTCCTCAAACCGATCGCGCGGAAAGGCAATGAGCGAGAACTCCATGGTGTCGGCCATGCGGCCCACGCGGTCGTGCTGCTTGACGAGCTGGTATTTGCCGCGAATCTGCTCGCGCGTGGTCTCCTTCGGCGGCGGATACCAGTCCTTGATGACCTTGAACACGTAGGGAAAGCTGGGCAGGTCGAACACCAGCATCACCATGCCCTTGATGCCGGGCGCAATGCGGAACTGGTCGGTGCTGTGGCGCAGGTGCCAGAGGAAGTCGCGGTAGAACAGGTTCTTGCCCTGCTTGGCAAGGCCCAGCGCGTTGTAGATTTCGGCGCGCGGCTTGCGCGGCATGAGGCTGCGCAGAAACTGCACGTAGGCCGACGGAATTTCCATGTCGACCATGAAGTAGGCGCGCGAGAAGCTGAACAGGATCAACATGTCTTCTTCGCCGAACAGCGCCGCGTCGACATACACCGTGCCGGGCGTGCGGTGCAGCAGCGGCAGGGCGAAGGGCAGTTCGCGGAAGCCGTTGATGACTTTGCCGACCAGGTACGCGCCCTTGTTGCGGTAGAAAAGGCTGGAGAGCACCTGCACCTGAAAGTTGGGGCGCGGCTTGTCGGCACCCCATTCGGCCAACATGGCCGCGGCCACGCGGCGCGCATCGCGCGCGATGTCTTCGAAGGCGCAATGCAGGTCGAACGATTCCAGCACGGCGCGCACGGTGTCTTCGAGCTTGCCGGGGCGCGGATAGAACGCCTGGTACGTGGTCTTGGCCCTGGGGTCGTCGGTCTCCAGGTACTCCGTGCTGATGGCGGGGCGAACGAAGATGAAATCGTTGTGAAAATAGCTGCGGTGCAGGATGCGCGTGCTGACCGAGTTGAAGAAGGTCTCGGCCAGCTCGGGCTGCTGGTGCGCCACCAGCATGCCGATGTAGTGCAGCTTGACCTGCTGCCACACGTCCATCGGCTGCTCGCCGGCCTTGAACTCGCGCTCCAGCCGGCGTTGGCATTCGCGCACGCGCAGGTCGTAGAACTCGATGCGCTCGCGCTGCGCGCGCTGCTGACCGTGCCAGTCGCAGGTTTCAAAGCGGTGCTTGGCGCGCGCGCTTTCGGTGCGAAACAGCCTGTAATGGCGGTTGAACCCGTCGATCATGGCTTGCGCGATCTCGCGCGCCAGCGGTGAATCGAGGGTTTGCGGCTGCATGGCGCGCGGCGCTACAGGGGAAAGTCGCTGGAGCCCGGTTTGGCATCCGGATCGCGTGGATAGCGCTTGATGGCGGCGCGGAACACATCCACCACCTCATCGGGCTGCGTCATGGTCACGCCCAGGTTCTTGACCAAGCCATCTTTCAGGCCATAGCACCAGCCGTGCACCGCCAGCGGCTGGCCGCGCTTCCAGGCGTCCTGCACCACGTTGGACTGCGCCACGTTGCCGACCTGCTCGATCACGTTCATCTCGCACAGCGTGTCTTCCTGCGCGGTGCCGCACAGGTGCATCAGGCGGCCGCGGTGGCGCATCTTCACGTCGTGCACGTGACGCAACCAGTTGTCGGCCAGGCCCACGCGCTTGTCGTGCAGCGCGGCCAGCACGCCGCCACAGCCGTAGTGGCCCACCACCATGATGTGCTCCACCTTCAGCACATCCACGGCGAACTGGATCACGGACAGCGCGTTCAGGTCGGAATGCACCACCACGTTGGCCACGTTGCGGTGCACGAACACCTCGCCCGGCGCCAGGCCAATCACCTGGTTGGCCGGCACGCGGCTGTCGGAGCAGCCGATCCACAGGTATTTGGGCGACTGCTGCGCCGACAGCTGCTGGAAGAAACCCGGCTGGTCGCGCTCAACCCGCTCGGCCCAGGCGCGGTTGTTGTCGATGAGGTGTTGGAGCGATGAAAAAGGCATGGCAACGATCTTATCGACAGCCGGTGACAGGGCGGCTTACATCGTCTCTGCAAACAACTCCCGCCCGATCAGCATGCGGCGGATTTCCGACGTGCCGGCGCCAATCTCGTACAGCTTGGCATCGCGCCACAGGCGACCCAGCGGGTATTCGTTGATGTAGCCGTTGCCGCCGAACAGTTGGATGCCGTCGCCAGCCATCTTGGTGGCCATTTCGGCCGTCCACAGGATGACGCTGGCGCAGTCCTTGCGCACCTGGCGCACGTGGGCTGCGCCCAGCGCGTCGAGGTTCTTGCCGATGGTGTACAAAAAGGCGCGGCCGGCCTGCAGCACGGTGTACATGTCGGCCACCTTGCCCTGCACCAGCTGGAATTCGCCAATGCTCTGGCCGAACTGCTTGCGGTCGTGGATGTAGGGGATGACGTTGTCCATCACCGCCTGCATGATGCCGATGGGGCCGCCGGCCAGCACGGCGCGCTCGTAATCGAGGCCGCTCATCAGCACCTTGGCGCCCTGGTTCAGGCCGCCCAGGATGTTGGCTTCGGGCACTTCAACGTTATCAAACACCATCTCGCCCGTGTGGCTGCCGCGCATGCCCAGCTTGTCGAGCTTTTGCGCGGTGGAAAAGCCCTTCATGCCCTTTTCGACGATGAAGGCGGTCACGCCACGCGCGCCCAGTTCGGGCTCGGTCTTGGCGTAGACCACCATGGTGTCGGCATCGGGCCCGTTGGTGATCCACATCTTGGTGCCGTTCAGCAGGTAGTAGCCGCCTTTGTCTTCGGCCTTCAGCTTCATGCTGATGACGTCGCTGCCCGCGCCCGGCTCGCTCATGGCGAGCGCGCCCACGTGCTGGCCGCTGACCAGCTTGGGCAGGTACTTGGCCTTTTGCGCGTCGCTGCCGTTGCGCTTGATCTGGTTCACGCACAGGTTGCTGTGCGCGCCGTAGCTCAGGCCAATCGACGCGCTGGCGCGGCTGATTTCTTCCATAGCGATCATGTGCGCCAGGTAGCCCATGTTGCTGCCGCCGTATTCCTCGGGCACGGTGATGCCCAGCACACCCAGCTCGCCCATCTTGGGCCACAGGTCCATCGGGAACTGGTCGCTCTTGTCGACCTCGGCGGCGCGGGGGGCGATCTCGGCCTGCGCAAAGTCGCGCACGGCATCGCGCAGCGCGTCGATGTCTTCACCAAGCTGGAAGTTAAGGCCGGGCAGGTTGCTCATGTTCTTGTCTCCTAATAAAAAGTCAAATATTTGATCGGTCAAGCGGCCGCGGAGCAGACCATGCCAGTGAACGCCGTGCACGGACCTGCGCCGGGCACTGGCGTTGTCCCCCATGCGCAGCAAAGGGGGGAAGGCGCGAAGCGACTCAGGGGGGTCATTTTCTCAATACGTTTTGGGTACCGGCACCAGCGTCTGTTGCATCAGCGCGCACGGCCCTTCCTTGCCATCATCGTCCACGTGCGTGACTTCGGCGGTGCTGACGATCAGGCGCTTGCCGGGCTTGACCACGCGGCCGATGGCGCGCAGCGCGCCGCCCTGGTAGCTGCCCAGAAAGTTGATCTTGTATTCGGCGGTGACGACTTCCATGCCCTCGGGCGCGAGCGTCAGCCCCGCGTAGCCGCCCGCGATGTCGGCCACCGCGCCCATGGCGCCGCCGTGAAAGCCGTCCTGCTGCTGCGTCACCTTGTCGGAATAGGGCAGCCAGATTTCGACCAACCCGGGCTCGACGCGTCGCAGTTGCGCGCCCAGGTGCTGCATCATCCCCTGGCGGGCAAAGCTGTCGGCCACGCGCGCGTGCAGGGCCTGGGGGTCGGCGGGCTTGTTCATGGCTGAACCCTGGATTGTGATTGACGTTTACGTAAACGTCAATTGGACTTTGACTTTTTGGCCGCCGGGCGGTTGACGCGCGCCAGCAAGGTGCGCGCTTCCTTCTCATGCTCGCTGATCTCGCTCAGCGTCGCCTGCAGCTCGGCCAGTTGCGCCTCCAGCTGAGCGCGGTGCTGGCTCAGCACTTCCAGGAACTTGCGCAGCTGCGGACCGGTGTCGCGCGGGCTGTCGTACATGTCGATCAGCGCCTTGGCCTCGTGCAGCGACAGGCCCAGGCGCTTGGCGCGCAGGGTGAGCTTCAGGCGCGTGCGGTCGCGGCTGCTGTACACGCGCTGGCGTCCGCCCGGGCCGGAGCGCGCCGGCTCCAGCAGGCCCATGTCTTCATAGAAGCGCATGGCGCGCGGCGTCAGGTCGAATTCGCGCGCCAGGTCGCTGATGGAATAGGTGGTGGCCATGAGGCGAACAATGGCTGTCGCGCACGTACAGGCACGGCGCGCGGCTCCTTCATAGAATGGGCTGCAAGGTTGACGTTTACGTCAATCGCCAAGCATCCTACCGCACCGCCGCCAAAGCACAAGCCCATGTCGATTGCCGCCGAACTGGAACGCGCCCTGCACTGCCCGCTGGCCGATGAACTGCCGCCGCGCGGTGGCGCCATCGCGCTGGCGCCGGGCGTGAAGTGGCTGCGCATGCAGCTGCCGTTTGCGCTGGACCACATCAACCTGTGGCTGCTGCGCGACCGCATCGATGGCCGCGACGGCTGGACCGTGGTGGACACCTGCATCGACCACCCACAGTCGCGCGCCGACTGGGAGGCCATCTTCGCCGCCGAGCTGGACGGCCTGCCCATCCTGCGCGTGCTCGTCACCCACATGCACCCCGACCACGTGGGCCTGGCCCACTGGCTGTGCGAGCGCTGGAACGCCCCGCTGTGGATGAGCGCCACCGACTACCAGGCCGCGCGCTACGCCTGCCAGGTGGTCAACAGCTTTGGCGGCGACCGGCTGGCCGACTACTTTCAAAGCCACGGCATGACGGATGCGGGCGACCTGGACCAGATTCGCCACCGCAAAAGCTATTACCGCGGCCTGGTGCCGGCCATGCCGCCCAGCTATGCGCGGCTGATGGACGGCCGCAGCGTCACCGTCGGCGGCCAGGCTTGGCGCTGCATCGCCGGCTACGGCCACGCGCCGGAGCACATGGCGCTGTATTGCGAGGCGGCGGGCATCCTCATCAGCGGCGACATGGTGCTGCCTCGCATCTCGACCAACGTCAGCGTGTACGAGATGGAGCCCGAGGCCGACGCGCTGACGCTGTTCCTCGATTCCATCGACCGCTTTCTGCCGCTGCCCGCCGACACACTGGTGCTGCCTTCGCACGGCAAGCCTTTCACCGGCCTGCACACGCGCATCCAGCAGTTGCACGACCACCACCGCGACCGCCTGGCCGAAGTGATGGACGCGGCGCGCGACCAACCCGTCAGCGCGTACGACGTGCTGCCCGTGCTGTTCAAGCGCCCGCTCGACCTGCACCAGACCACCTTTGCGCTGGGCGAGGCGGTGGCGCACCTGCACCGCCTGTGGCATGCCGGACAACTGAAGCGCGTGCGTGGCGACGATGGCATCTGGCGCTTCATGCCGGCGCGTTGAAATCCTGTTTTGATAGCAGGCTAGCGAGACCGGCTGTGCGCGAAAGCCTCGACACGCGTGAAATCCGGCTGACCGGCCGGGGCTTGACGCAACTGCCGCCCGAGGTGTTCGATCATGCCGACACACTGGAGCTGCTCGACGTCTCGGGCAACCAGCTCGATGCGCTGCCCGACGACCTGCACCGCTTCCAGCGCCTGCGCATCCTGTTCGCCTCCAGCAACCGCTTCACCGCACTGCCGCGCGTGCTGGGCGCCTGCCCGCGGCTGGAGATGGTGGGTTTCAAGAGCAACGCGATTGCCGACGTGCCGGCCGAAGCCCTGCCGCCGCGCCTGCGCTGGCTGATCCTGACCGACAACGCCATCGACGCGCTGCCGGCGGCCATCGGTCAGCGGCCGCAGTTGCAGAAGCTGATGCTGGCCGGCAACCGGCTGACCATGCTGCCCGACAGCCTGCAGGACGCGCCCGCGCTGGAGCTGCTGCGCATCGCCGCCAACCGCTTCGACCGGCTGCCCGGCTGGCTGCCCGCCCTGCCGCGCCTGGCCTGGCTGGCCTGGGGTGGCAACCCGGCGACGGCGGCGCGCGAATCGGCGGTGCTGCAGGCGGGCGATGTCTCGGCCATCGACGCGCACGCCTTGGATGTGGGCGAGCGCCTGGGCGAAGGCGCGTCGGGTGTGATCCACGCGGCGCGCTGGCATCGCGGCGATGCGGACGAAACGCCTGTGGCCCTCAAGCGGTTCAAGGGCCAGGTGACCAGCGACGGCTGGCCGCACAGTGAGATGGCCGCCAGCCTGGCCGCCGGCCCGCACGACGGGCTGATCCCCGTGCACGGCCCGCTGCGCCAGCCGCCCCAAGCCGCGCCCGCGCTGGTGCTGGGCCGCGTGCCACCGCATTTCACGCCCATGGCCGCGCCGCCCAGCTTCGACAGCTGCACGCGCGACGTGTATCCGCCGCAAATGCGGCTGGGCGCGGGCGACGTCGCCGCGCTGGCGCAGCGCGTGGCGGGTGCGATGGCGCAACTGCACGCGCGCGGGCTGGTGCATGGCGATTTGTACGCGCACAACCTGCTGTGGGACGGCGGGCGCACGGCGCTGCTGGGCGATTTTGGCGCGGCGTCGTTCCTGCCTGCGGCGCAGCCCGCACTGCACGCCGCCTTGCGCGCGCTCGATCTGCGGGCGTTCGGCGTGCTGCTGGGCGAATGGCTGGCGCGCGCCGATGGCGCGGCGCCGGGCGTGCTCGCCCGCTGGCGCGACGCCTGCCTGCACGGCAGCGCGCAGGCGGCGGGCGGCTTTGCCGGCATGGCGCATCAGCTATCAACAATATAGCTGCATGCGCTTGTCAGGCAAGCGCCAGCGGCATAAAGCACCAGAAATTTTTATCACCCCATCGACAGGAGACCGCCGCATGAACATCGACCAGCTTTTTTCCCTGCAGGGTCGCAGCGCCCTCATCACCGGCGGCTCGCGCGGCATCGGCCGCATGATGGCAGAGGGCTTTCTGCGCGCCGGCGTGCGCGTCTACATCTCGGCGCGCAAGGCCGACGCCTGCGACGCCACCGCGCGCGAGCTGTCCGCCATCGGCCCCTGCGTGTCGCTGCCGGCCGACGTGTCCACGCTGGAAGGCGTGCAGCAACTGGTGGCCGCATACCAGCAGCATGAAAAGTCGCTCGACATCCTGGTCAACAACGCCGGTGCGGCCTGGGGCGCGGCGTACGACGAGTTTCCCGAAAGCGGCTGGGACAAGGTGGTCGACCTGAACATGAAGACGCCCTTCTTCCTGACGCAGGCGCTGACGCCCCTGCTCAAGGCCGCCGCCACCGACCACCTGGCCAAGGTGATCAACATCGCGTCGATCGACGGTGTGTCGAACAACCCACAGGAAACCTATTCGTACCAGGCCAGCAAGGCCGGCCTGATTCACCTGACGCGCCGCATGGCGCTCAAGCTGGCGCCCGAGCGCATCGGCGTCAGCGCCATCGCGCCCGGCGCCTTTGCTTCAACCATGAACAAGGACGCGCGCGACCACGCCGACGAAGTGGCGCAGCGCATTCCGGCCGGCCGCATCGGCACGCCGGAAGACATGGCCGGCGCCGCCATCTACCTGGCGTCGCGCGCGGGCGACTACGTGACGGGCGCGACGCTGGTGGTGGACGGCGGCGTGACCTGGGCGCGCGGCTGAGGCGAGCAAGCGGCGCGCTCAGCCGCCCGCCAGGCTCACCATCTGCCCCACGCGCGGGTCCATGCGTCCGCCCAGCACCTGCGCGTAGGCGGCCTGCGCGGCGGCCGGGCCTTGGGCCTGGGCGGGCTGCACCCAGCCGTGGCTTTGGGCCGCAGCCAGAAAGCCCTGCCACGCGCCGACCATGCGCTCGGCCAGCACGGCGCGGCCCCATTCGGTCGACCGCTTCTTGCTCTGCGCCGGGGCAAAGAACAGCGTGGCGCGCGGGCCGGGCAAGTCCTTGGCGCCGCCCAGTTCGGTGACGTGCGCGCCGCCCACCGAGCAGCTGTAGCGCAGCGCCTGGAAGTGCTCATGCACGCGCCGGCGCAGCGCGGCGTTGCCGGCAAAGTCGATGTAGACGCAGGGCGTGGCGGCATCCAGCGATTCCAGCGCGTCATACGTCAGCACGCGGTGGTAGCTGCCGAGCGATTCGCAGAACGGCGCGTTGGCCGCCGAGGTGAGACCGATCACCTCGATGCCCGCGCGCTGCGACAGGCACCACGCCGTGGCATACGCCGTCTTGCTGGACGCGCTGGACAGCAGCAGCGTGCGCGCGCCAAAGAAATCGTTGTCGGCCATGAAGTCGTCGATCAGCCACGACGTGGCGAACAGCGGGCGCAGCAGCGCCTGCAGGTCTTCGGTGTCGGCGCGGTAGAACGCGTCGGCGCCGGTGCGCTCGTACTGGTTGTAGACGGCGGGCAGCGGTGCGCGGTGCGCCGCGCCATCGGCCCAGCCGGCGGGCGTGACGCGCGTGGGCGTGAGCACGGCGTGGCTGGCCATCGGCCAGTAGCCGTACAGGCGCTCGCCCACCGGCACGTCGGCACAGCCCGATTCCACAACCGTGCCGAAGCCCCACACCGGCACCGTGCCCCAATCTGCGCCATCGCCCTGCACGGGATAAAAGTCCCAGTAGTGCATGGCGTCGCCGAAGGCGGCGTAGGTGATGTTGTTGGCCGTGAGCGCAAAGCGGTCGACGCGCACGCGCACCTGGCCGGGTGCCAGCGGCGCGTCGGGCACTTCGCGCACGCGCGTGGTGGCCAGCTGGCTTTTATGGACGAGCAGTTCGGTGGTGGGCATGGCAGGCAGGGTGATACGTACGCGGCGGGACTGCGAGGGATTCTGATCGAAGGTCGCGCACGAGCCTGTCACCTTGGAACCAGCCAAGGGGGCCGTCGTACCGCCACGCATCGTCATTCCCGCAAAGAGCCTGCCCTCGCGAAGGCGGGGGCGGGAATCCATGGGCGCTCACGACAAGGGCGGCTGACCACGGACGCATGGACGCGCGCCTTCGCGGGAATGATGACCCAAACGGCACGCACGCAGCGCCGCCGTCGCGCCACCTCACCAACGCGGCACCGCTTCGTCGCGCAACTGGCCGCGCCGCTCGGCGTAGTCGGGCAGCACGCTTTCCACGTGCTGCCAGAAGCGCGGGCTGTGGTTCATCTCGCGCAGGTGGGCCAGCTCGTGCACCACCACATAGTCGATCACCGATTCACGAAAGTGGATCAGCCGCCAGTTCAGGCGGATCGAGCCGTCGGCGCTGGCGCTGCCCCAGCGCGTGCCGGCCGACGACAGGCTCATGCGCTGCCAGCGCACCCCCAGTTGCGGCGCAAAGTGGTCCAGCCGCGCGGTGAACACGCGGCGCGCCTGGCGCATCAGCCAGGCCTGCGTGGTGTCGCGCCACTGCTCGGGCGTGGCGGTGTGCGGCAGGCCGACGTGCAGGGCCAGCCGCGGCGCGTCGGGCGCGTCGGGCGCGTCGGGCGCGTCGGC
>Ga0209604_1003771_pt1 | contig 10236 bp, 8 predicted proteins | sample AD_UKC097_MetaG_FD_184405 | JGI IMG/M metagenome (GOLD analysis project Ga0209604, IMG submission 184405) | Active sludge microbial communities of municipal wastewater-treating anaerobic digesters from USA - AD_UKC097_MetaG (SPAdes) (version 2) | ecosystem: Engineered > Bioreactor > Anaerobic >... | reverse complement strand
TGTCTGTCCTCCGCTGCATAAATTCACGGCTGAACTTTTTCTTTAAGCAAGCGTTGCAGGTATTGCCCGTAGCCGTTCTTGGCCAGCGGCTGGGCCAGTTTTGCCAGTTGCTCGGCGTTAATAAAGCCTTTGCGGTAGGCGATTTCTTCCGGGCAGGCGACTTTCAGCCCTTGGCGGTGCTCGATGGTTTCGATGAAGTTGCTGGCTTCAATCAGGCTCTCGTGGGTGCCGGTGTCAAGCCAGGCGTAGCCGCGGCCCATGATTTCGACGTTGAGCTGGCCGCGTTCGAGGTAGAGGCGGTTGAGGTCGGTAATCTCCAGCTCGCCCCGCGCCGAGGGTTTGAGGCTGGCTGCGAGGTCGGCCACCTGGTTGTCGTAAAAATACAAGCCGGTGACGGCATAGTTGCTTTGGGGGCTGGCGGGCTTTTCTTCCAGGCTGGTGGCGCGGCCTTGCGCGTCAAAGGCGACCACGCCGTAACGCTCAGGGTCTTGCACGTGGTAGGCAAATACCGTGGCGCCTTGCTCGCGCTGCATGGCCTGTTCAAGCTGGGTGTGCAGGTCGTGGCCGTAGAAGATGTTGTCGCCCAGCACCAGGGCGCATGGGTCGTTGCCGATGAAGTCTTTGCCGATGATGAAGGCTTGGGCCAGGCCATCCGGGCTGGGTTGCACGGCATAGCTGAGGTTTAAACCCCAGTCGCGCCCGTCGCCCAGCAGTTGCTCAAAGCGGGGGGTGTCTTGCGGGGTGGAGATAATGAGAATGTCGCGTATACCCGCCAGCATCAGGGTGCTAAGCGGGTAATAGATCATCGGCTTGTCGTAAATCGGCAGCAGCTGCTTGGAAACCGCCTTGGTGACCGGGTAGAGCCGGGTGCCGGTGCCGCCGGCGAGGATGATGCCTTTGCGTTGGGTCATGATTGCTTGTCAAGAATTTCGGTCAGCATGCGGTTGATGCCACTGTGCCAATGGGGAAGATGCACATCGAAGGTGTTTTGCAGTTTGCGGGTATCCAGGTGCGAGTTCTTGGGGCGGGGGGCCGGTAGAGGGAATGCGCTGGTCGGCACGGGCAGGATGGCTTCTGGCGCCACTTTGATTTCAACGCCCGCCTGGCGCGCAAAGTCAATCACATAACTGGCGTAACCGTGCCAGGAGGTTTGGCCGCTAGCCACCAGGTGATACAGACCACCGACATTGGGGCGTTGCTGCGCTGTGCGAATGGCGTGGGCAGTGATGTCCGCCAGCAGATCTGCCCCGGTGGGGGCGCCGATTTGGTCGTTGATCACTTTCAGCGCGTCACGCTCTTGCGCCAGTTTCAGCATGGTTTTGGCAAAATTGCCGCCGCGCGCGGCATAAACCCAACTGGTGCGAAAGATAAGGTGCTTGCAGCCCGCGGCGCAGATGGCTTCTTCGCCTGCCAGCTTGGTTTTGCCATAGATACTCAGCGGGCCGGTGGGGTCGGTTTCCAGCCACGCGCTGTCGCCGCTGCCGTTAAATACGTAGTCGGTGCTGTAGTGAATCAGCCAGGCGCCGCAACGCTTGGCTTCTTGCGCAAGAACGCCGGGGGCCAAGGCGTTGATGGTGTGCGCCAGCTCGGGTTCGCTTTCGGCTTTATCGACGGCGGTATGCGCTGCCGCATTGACGATGACGTCCGGGGCGATGCTGCGAACGGTTTCGGCGATGCCTTTCAGGTTGGTGAAGTCGCCACAAAAATCCTGACTATCAGCACCCAGCGCCACCAGCTCGCCCAGGGGCGCGAGGCTGCGCTGCAGCTCCCAGCCAACTTGCCCGCCTTTTCCGAAGAGCAGGATTCTCAAGCGGTGCGCCCTGCGTAGTTTTTTTCAAGCCATTCGCGGTAGGCGCCGGATTGGACGTTGGCCACCCAGCTTTGATTTTCCAGATACCAGAGTATGGTTTTGCGGATGCCGGTTTCGAAGGTTTCGGCCGGCTTCCAGCCTAGCGCGCGCTCGATCTTGCTGGCGTCAATGGCGTAGCGGCGGTCGTGGCCGGGGCGGTCGGCCACAAAGCTTATCTGCTCGCGATAGCTTTTACCGTCAGCGCGGGGGCGCAGTTCGTCCAGCAGGGCGCAAACGGTGTGGACGATGTCGAGATTGGGCTTTTCATTCCAACCGCCGATGTTGTAGACCTCGCCAACGCGGCCTGCATCCAGGACACGGCGAATGGCGCTGCAATGGTCTTTAACGTAAAGCCAGTCGCGGATTTGCTGGCCGTCGCCATACACAGGCAGCGGTTTGCCGGCCAGTGCATTGACGATCATCAGCGGAATGAGTTTTTCGGGGAAGTGGTAAGGGCCGTAGTTGTTGGAGCAGTTGGTGGTGAGCACCGGCAGGCCATAGGTGTGGTGGTAGGCGCGCACCAAGTGGTCGCTGGCCGCTTTGCTGGCGGAATACGGACTGTTAGGTTCGTAGCGATGGGTTTCGGTGAAGGCGGGTTCGTTCTTGGCGAGCGAGCCGTAAACTTCATCGGTGGAAACATGCAGGAAACGAAAGTCCACCTGGCTGACGCCCTCACCCACTCTCGCATTGGACGAGGGGAGATTTTGCCAGTAGCCGCGCACGGCTTCCAGCAAGTGAAAAGTGCCAACGATGTTGGTCTGAATGAATTCACCCGGACCGTGGATGCTGCGGTCGACATGGCTTTCGGCCGCAAAATTGATGATGGCGCGGGGTTGGTGCTGGGCAAGCAGATTTGCCACCAGTGCTGAATCGCCGATATCGCCTTGGACGAAAATATGGCGGCGATCACCATTTAGGCTACGCAGGTTTTCGAGATTGCCGGCGTAGGTGAGCTTGTCAAGGTTGATAAGGGGCTCATCTGACTGGGCCAGCCAGTCGAGCACGAAATTGCTGCCGATAAAGCCGGCGCCGCCAGTGACCAGAAGACTCATTTGAGCCCTCCGCTTTGGAGAGCCAACAGCACGGCTGCCGCACGCTGAGTGTTCCCATGAGAGCCAGCCTGAGCGCCAGCGACTTTACCTGCCAAGCACGTTAAAGCCATGCCCGTTGCACCCTTTTTGAATTGATTCATCAACCGGCTTCTACCCTGTAAAAAACCCCGCTCGCAACGCCCAGACAGTCATATGCAGTCATATGAGGCGCCCGAATTCGGGGAGGGGAGGGGGTACATCGCAGCCTTCCTGAAAGCCACAACCGCCCTGCCATTACTTGAAAATTTATCCGGGCAGTATAACTCGCCAGACTCTCTATTGCCAAGGCTTGCCCGAGTTAACCAGGGCATAAATGACAAAGGACTCCGGCTGCCGTTTATTAGTCGTACAAGGCATATTCCCCAATATGAAGGCGTGCGGATCGGCAAAAGAGTGCGGCAAGACGAGTCACCGCAAAAGTCGGCGCTGGTGAGACGGCAATATCATGATGCGATTGGTGTAATGGGCACGCCTGGCTTCGGTTTGATGGGCATAGCGGCGTGGCCCAGCACGCGCTATCAGAAGAAAACCAAAGCACAAGAAGCAAGAGCCGAGATTCGGGCTGACGTCGAAAAGCAGATCAAGGCCCTTGCCAGCAAACGAGCGGCAGCCCAAGCGAATATACTGGAACTGCGCCAGCCCACGGAAGCACACGGAAGACGGAAGATACCTGGAAGGATTTGAAAATCGGCGCGAAAAAGATCTGGAAAGGTATGCACGAAGCGCTTGATCACATCGTTTCCCGTTTCAAATGAAGCGATGCCGCGAACAAGAAATTTGCTGCAGCCTGATGTCAAACGAAAAGGATCCGAGATGAAACGTTTAGTCATAGAAAAGCAACTCTTTTGGCTCGACGACGCCCGCAATGACTGCCGAAAACCGATGATTGCCAGCGAGGGGCGAGCAGTATGAATACCGAAATGAATACCGAAATGAATACCGAAATGAATACCGAAACGATCAAGCAACAGCTTCAGGCAACGCTCGAAAACAAAACAGCCGACGGTCGCAATGCCGTGCGGCAAATCACGCTCAAGGCGCTATCGGGTGGCGAGTTGGACACGGCAGCACTGGCACAGCTGGGCGACGCCATCGCTGGCACCACTGAGACACAACTGGAAACCGGCACGCAGACCCTGCGCGCGGGCGGCTCCCTTCCAGCCCGCAGGGCTTCGGGCATGCTGGCTGGCATCGCCGAAGGCCTGCAATCGGCATCCGGTGGGGGAAACCGACAAGAAATCACCAGGCAGCAGCGACTAAGGCTGTGGCAAGCGCTGACAACAGAGCGCGCCCTGGCTCGCCTGCACAACATTGCCTCGATCCTGATTTGCTGCAGTTTCGGCAACATGGTGCGCCGCATGGGCCTGGCCGCAACCCTGTGCCTGGTCGCATTACCCGCCGCTGCGGTACCGGCCTGGCTGATCGCCACACCTGACGAGACGGCGCGTGCAGGCTCGCCGATCGTGCTCGATGTCGTCAAGCCCCCGGCACAGGCAGATTGGCCGGGTTCGGTCAGGCTCAAGCTGGTGCGTGACGGCAAGACGCTGGAAATTCCCCTTGCTCCTGTCGAACCGGTTTCGGCAGAGGATACACGCCGTGCCTATCGCGGCGCATTGCCAGCCTATCTCTCCGGGTTGGTTCGGGCGGATCTGGCTGGCGTTGAGTCGAACCGACTGGCCCTGCTGGTCAGCACCCCGGATGCGATCGAAAAAATGCAATCTCCGGTGGAGGGCGCCATGACGCCTGCCACGAAGCCTGGCGGCAGCGGCGGCATCCTGTTCCCGGTGAACGAGCCAGCGCTATCCGCCAACGAGCCGATGTATTTCGTCATCGGCAGCCGCAGCACTGCCCGCTTTCAGTTGAGTTTCAAGTACCAGCTGTTCGACCCGGATAGCTGGCCGGTGGAAAAGTTTGCGCCGCTGGCCGGTCTGCATTTCGGTTACACCCAGACTTCGCTCTGGGATCTGGGCGCCGATTCTGCGCCATTTCGTGACACCAGCTACCGCCCCAGCCTGTTCTGGCAGGGCGCAACTGCGGGCAAGGGCCTAATGCCCGACCTGCTGCGTGCCGGTTACGAGCACGAATCAAACGGCAAGGACGGCGCCGATTCGCGCAGCATCGATACGCTCTTCGCGCAGCCCGTCTGGCGCACCGAATTCGCGGATGGCCGCGCGTTGATTTTCGCGCCCAAGGTTTATGCTTACCTGGAAAAATCAGACAACCCGGACATTCAGCGCTACCGGGGTTACGCGAACTGGAATATTCGCTATGGCCTTGAGGACAGCTGGCTTCTGACAACGCAGTTGCGCAGCGGCACTTCCGGGCATGGCAGCGCCCAGCTCGATCTGTCCTGGCCGCTGCGCCGCCCGCTGTTCACACGCACCGGGGGCTTTCTGCATTTGCAGTTGTTCAAGGGGTACGGTGAAAGCCTGCTCGACTATAATCTGGATCGCGGAACGCAAGTAAGGGTCGGATTTTCAATTGTCCGCTGACGAGGAATAGAGGAATAAACATGAGCAATGATTCCACCCGGCGAAGAGACGCGCCTCATGATCGATGGCTGAGTGGCATGGTGCCTGGGTGCGCGCTGGCCTGCGCCCTGGCCGTGACGGGCTGCTCGCTCGCCCCGCCGCATCAAACCCCGTCGCTGCCGGTCGCATCAATGTATCCCGCCGATACAGCGAGCCAGCCTAGTGCGCCATCCGATGGTCCCATCGCTCCCGAAATCGCCTGGCGCGACTATTTTTCCGATCCGCAACTCAAGGCGCTGATCGCACAGGCGCTGGAGAACAACCGCAATTTAAAGACTGCCGTGCTGCGGGTCGAGGAAGCGCGGGCGGCTTACGGTATCCAGCGTGCCGACCAGTTTCCGACCATTGCAGCCGGCATCGATGGCAGCCGGGCGCGCACGCCGGCCGACTTGAGCCCGACAGGACGAGCGCTGACCGCTGGCCAGTATCAGGTCGGGGCGGGGGTTGCGGCTTGGGAACTCGATTTCTGGGGCCGGGTGCGCAACCTCAAGGAGGCGGCGCTGGAAAGCTACCTTGCCACCGATGCGGCACGCCGCGCGGTCACGGTGAGCGTGATCGCTCTGGTGGCGGACGGTTATCTGGCGCTGCGCGAACTCGATGAGCGCATCGCGCTGGCTCAACAGACCGTTGCCAGCCGTGAGGAATCGCTGCGCATCTTTACGCGGCGCTTTGAAGTCGGCGCGATTGCGAAGATGGATGTGGTGCAGGTGGAAACCCTGCTGCAACAAGCAAGAACACTGGCCGCGCAACTCGAACAGGCGCGCGCCGCGCAGGCTCATGCGTTGACGCTGCTGTTGGGCTCGCCCCTGCCCCCGCTGCCGCAGGCTGGACGGCTGGACGAGGCGGCCGTCATGCCGACGCTGCGTGTTGGCCTGCTATCGGAGGTATTGCTCCAACGCCCCGACATTGTGGCCGCCGAACATCAGTTGCGTGCGGCCGGTGCCAATATCGGAGCCGCGCGCGCCGCTTTTTTCCCGCGCATCACGCTGACCGGTTCCTTCGGCACGGCCAGCAGCGAGCTGTCCGGTCTGTTCGATTCGGGAAGCCAAGCCTGGCGTTTTCTGCCCAGTCTAACCCTGCCGATTTTCGATGCCGGACGCAATCGCGCGGTGCTTGACCTCGCCGAAGTGCGCCGCGACCTCGCTGTGGTGAATTACGAACAGACCGTGCAAGCGGCCTTCCGCGAAGTGTCTGATGCCTTGTCGGCGCGCCGCTGGCTCAGCGAGCAGGTGCTCCTCGCCGAGGCTACGCTCGCGGCCCAGGCCGAGCGTGCGCGTTTGGTCAAATTGCGCTACGACAACGGCAGCGCGCCGTATTTTGAAGTGCTGGATGCCCAGCGCGACCTGCTCACGGCCGAGCAGCAATCGGTTCAGACGCGCCGCGCATGGCTGTCTAGTCGCGTCAGCCTGTATGCTGCGCTGGGCGGGGGCAGCCAGGAATTCGTCGGGTCGCCGGCTTCGGCGGGTCGGCCGGTCAATTAAAAATGCGAGAAATCCACATGAATACTTCTATCAAGAAAAATCTGCTTCTGGCCGCCGTGGCCATTTTCATTATCGGCCTGGTCGGTTGGGGTGCCTGGACGCTAACGCGGCCTAACGGTCCGGGCGAGGGATTCGTCAGCGGCAATGGCCGCATCGAAGCGACCGAGATCGACTTGGCCACCAAATACGCTGGCCGCGTAGTCGATATTTTTGCGCAGGAAGGTGACTTCGTCACAGCCGGTCAGGTGCTGGCGCAGATGCAGATTGATGTACTCAACGCCCAGCGTGACGAGGCGCGCGCCCAGCAACAGCAGGCGATTAATGCCGTCGCTAGCGCTGAGGCGCAGGTCAAGGTGCGCGAGAGTGATCTGGCCGTTGCCCAGGCTGTCGTGGTACAGCGCGAGAGCGATCTGGACAACGCCAAACGGCGTCTGTCACGTTCACAAACCCTGTCGCGCGAAGGCGCGGCATCCATCCAGCAGCTCGACGACGATCAGGCGGCCGTGCGCAATGCCGAAGCCGCGCTAGCGGCGGCGAAAGCCCAAGCGGCGGCGGTCCAGTCTGCGATTACCGCGGCCAAGGCCCAGGTCACTGGCGCGCGTTCGACCGTGGCAGCGCTGTCCGCCACCATCGCGCGTGTCGAGGCCGATATTGCCGACAGCCAGCTCAAGGCACCGCTCGACGGTCGTGTGCAATACCGCATCGCCCAGCCCGGCGAAGTGCTGGGCGGGGGCGGCAAGGTGCTCAACATGGTGGACCTCTCCGATGTCTACATGACCTTCTTCCTGCCGGAAACAGTGGCCGGCAAGGTGGCACTGGGCAGCGAAGTGCACATCGTGCTGGATGCCGCACCCGCTTACGTCATTCCCGCCAAAGTGTCTTTCGTCGCCAGCGTGGCGCAATTCACGCCCAAGACGGTGGAGACCGCAGTCGAGCGACAGAAACTCATGTTCCGGATCAAAGCCCGCATTGATCCGGAACTGCTGAAAAAACACCTGAAACAGGTCAAGACCGGCCTGCCCGGCGTGGCCTGGCTCAAGCTGGATGCACAGGCCGAGTGGCCGCAACATCTGTCGGTTAAGGTGCCTGAATGACACAGGCAAACCAGGGTGAATCGTCCATCACCCAGCCAGTCGCCCGCCTGTCCGGCGTCAGCCTGCGTTACCGCAAGACGCTGGCGCTGGACACCGTCGAGCTGGAGATTCCCGCCGGTTGCATGGTCGGGCTGATCGGCCCGGACGGCGTCGGCAAATCCAGCCTGCTGGCATTGATCGCCGGTGCGCGCAAGGTGCAGCAGGGCGAAGTCTTCGTGCTCGGCGGTGATATGCGGCACAAACGCCACCGCGACCGCGTTTGCCCGGCCATCGCCTACATGCCGCAAGGGCTGGGGAAGAATCTTTACCCCGCGCTATCGATCGAGGACAACCTGCAATTTTTCGGTCGCCTGTTCGGCCACGACGCCGTCGAGCGCCGCCGCCGCATCGACGAGCTGACCCGGGCGACGGGGCTTTACCCTTTTCTTGCCCGCCCCGCGGGCAAGTTGTCCGGTGGCATGAAGCAGAAACTCGGCCTCTGCTGCGCGCTGATCCATGACCCTGATCTGCTGATTCTGGACGAACCCACCACCGGCGTCGATCCGCTGGCGCGCGCGCAATTCTGGGCGCTGATCGATGGCATTCGCCAGAACCGTCCGGGCATGAGCGTGATCGTCGCCACCGCCTACATGGAAGAAGCCGAGCGCTTCGACTGGCTGGTGGCGATGGATGGCGGAAAAATTCTCGCCACCGGTACGCCCGCCGAGCTGCACCGGCGCACCGGCACGGCGACGCTGGAAGCCGCTTTCATCGCCCTATTGCCGGAAGAAAAGAAACGCGGGCACCAGGCAGTGGTGGTGCCGCCCTTCGTCGACGGCACCGACATCGCGATCGAGGCGCACGGGCTGACGATGCGTTTCGGCGATTTCACCGCCGTCGACCAGGTCAGTTTCCGCATCCATCGCGGCGAGATTTTCGGCTTTCTCGGCTCCAACGGCTGCGGCAAGACCACCACCATGAAAATGCTCACCGGCCTGCTGCCGCCGAGCGCCGGCGAAGCGCGCTTGTTCGGCCATCCGGTCGATGCCCATGACATCGCCACGCGGCGGCGCGTGGGCTACATGTCGCAGGCGTTTTCGCTGTATTCGGAACTCAACGTCACGCAGAACCTGGTGTTGCATGCGCGGCTGTTCGGTGTCGCGGAAGTGGAAATTCCCGGCCGCGTCGATGAGCTGATGCGGCGTTTCGGCCTCGCCGAAGCGCCGCGCGCGATGCCCGATCAGCTGCCGCTGGGCATGCGCCAACGGCTGTCGCTGGCGGTGGCGCTGGTGCATCGGCCGGAACTGCTGATTCTCGACGAACCGACCTCCGGCGTCGACCCGATTGCCCGCGACGCTTTCTGGCAACTGCTGATCGACTTGTCGCGCCACGACAAGGTGACGATTTTCATTTCCACCCACTTCATGAACGAGGCCGAACGCTGCGATCGCATCTCGCTGATGCATGCCGGCCGGGTGCTGGCCAGCGATGCGCCGGCGACGATCGTCGCCCAGCGCGGCGCGCGGAACCTTGAAGAGGCCTTTATCGCCTACCTGAAGGATGCCGGTGCGGATGAAGCGAAAGTCGGCACCCCAAGAGTGCTTCCTTCGGGGCGCGCCAGCGAGACGGCGACCGTCGATCCTGGCGACGCACCGGCCACGCCGCAAGCCCCCGCCATCGCGGCGGCGGCGCGCGCGGCGCGTCCGCATCGGCAAGGTTTCAGTTTTGCCCGCGCCTTCAGCTATTCCCAACGTGAGGCGCTGGAACTGCGCCACGACCGCGTGCGTCTGGTGATGGCGCTGTTCGGCAGCCTGATCCTGATGCTCATCATGGGTTACGGCATCACCATGGACGTGGATGATTTGCGCTACGCCGTGCTCGACCGTGACCAGACCGTGCTGAGCCAGAACTACACGCTGAATCTGGCCGGCTCGCGTTATTTCATCGAGCGGCCGCCGATTGTCGATTATGCCGATCTGGATCGGCGCATGCGCAATGGCGAATTGTCGCTGGCGATCGAGATTCCGCCGAACTTCGCGCGCGACGTGCAGCGCGGCGCGCCGGCGCAGATCGCTGCCTGGATCGACGGCGCGATGCCGATGCGCGCGGAAACCGTGCAGGGATATGTCATGGGCATGCACCAGGGCTGGCTGCTGGATGTCGCCAGGACGCAATATGGCGCCGATCTGGCGCGCGGCGCGGCCACCATCG
>Ga0209604_1003765_pt1 | contig 10247 bp, 5 predicted proteins | sample AD_UKC097_MetaG_FD_184405 | JGI IMG/M metagenome (GOLD analysis project Ga0209604, IMG submission 184405) | Active sludge microbial communities of municipal wastewater-treating anaerobic digesters from USA - AD_UKC097_MetaG (SPAdes) (version 2) | ecosystem: Engineered > Bioreactor > Anaerobic >... | reverse complement strand
GGCGTGCAGCTTGTCAATGAGCTTATCATTCTTATCAACAATATATGTAGTCTGATTCAAGTCAAACAATTCATCCACATTAAGCGGCCTTGCAGCTTTTACCCAGGAATATGCAGTACCCAGCGCAATGCTGCCGCTCACAAGAATTATAAAGAGAAGCAGAAGTATGATAAATCTTAAGAACCTGCCAACAGAGAAGGTTCTTTTTTTCTTCTTTTTTTTCTTGGGAGAGTTTGTCTCGTTTTCGCTCATTTTATACCTCCGCAAGTATAAATGCTGTATGTAATGAAATTATTATATCATAGAAGATTTTTTCTGGCAAACCCAGTGAAGTTCAACGCTGCTGCCATATAAGCCGCCTTTTTGATTCTTGACATTTTTGCTCTCTTTTAATCCTGAATATATTATTTTGACGTAAAATATGCATTTTTGTCACAGCATGTGAATGTATTACTAAATATAAATATTTGTAATATGGATAACTTTGAATCATATATTAATAAATAGGGGGTGTGTGCTCATGAGGAGGAAGTTCGGTCAAAGGGGCGGCAGAAAGAAGCTTTTCTTAAGCTTTATACTGCTGATTATCATTTCAATATATTCATATTATATTGTTGAAAGAAATATCAGGCCAACAATACTTGCAATGTCGGAGATAAACGCAAGACTTATTGCAACACAGGCAATAAATGAAGCAGTAAGAAGCAAGGTAATCACCGATTCATTCAGTAAGCTTATAGACTACAAGACCGACAACAATGGAAGGATATCCCTGATACAGGCAAACTCGGCACAAATGACCAAGCTGGCGGCAGAAACCTCAATAGAGATTTTAAATGAAATAAAAAAGATCGGAATCACAGATCTTAAAATTCCCATGTCAAGTATTTTCGGCAGCCAGCTATTTGCCAATACAGGCCCTGTAATAGGTGTTAACATTCGACCTGCGGGCAGTGTAAATGTAGATTTTTTTACGGACTTTGAAGAGGCGGGAATAAATCAGACAAGGCTTAAAATATACCTGACGGTCAAGACGGATGTTCAGATAGTCGTTCCCCTGGGAAGCAATAAAATTGATGTAACCACACATATACCGGTTTCTGAAACAATAATTGTAAGCGAAGTATCGGAAGGAAAAACTGCATAAGCTCTTGAACAAATAAAAGGTACATTTGAGCCATATAGATTGGTATAATGGAAAGAGAACTGTTGTGCGGGATTCGCTGCGGAGGTGAACAAAGGATGAACAGGCTGGTTTTCCTGGTTGATATGAACGCATTTTTTATAAGCTGCGAAATGGCAATGAATTCCGAGCTGAAGGGAAAACCTGCGGCTGTTGCGGGAGACCCCAAAAAGCGTTCGGGAATAATACTTGCCGCTAATTATGAAGCCAGGAAATACGGTATCAAGACAACAATGGTGCTTCATGAAGCAAAGAAGCTGTGCCCCGAGCTTGTAACGGTGCCCCCGAGCCATGGGCTGTATGAAAAGAAATCCAAGGAGGTTATGGATATACTGTCAAGGTATACACCTGTAATACAACAAAACAGCATAGATGAGGCATGGATGGACCTGACGGGATGTGAAAAACTCTTTGGAAGTCCTATGGAGATTGCGGAAAACATAATGAAGACTATTTCAGAAGAGCTGGATCTCTGGTGTTCAATAGGAATTTCGGAAAACAAATTCCTTGCAAAGATGGGATCCGAACTGAAAAAACCTCAGGGAATTACGGAGCTTTATGTAAAAGACATAGAAAAAAAGCTGTGGCCTCTGCCTGTAAGAGAAATGTACGGTATAGGAAAGCAGACGGAGCAAAAGCTGATGGACTATGCAATATATAAAATAGGTGATATTGCAAACAGCAATGTGGAATTTCTGAAAAAAAACTTTGGGAAATACGGCGAGGAACTATACAGGCTTTCAAGGGGGATAGACAATTCTCCGGTAGTACCCAATCCAATTTATGATAATAAGTCCATCAGCCGGTCTACCACATTGCCGCAGGATACCAACGACCTTGAATATTTAAAGTACATTTTGCTGGGTCTGGCTGAAGAGGTAGGCTATGAAGCCAGAAAATCAGGGTATAAAGGGAAAACAGTTTCAATTTCTATAAAATATGAAGACTTTAAGACTGTTACAAGGCAGAAAACGGTGGCACCTACTTATCTGACGAAAGACATTTATACCAATGCACTGGCACTGCTTGAAACGAATAAGAACAAAAACAAGCTTATTCGGCTTATAGGGCTTGGCTTAAGCAATCTTGACACGGATGAAACGGAGCAGCTTTCGATATTTGAGCTGGTTGAAGGAGAGCATAATGCACATAAGGAAGAGACCATTGAGAAAACAATTGACAGAATACGGGAACGTTTTGGAGATAACAAAATATTAAGGGGCTCGATGTTAAAGAACAAAAAGGGTTGATGATATACCAAAGCTAAAGGAAGGACGGAAATCCTTCCTTTAATAATGTGCAGGTACAAGTCTTATCAAAATATTTGATATTGCAGGTGGTATTGTGAAAGCAGATAAATATGAAATCAAACTTGTAAGGGAAGAATCGGAGACAGAGAGAATTGAGGCTTATAATAAGATATCTGGATGGTTATTGAAAAGATATTATGGAGGTTGTGAAGGGTTTGGCTGCGCTGGTGTATTTGAGAGTATCGACGGAGGAACAGGCCGAGAGAGGGTATTCGATACAGGTTCAGAGGGATGAAGGTTTGAAAAAGGCTGTTGAACTGGGCTGCAGTCCGGAAAGCATATATATTTTCAATGACGAGGGTGTTTCGGGAGCTTTTCTGGAAAGGCCGCAGCTAATGGCCGCTCTCGACATGGTAAAAAATAGAGAAAATAATATAAGTTATTTTATATGCTATGATTCCAGCAGACTGTCAAGGAATGCCGCCCATCAGTTAATAATAGTGGATGAGATAAAAAAAAGCGGCGCAAAGCTCATTTTTTTAAAGAATAATTATCAGGATAATGCAGAGGGCCGTTTTCAGTTAACGGTAATGGCTGCAGTGGATGAGTATGAAAGAGCAAGACTGAGGCTAAGAACGGAAATGGGCAAGAGGGCAAAAGCGGGACAACATATGCTTACCCACAATCCGGGAATATACGGTTATGATTTTGATCAAAAATCAGATACATTAAGCATAAATGAGGATCATGCAAAAAGATTGAAGCAAATTTTTGCATTGCTTATCGAAGAACATAAGAGCCCGGCGGAAATAGCGGGAGAATTGAATGCTTCAGGTGTTCCAAGCCCCAGAATGAAGCAGTGGAGCAGGGTTACAGTGAGAAGAATGCTTTCGAATCCCTCATATCTGGGCACACTATATATAAGAAGATATGATACAAGAGAATGCTATCTTAACAAATTCAAAAAAAAAGGCGAAAAAATAAAAGTGAAAGAAAGGCCGCGGGATGAATGGATACCGGTTAAAATACCTCAGATAATTGATAAGGATACCTGGGAAAAAGCACAGGATATATTAAAAGAATCAAGCCGATCAAGGGTCAAAGGATTTCGGGAGGATTTTATATTAACTCCTCTGCTGAAGTGTGGAATGTGCAGCAGTATAATGAATAGCAAAGCTGCAGCAAAAGGTAATTCCTTATACCGTTATTATATTTGCTCCGGAAAGTATAAGGGAGTAAAGGGGAAAAACTGTAATGAGGCCCTTGTCAAAGCCGATGATGCTGAAAAAGCAATATGGGAGCAGGTATATAAAAGCATTTATGATTTTGCAAAAAATGAGGCGGATATGGAGAAGTTAATTGAAGGATACATATCTGAAACAGGAAATAATATTGAGAATATATTAAGAGAAAAAGAAAAAGCTATATTAGAAAAGGAAAGAATTATTACAATGTTTCAGAAAGGATATATTAAGGAAGATGAAATGTGCAGAAAGCTTAAGGCTAATGAAAAGTCACTGATAGGGCTTAACGAGGCTGCAGCAGGAAGAAATGAAAAAGATGCGTCTTTCATTGAAAGGCTTAAAAAGGACTGCCGAGAAAAAAGCTTTCCTTATATTATACGGGATGTTTTGAACAGATTGGACAGTAAAGATAAAAGGTATATAATCAGGCTGTTAATCTCAGAAATAATTATTTCGGGCAATACAGTTATTATTAAAGGAAGGCTCTGATGTTTTCTATTATTGATACTACGCTTGTAGGCGATGTTCCGGATAGCTATGTAATAACACCAAAACAGAATATACCTGACTATGCTCATTAAGAATGTATAAATGTAAGATTTTTATTGAAAAGCACATTGTTGGATACTGTAAAACATAGCGAATGCAAGAGATATATATAGAAATAACAAGTAATTTAGTGATAGAATAAAAAAATAATAAAATTCGGCGAAAAGGCGAATTGAGCACACCTCTTATTTATGATATTATTATTAAGCGTTGACGGCAAAACAAGCTGTTGATGCTTAAAAATTCTCTGATCCTTGAAAACTAAACAGTGTAAAATGATAACCAAATGAAAGTTTGAAGTGCAGAGCAATCTGCGCTGAAAACAGTCAGAATTCTTTTGAGTTAGGGCAAATGAAAAAGTTAGAATTCGCGAAAGCGAATCAAATATTAACTTAAGAGTTTGATCCTGGCTCAGGACGAACGCTGGCGGCGTGCCTAACACATGCAAGTCGAGCGGAGATAGACTGATGGTAACTGAAGTTTGTCTTAGCGGCGGACGGGTGAGTAACACGTGGGCAACCTGCCTTGGAGTGGGGGATAACACCGGGAAATCGGTGCTAATACCGCATAACATACACAAGCTGCATGGTAAGTGTATCAAAGGAGTAATCCGCTTTAAGATGGGCCCGCGGCTGATTAGCTAGTTGGTAAGGTAACGGCTTACCAAGGCGACGATCAGTAGCCGACCTGAGAGGGTGACCGGCCACACTGGAACTGAGACACGGTCCAGACTCCTACGGGAGGCAGCAGTGGGGAATATTGCGCAATGGGGGGAACCCTGACGCAGCAACGCCGCGTGGAGGAAGAAGGTCTTCGGATTGTAAACTCCTGTCTTCTGGGAAGATAATGACGGTACCAGAGGAGGAAGCCACGGCTAACTACGTGCCAGCAGCCGCGGTAATACGTAGGTGGCGAGCGTTGTCCGGAATTACTGGGCGTAAAGGGCGCGTAGGCGGCTTTTTAAGTTAGATGTGAAAACCCGGGGCTTAACTTCGGACGTGCATTTAAAACTGGAGAGCTTGAGTGCAGGAGAGGTAAGTGGAATTCCTAGTGTAGCGGTGAAATGCGTAGATATTAGGAGGAACACCAGTGGCGAAGGCGACTTACTGGACTGTAACTGACGCTGAGGCGCGAAAGCGTGGGGAGCAAACAGGATTAGATACCCTGGTAGTCCACGCTGTAAACGATGGATACTAGGTGTGGGAGGTATCGACCCCTTCCGTGCCGCAGTTAACGCAATAAGTATCCCGCCTGGGGAGTACGGCCGCAAGGTTGAAACTCAAAGGAATTGACGGGGGCCCGCACAAGCAGCGGAGCATGTGGTTTAATTCGAAGCAACGCGAAGAACCTTACCAGGACTTGACATCGTCTGAATCATCCGTAATGGGAAAAATCCTTCGGGACAGACAGACAGGTGGTGCATGGTTGTCGTCAGCTCGTGTCGTGAGATGTTGGGTTAAGTCCCGCAACGAGCGCAACCCCTATTGCTAGTTGCCATCATTAAGTTGGGCACTCTAGTGAGACTGCCGGAGACAATTCGGAGGAAGGTGGGGATGACGTCAAATCATCATGCCCCTTATGTTCTGGGCTACACACGTGCTACAATGGGTGTAACAACGGGAAGCTAGCTGGCGACAGCAAGCCAACCTCTAAAAAGCACCCTCAGTTCGGATTGCAGGCTGAAACCCGCCTGCATGAAGTTGGAGTTGCTAGTAATCGCGAATCAGCATGTCGCGGTGAATACGTTCCCGGGCCTTGTACACACCGCCCGTCACACCATGGGAGTTGGAAGCACCCGAAGCCGGTGACTTAACCGTAAGGGGAGAGCCGTCGAAGGTGAAGCCAGCGACTGGGGTGAAGTCGTAACAAGGTAGCCGTATCGGAAGGTGCGGCTGGATCACCTCCTTTCTAAGGAGCATCACAGATGAAATACTCTGTGTATCCTATGGTCGAAGGAATGTCTTCGCAGTTAGAAATTCTCTGTTGCGAGAACACTTTGCGGAAGCAACGTGTGACAGCAACAGTTCATAGAATTTCTTACGAGAAACATTCTTACATTGGATTTACAAATGATTTCTAACAAAGAAGAATCAGGTCACATTTTACACTGTCTAGTTTTGAAGGATCAAATCCTTCAAGCGGTACGAGGTGCGAGGTACGAGGATTAAGAAGGGCAATGATGCCAGGCTTAATATCCCGAACCGCGAACCCCGAACCAAGAAATCACGAAGTGATTTCTTTGTACCTTGAAAACTGCACAATACCGTACAAACAAACGCAATGGTAACAGCAGAAATGCTTTACAATTGTAGCTGAGAATTCACTAAAACAGGTTACGAGGTCGCGAGGCTGCGAGGTACGAGGATTGAGCAGGGCAATGATGCCAGGCTTAAGACCGCGAACCGCGAACCGCGAAACCCGTAACAAAAGACATTTAGATCAAGCTAGAAAGAGCATATGGTGGATGCCTTGGCACCAGGAGCCGAAGAAGGACGTGATAAGCTGCGATAAGCTGTGGTGAGCCGCAAATAGGCCTTGACCCACAGATTTCCGAATGGGGAAACCCACCAGAAGTAAAGAACTGGTATCATAACATGAATAAATAGTGTTATGAAGGGAGACCGGGGGAACTGAAACATCTAAGTACCCCGAGGAGAAGAAAGAAACATCGATTTCCTAAGTAGCGGCGAGCGAAAGGGAAAGAGCCCAAACCATCCTAGAGAACAGAGCACAGAGACCGGAGAACAGAAAGTAAGCAGGTCTTCGAAGCAAAGCAAAGGCTTCGAAGGCAGGACTTAATCTGGATACTGGATTCTGGATTCTGTTCTCTAGGACGGGGTTGCGGACCGGCGATTAATATCGGAGCTTTAGCCGAAGAGATCTGGAAAGATCCATCACAGAAGGTAAAAATCCAGTAGGCGAAAAGGCAAAGATGTGAGCCGGAATCCAGAGTACCACGAGACACGAGAAACCTTGTGGGAAGCAGGGAGGCCCACCTCCCAAGGCTAAATACTACCTGGTGACCGATAGCGCATAGTACCGTGAGGGAAAGGTGAAAAGAACCCCGGGAGGGGAGTGAAATAGAACCTGAAACCGTATGCTTACAATCGGTGGGAGCACTATTCGAAAGAAGTGTGACCGCGTACTTTTTGTAGAACGGACCAGCGAGTTGCGTTAGTCAGCGAGGTTAAGGTGTTAAGCACCGGAGCCGAAGCGAAAGCGAGTCTTAATAGGGCGTAAAGTTGGCTGATGCAGACCCGAAACCGGGTGACCTATCCATGGACAGGGTGAAGTTGGAGTAAAATCCAATGGAGGCCCGAACCCACCGTTGTTGAAAAAACGGGGGATGAGCTGTGGATAGCGGAGAAATTCCAATCGAACTCGGAGATAGCTGGTTCTCCCCGAAATAGCTTTAGGGCTAGCCTCAGTATAGAATACCGGAGGTAGAGCACTGAATGGGCTAGGGGCCTTATCGGTTACCGAACCCTATCAAACTCCGAATGCCGGATATTTAATTACTGGGAGTCAGACTGCGAGTGATAAGATCCGTAGTCAAAAGGGAAAGAGCCCAGACCATCAGCTAAGGTCCCCAAGTATAGGCTAAGTGGTAAAGGATGTGTGACTACAGAGACAACCAGGATGTTGGCTTAGAAGCAGCCATTCATTGAAAGAGTGCGTAATAGCTCACTGGTCAAGTGGTCATGCGCCGAAAATTACCGGGGCTAAAGCCTAACACCGAAGCTATGGCTGGTTGTGTTACCACTAGTATTCTTAGGAGAGAAAGGAAGCGAGGTAATTTCACCAAAAGCGACCATAAAAGGGAATGAAAGCTTTTGGTCAAATTCACCAAGGGATAAAGACTAACTAAGGATAGCAGTGGTAACACAACCGGGGTAGGGGAGCGTCGTATACAGGCAGAAGCTGTACCGGAAGGAGCAGTGGACAGTATACGAGAGAGAATGCTGGTATAAGTAGCGAAAGTGGAGTGAGAATCTTCACCATCGAAAATCTAAGGTTTCCTGAGGAAGGGTCGTCCGCTCAGGGTAAGTCGGGACCTAAGGAGAGGCGTAAAGCGTATCCGATGGACAATCGGTTGATATTCCGATACCGCCGAATATCGATTGAAGGAAGCAGTGACACAGGAGGATAGGATGAGCACGGAGTTGGTATACCGTGTCCAAGCATCAAGGCTGGCCAGTAGGAAAGACCGCTGGCTTAAAGGCTGAGGTGTGATGGGGAGCGAAATTAGAGTAGCGAAGAATCTGAATTCACACTGTCAAGAAAAGCTGCTAACGAGATATCAGGTGCCCGTACCGCAAACCGACACAGGTAGATGAGGAGAGAATCCTAAGATGAGCGAGAGAAGCGTTGTTAAGGAACTCGGCAAAATAACCCCGTAACTTCGGGAGAAGGGGTGCCACTGAAAGGTGGCCGCAGAGAAATGGCCCAAGCGACTGTTTAGCAAAAACACAGGTCTCTGCTAAATCGAAAGATGAAGTATAGGGGCTGACGCCTGCCCGGTGCTGGAAGGTTAAGGGGAAAGGTAAGCGCAAGCGAAGCTTTGAACTTAAGCCCCAGTAAACGGCGGCCGTAACTATAACGGTCCTAAGGTAGCGAAATTCCTTGTCAGGTAAGTTCTGACCCGCACGAATGGCGTAACGACTTGGGCACTGTCTCGACAACGCGCTCGGCGAAATTGTAGCACTAGTGAAGATGCTAGTTACCCGCGATTGGACGGAAAGACCCCGTAGAGCTTCACTGCAGCTTGACATTGGGTTTTGGTATTTCATGTACAGGATAGGTGGGAGACAGAGAAGCGAGAACGCCAGTTTTCGTGGAGTCGACGTTGGGATACCACTCTTGAGATACCGGAATTCTAACCAGTGGCCATGGAACTGGTCATGGGACATAGTCAGGTGGGCAGTTTGACTGGGGCGGTCGCCTCCCAAAGAGTAACGGAGGCGTCCAAAGGTTCCCTCAGAATGGTTGGAAATCATTCGCAGAGTGCAAAGGCAGAAGGGAGCCTGACTGCGAGAGAGACAACTCGAGCAGGTACGAAAGTAGGGCTTAGTGATCCGGTGGTACCGAGTGGAAGGGCCATCGCTCAACGGATAAAAGCTACCTCGGGGATAACAGGCTTATCTCCCCCAAGAGTCCACATCGACGGGGAGGTTTGGCACCTCGATGTCGGCTCGTCGCATCCTGGGGCTGGAGTAGGTCCCAAGGGTTGGGCTGTTCGCCCATTAAAGCGGCACGCGAGCTGGGTTCAGAACGTCGTGAGACAGTTCGGTCCCTATCCGTCGCGGGCGTAGGAAATTTGAGGAGATCTGTCCTTAGTACGAGAGGACCGGGATGGACGAACCACTGGTGTATCAGTTGTCCTGCCAAGGGCATGGCTGAGTAGCCAAGTTCGGGACGGATAAGCGCTGAAGGCATCTAAGCGCGAAACCGGCTCCAAGATAAGATTTCCCACAGCGTAGGCTGGTAAGACCCCATGCAGACTACATGGTAGATAGGTCGGAGGTGTAAGCACAGCAATGTGTTGAGCTGACCGATACTAATAGGTCGAGGGCTTGATCTAGTAAGCATTTTACGCCAACAAATTCTCTTTGATACGATCCTCGTGAGAATTCACGCGGAATGGAGCAAAGCATTAGAATTTGTCAGCGGAAAATGCGTTGCTTAAACAAACTTATGAATTATTACGGATATTGTGCAGTTTTGAAGGTACAACACCGGTTGTTGGTATCGCTCTTAGCGGTACGCGCAATTTGGAAGTTACCTTTTAAAATCCAATATGGATTGATAAAATTAATCCAACCGAGAAGCATCAGAAGCGAGCAGTTGTCCGGATGCTTAAGAAATGAATAGAAGAGTATCGTCAGGACCAAGCAGGACAAGGAAGATGAGTTTGAGTGCGCGGAATGTATAGAGACATACATGAGCACACGAAAACGAAATCTGACGCAGTAATGCGCAGGTCATCACGATACGAAAGATCTGGTGGCAATGACGGAGAGG
>Ga0209604_1003762_pt1 | contig 10253 bp, 6 predicted proteins | sample AD_UKC097_MetaG_FD_184405 | JGI IMG/M metagenome (GOLD analysis project Ga0209604, IMG submission 184405) | Active sludge microbial communities of municipal wastewater-treating anaerobic digesters from USA - AD_UKC097_MetaG (SPAdes) (version 2) | ecosystem: Engineered > Bioreactor > Anaerobic >... | reverse complement strand
AGCCGCCCTTCAGCACGTGCGGGATCTCGGTCAGGATGTTGCTGGCCGTCACCATCAGGGCCTGACCGTCGGCGGGCAGCGACAGCATGTATTTCACGGCAATCGCGCCGCCCGCACCCGGCTTGTTTTCGACCACCACAGGCTGCTTGATTTCCTGCGCCAGCAGGTCGCTGATGATGCGTGCGGTGGCGTCCATGGTGCCGCCGGCCGGGGCAGGCACGATGAGTTTGACCGGCTTGTCGCCGAAGGCGAAACTGGCCGAAGAAGCCAACGCCGCAGCGGCGGCCAAGGCGAGCGAAGCAAAACGTGAAACGTGTGTCATGTGCTTGGAATGGCCGAACTGCCAGAAGGGTGGAACAGGCGAAACCCCTGAGCGGGCGCGCGGCACGCGCCCCTCGGGACGAAAAGAAGAAAACGAGCGAAAGACTGTCGCGCGGGCGGTGACTCAAGCCGCCTTGCGCAGAAAACCTTGCTGACCGCCGTTGCGGTTGGGCGCGAAGCCGTTGGCCAGCAGGGACTCCTCGACCGTGTCGTAGAAGACGCCGATGCGGCAGATCTCGCGCGCCTGCTTGGCGGTGGCGATGGGGCGGCCGAACTCGCGCGAGATACGCACCAGCTGCTCGATCTGCTCGACGGTGCTCATGCGCTCGGTGCGCGACTGGTTCCACAGGTTGTCTTCAATGCCGCAGCGCACGTGCAAGCCCATGGCGATGCCCATCATGTTGATCGGCAGCACGTTGCGCATCGAGCTTTCCACCGTCAGCACGGCGCCGTCGGGCGTGGCGCGCACGAAGTTGGCCAGGTTGTAGATGTTGGGCGCGTCCATGCCGCCGCCGATGGCCACCCAGTTCATCACCAGCGGCCCCTTGTAGATGCCGCGCCGCATCAGGCGCTCGACCGACTCGAAGCTATTGATGTTGTAGCACTGGAAAGCGCTCTGGATGCCTGCCGCATTGAGCCTGCGGATGTGCTCCTCGGCCCAACCCGGTTGCGCCGGCACCGTCATTTCCTTGTAGGCGTGGTAGACCTCGGGGTCTTCCATCGACGTGCCCTTGATGTCCGCGTCTTCCCAATGCTCGACGACGTTCATCTGCGAGGTGTTGATGGTGACCGTGACCTGGTCCGGCTTGGGCTCCAGTTCGGCCAGCATGTGGCGCGTGTCGTCGCTCAGCCATTTGGCGGCCGCGCCTTCGGTCTCCGGTGCGAAGCTGATCGAGCCGCCGACCTGGATGATCATCTCGGGCACTGCCTTGCGCACGCCGGCGATCAGTTCGTTGAACTTGGACAGGCGCTTGCTGCCCTTGCCGTCCAGTTCGCGCACGTGCAGGTGCAGCACGGTGGCGCCGGCGTTGTAGCAGTCCACGGCTTTCTGGATCTGCTCCTCCATCGTCACCGGAATGTCTTCTGGAAAATCGGAGGGAACCCAGGCCGGCGCGTAGGGTGCGGCGGTGATGATCAGGGGTTGCTGGTTTTCGGGGTAAAGGGCACCGTCGAGAAAGTTCATGACTTCGACCTCAGGAAAAGGGTGAAACGAAGGGGTGACTCAGCTTGCGGACAGTCGCTCGCGTGTCGCGTCAGAACGGGGCGTCGCCCATGATGGCGGCGCGCTCCATCTTGCGGGTGCAGGGTGGGTAGTCCATGACGGCGTAGTGCTGCACCGAACGGTTGTCCCACATGGCCACGTCGTTCGGCTGCCAGCGCCAGCGCACCTGGTATTCGGGAATCTGCGCCTGGCTGATCAGGTAGGCGAGCAGGCTGGACGCACCGGGGCTGTAGTCCTGGCCGTAGCGCACGTGGGCTGCGGTGTGGAAGTTCGTGAAATGCGTGGTGAAACCGTTGACGAAAAGAATTTTTTCGCCGGATTCCGGGTGCGTGCGCACCACCGGGTGCTCGGCGTCGGGGAATTGCGCCTTCAGCGCCAGGCGTTTCTCGATCGGCATCGCCGCGCCAAAGCTGGCTTCGATGCTGTGGCGGGCGCGCAGGTGGGCGATCTGGTCCTTGATGTGCTGCGGCAGCTTTTCGTAAGCCAGGCGCATGTTGGCCCACATGGTGTCGCCACCCACTTCAGGGCGCTCGATGCAGCGCAGCACGCAGGCCATGGGCGGCTTTTCGCGCCAGGTGGCATCGGCATGCCAGCTGTTTTCATAGCGCTCGGCCGGGCTTTGCGCGCTGCGGTAGACGAGCACGAGGCCAGGGTGGTCGGGGTCACTGCCCACCACGGGGTGATCCTCCAGTTCGCCGAAGTGGCGCGCGAAGCCGACGTGCTCGGACCGCTGGATGTTCTGGTCGCGGAAGAACAGCACGCCGTATTGCACCAGCAGCGCACGGATCTCGTCGGCCAGGCCTGCGTCGCGCGAAGCGTCGCCCAGGTTCACGTTGCGCAATTCGGCGCCAATGGCGCATGTGACGGGGTGGACCTGAATGCCGCGCGTCAATACGGCGGGTGCCTTTGCAGCCGGTTGGGCAGTGGCGGTGCTCATCTTTCGTCTCCTTCATGTGCAGCCCTGGAAATGGGCCATGCACTCATTGATGACGTAGATTAGCCCTGACCGGGCAGCCGCGCCCCCTACTTAAAGGAGGGGTGGGGCGGAAGGGCTGCGCAGCCCGGCGCCGTCAGGCGGGCGAGTCGATCAGGCCCAGAATCCGCGCCCGTTGCACCACCTGTTTGCGCGTACCGGCATCCAGCTTGAAGAACAGGTTCTTCACGTGCCACTTGATGGTGGTTTCGCCCACGTCCATGGCGCGGCCGATCTCCTTGTTCGACAGGTTGCGCGCCAGCAGCAACAGCACTTCGCGCTCCTTCGGGGTCAGCACGCCGCCTTGCTGCGCTACGGCCACCGGGGCGGGCCGCGGCGGCACTGCTTCCGCATGCAAAGACACCGGTTGTTGCGTGCTCTCGTCCGACAAGGTGGCCATCCAGGCGGCCAGGTCAGGGTGCGCGTCGGTCAGCACGCGGCGCAGGCCGTAGGTGGAAGCCAAGTCGAACGCTTCGCGCAGCAGGTGTTCTGAATCTTGGCCGCAGCGCGCCAGGGCGAAGGCGCGCAGGCCCAGCAATTCGATGTGCAGACGGCCGAGCTTGACCTCTCGCGCGTATTCATCGGCGCGTGCCAGTGGCGCCAGCGCTTCGCGCCATTGTTTGGCCGCAATGGCCGCATACCCTAGCGCCTGGTCACGCAGCGCCTGCACGCTTCGGTGCCACACAGGGCCGCGCGCAGGCGCGCCGTCAATGCCGGCTTCCTGCTGGATGAGCACATCGATTTGTGCGCACAGGTCTCGGCAGGTCTGGGCGCGGTAGGCGCGCGCGTGCAGGCGCGCCTGCTCCAGCAGGCTGGCTATCCGCAGGCGGGGCAAGCTGCGCGCCGCCGCCGTGGCGTCCAGCGCGCCCAGCAGTTCCAGCGCACGGTGCTCGGCGCCATCGGCCAGCGCCACGCGCGCAGCCGTCCGATAGGCCAGCAGCAGCGCCTCGGGAAGCCCGCTGTGCTCCAGGATGTCCAGGCGGTCAGCCAGCAGCGCGGCCGCCTCGGCCGGCCGGTCGCCTTCCCAGGCCGTGGCCGCCAGCAGCGCTGCCAGCATGCAGCTGAAACGGTTGCGACGCCCCAGCTCCGCCTCGATGCTGGCCAACGCGGGCTTGAGCACCTGCGCCGCCTGCTGCACCTGGCCCTCCCAGATGTAGCTCAGGCCGGTGATCAATTCGCTCCAGCGGCCAATGTAGGCGTAGCCGTCGGCGCGTCCTTCCGGCGGCGTCTGTTGCAGAAACAGGCGGGCCTGCGCGGGCTGCCCTGCCAGCAGCGCGCGATAACCCATGCGGTTGGCGTAAACCCGGGCAAGCAGGCTGTCTTTCACCGGCGCGGCGTCGGCCCAGGGCTCATGCAGGGCGATGAAGCGATCCATGTCGTCCGCGAACACGGCCGCCCCGCTGAGGATCAGTGCACACTCGCGCCGCACCGCGTCGCCCACGTCGGGCAGAGCGAGAATGCGCTGGACATAGCGCTCTGCCTCGGCATGGCGCTCGCTCGAGGCCAGCGTCCACGCCACCGCCAATAGCAGGCGCGGGCGCCGGTCCAGTTCGTCTGCCGGCATGTCCTCCAGCCAGGTCAGCACGGCGCCTTGCCTGCCCCGCTGCATCAGCGATTCATAGAGGCTGCGCTCCGCCAGGTCGTAGGCCACCTGGTGCTGGCCCGCTGCCAGCGCATGCCGTGCGGCCGCATCCAGAAAGCCTTGGTCGGCCAGCCAGCCCGCCGCACGCGCATGGGCGTGCTGGCGCTGCTCGGCGGGCAGGGTGCCGAAGTGCTCGCGCAGTGCGTCGCGCACCACGGCGTGCATGCGCCGCCACACGCCGCCCTCTGCGCTGACGAAGACCGGTGTTTCCAGGCTCAACCGCGCCAGGCGGTCAGAGGCGTCGGCGTCGTCGGTCACCACGCGGCACAGGTCGGGATGCAGGTGATCGAGGATGGCGATGCGCACCAGAAAATCGCGGTCTTCCGTGGCCAGGTTGGCCAGCAGCAAGGCCACAAGCTGGCCTTGCATTTCGCTGCCGAGCAGCGCCATGCCCGTCACCCCGGCGCTGGCATCGCCGCTGCGCAGTACCACGCTGAGCGCCAGCTGGAGCCCGAGCGCCCATCCCTCCGTCAAGGCATGCAGCCGCGCGGCGATGCTGCGGTCGACCCGCGCGCCCGCCCGCGCCTGCACCAGTTGCAGCGTTTCGTCCAGATCGAAGCGCATCAGCGCCGGATCGACCACCACGCATTGGCCGTAGGCGATCAAGTCGTCCAGATCGATGCGCCATTCGGGCCGCGCGGCAATCACGGTGCGCAGGTTGGATGGCGCCTGGCGCAGCAGGTAGAGCAGCGTGTCGCGCGATGCCGCGGGCAGCTTTTCGGCTTCGTCCACGATCAGCACCACGTCCAGGGCCGACTGCGCCAGTTCGGCCATGAAGACGGTCACGTGTTCAAGCGGGTCGTCGCCGTCAAATTCGATGGCCGCCTGCCCGAAGGAGGCACGCCCCGACGCCACGCGCACCGCCAAGGCCACGCACTGCACCAGGCGATGGGGGTCATCGCGCGTCTGCGCCGATAACCAGGCAACGGCGACGCCCATCGACTGAACTTCCTTGCGCCACTGGGCCAGCAGGGAGGTCTTGCCAAACCCCGCGGGCGCCTGAACCATCAGGATCGCTGCGTCCCGCAGCGCATCGGCCTGCGTCGTCAGGCGCGCGCGCGGCACCAAGTTGCGTGGCACACGCGGTGGCGTGACCTTGAGGAGCAGGTCCTGATAGGCGACCGCGCGGCCGGAGGTGATGGATCGACTTGCCAAAGCTGCCTGTTCGCGATGGGGGCTGCAGGCATTTTCCGACAAGACGCATGCTGCTGGACGCCAGCGTTTTCCCGAGCGTGGCCAGAAATGGCGTGCACCCATCCAGGTGGGCAGCGGTGACCGCGCAGAAGGCGCTAAGCCGGCCGTGACGGTCTCCGTCAGGCCGCCGCCTCAGCGCGCTGCGCCACCGCGCCGCGCAGCGAATGCGGCAGCGCCTCGGTGATGGTGACGTCGATCATCTGGCCGACCAGGCGCGCGCTGTGGGGGCCGCCGTCGAAGTTGACGATGCGGTTGCATTCGGTGCGCCCCATCAGCTCCTGCGGGTTCTTGCGCGACGGCCCTTCGACCAGGATGCGCTGCACGGTGCCGACGCGGCGGGCGCCGATGGCGCGCACGTTCTGTTCGATGGTGGCTTGCAGGTGCTGCAGGCGCTTCAGCTTCACGTCGTGTGGCGTGTCGTCGGCCAGGTTGGCGGCGGGCGTGCCGGGGCGCGGACTGAAGATGAAGCTGAAGCTGGCGTCGTAGCCGACGTCGTCGATCAGCTTCATCATTTTGCCGAAGTCGTCTTCCGTCTCGCCCGGAAAGCCGACGATGAAGTCGCTGCTCATGCTGATGTCGGGCCGCACGGCGCGCAGCTTGCGGATGATGCTCTTGTATTCCATCGCGGTGTAGCCGCGCTTCATCGCCATCAGGATGCGGTCGCTGCCATGCTGCACCGGCAGGTGCAGGTGGCTCACCAGCTGCGGCACCTTGGCGTAGACGTCGATCAGCCGCTGCGTGAATTCATTGGGGTGGCTGGTGGTGTAGCGAATGCGCTCGATGCCGGGGATTTCGGCCACGTACTCGATCAGCAGGGCAAAGTCGGCGATCTCGTCGGTGTCGCCCATCTTGCCGCGGTACGCGTTCACGTTCTGGCCCAGCAGCGTCACCTCTTTCACGCCCTGGTCGGCCAGCCCGGCGACTTCGGTCAGCACGTCGTCGAAGGGGCGTGAAAACTCCTCGCCGCGCGTGTAGGGCACCACGCAGTAGCTACAGTATTTAGAGCAACCCTCCATGATCGAGACGAAGGCGCTGGCGCCCTCGACGCGCGCCGGCGGCAGGTGGTCGAACTTCTCGATTTCGGGAAAGCGGATGTCGACCTGCGGGCGCTGCTGCTGCTCGCGCTGCGACAGCAACTCGGGCAGGCGGTGCAGGGTTTGCGGGCCGAACACCACGTCCACATACGGCGCGCGGCGGATGATTTCGTCGCCCTCCTGGCTGGCCACGCAGCCGCCGACGCCGATCAGCACGCCCTTCTTCTTGAGGTGCTTCACGCGGCCCAGGTCGCTGAACACCTTCTCCTGCGCCTTCTCGCGCACCGAGCAGGTGTTGAACAGGATCAGGTCGGCCGCCTCGGGGTCGTCGGTCGGCTCGTAGCCCTGGGCGGCGCCCAGCACGTCGGCCATCTTGTCCGAGTCGTACTCGTTCATCTGGCAGCCAAAGGTCTTGATGAAAACTTTGCGGGACATGGCGTGTCTCCGGGAAGAAAGAGTGAAAAAAGGCCCGCGCCCGCGCGGCGGGCCGGGCGGTGCCCAGGCGGCTTTCAGTTGCGGTAGATCAGCGGATCGGCCGGCGTGTCGGGCGTGGCCGTGACGCCCAGACGCGGGCGCAGCGGCCGCTCGGCCTCGGCCGGCGTCAGCAGCCAGACTTCGCGCACCAGATGGGCCGGGTCGCGCAGGTAATTGGCGGTGAAGGTCTTGCCGCGCAGCGATCCGGTCAGCGCGATGGTGTTGCGCTCGGTGCGCACGATGGCCCCCGGCGCCAGGCGTTCGCGCTTGTCGTTCAGCACCACGTCGTGCGTGCCGGTGAAGGTGATGCTGCCTCGCTCAACCTTCTGCGGAAACAGGCGCTGTGCCTGCGCCTGCAGCGGAAATAGCGCCGCAGCCGGCGCCAGAAAAGCGCACGACGCTATTAAAAAAGAAGCAAACGGGGATTTCGAGCAGCGGTTCATGGTATCTGTCCAGAGGCTGTTGAAACGGTTCGGGGCGAAGGCGCCATTCTACGCGGCAGGCTTGCGGCAGCCTTGTCGCGTGCCGCGTAGACTGTGGCAACACCCTCGCCCATACCCTTGCCATGACCGTCAGCGCGCTCGATTTGTTCAAGATCGGTATCGGCCCCTCCAGTTCGCATACCGTGGGGCCGATGCGCGCGGGCGGGGCCTTCGTGCAGGCGGCCGCGCAGGCCGGGCTGCTGCCTGCGGCGGAGCGGGTGCAGATACGGCTGTACGGCTCGCTGGCGGCCACGGGCATCGGCCACGGCACCGACCGGGCCGTGATCGCCGGGCTGATGGGCATGGCGCCCGATGGCGTCGACCCCGACGCGATGGCCCAGGCCGTCGATGCGGTGCAGATCGATGCCCGTCTGCCGCTGGCCGGCGCGCACGCAGTGCCGTTCGAGCGGCAGCGCGACCTGCAGTTCGTGCCCGCCAACCTGCCGTGGCACCCCAATGCGCTGCGCCTGACGCTGCACGGCGACGCGGGCGTGCTGGCCGAAAACACCTACTACTCGGTCGGTGGCGGCTTCATCGTCGACGAGGCGCAGGCCGCGGCGGGGCAGGCGGGCGGCGCGGCGGTGGCGGTCGAATTCGGCTACGAATCGGGCGAGGAGCTGCTGGCGCTTTGCCGCCAGCACGGGCTGCGCGTGGCCGACCTGGTGCGCCGCAACGAGCGCGCCTGGCGCTCCGACGCTGACACGCGCACCGCCCTGCTGGCCATCTGGCAGGCCATGAAGGCCTGCGTGGCGCGCGGGCTGACGCAAGAAGGCGTGCTGCCGGGCGGCCTGCAGGTAGCCCGCCGCGCGCCCGCCATGCACCGCAAGCTCAACGCGCGCGACGCCCGCCCCAACCTCATCACGCAGACCTTTGCCGCCATGGACTGGGTCAACCTGTACGCGCTGGCGGTGAACGAGGAAAACGCCGCCGGCGGCCGCGTGGTCACCGCGCCCACCAACGGCGCGGCCGGCATCGTGCCGGCGGTGCTGCATTACTTCATGGACTTTCAGCGCGGGGCGCACGACGACGACGTGGTCGACTTCCTGCTGGCGGCCACCGCGATTGGCGTGCTGCTCAAGCGCAATGCATCGATTTCGGGCGCGGAGGTGGGTTGCCAGGGCGAGGTCGGGTCGGCCTGCGCCATGGCGGCGGCGGGGCTGGCGCAGGTGCTGGGCGGCACGCCAGAACAGGTCGAGAACGCCGCCGAAATCGGCCTCGAACACAACCTGGGCCTGACCTGCGACCCCATCGGCGGCCTGGTGCAGGTGCCCTGCATCGAGCGCAATGCCATGGCCGCCGTGAAGGCCATCAACGCCGCGCAACTGGCGCTGGCGGGCGACGGCACGCACAAGGTCAGCCTGGATGCGGCCATTCGCACGCTGCGCGACACCGGGCACGACATGCTGGACAAGTACAAGGAAACCTCGCGCGGCGGGCTGGCGGTGGCGTTTACCGAGTGCTGACGCGGGCGGAGGGCCGGCCAGGGGAGCGGGGGCGATGGGTCAGGCGGAACCAAGGGTTTTGCCGGAATCGCGCAACCCGCATTTTTAGGGTCAATAAAATGAACTCTGGCGCTTGTCTGGCAAGCGATGGTAGCTATTGTTTAGATAGCAATCGAGTGTCCCTATCACAAACGCCATCCGGCTTTTCAGGCCCGCACGATGCAAGAATGGCGCATTGGCTGCCGCGTGCGTGCGCATCCCCGGCAGCGTCGACTGCGGAGTGACCCCCATGAAACGAGATTCCCTGCCGGCCGCGCCCCAAGCGGCCGATGTCCAGCCCATCAGCCGCGACGTGCTGGCCGAAAAGTACTTCAAGCCCGGCGAAACCAGCCTGGAACAGCTCTACGGCCGCGTGGCCCGCGCCCTGGCCAGCGTCGAAAAGCCCGAGCTGCGCGCCGAATGGGAACAAAAGTTCCTGTCCAACCTGTGGGCGGGCGCCATTGGCGCCGGCCGCATCATGAGCGCCGCCGGCACCGACATCCAGGCCACGCTCATCAACTGCTTCGTGCAGCCGGTGGGCGATGCCATCCAGGGTGTGGACGCCGACGGCTACCCCGGCATCTACGAAGCCCTGCGCGAATCGGCCGAAACCATGCGCCGCGGCGGTGGTGTCGGCTACGACTTCTCGCGCATCCGCCCCAAGGGCGCCGACGTGAAGGGCACGCACAGCATCGCCAGTGGCCCGTGCAGCTACATGAACGTGTTCGACCAGAGCTGCTCGACGGTCGAAAGCGCCGGCGCGCGGCGCGGCGCGCAGATGGGCGTGCTGCGCATCGACCACCCGGACGTCATCGAATTCATCACCGCCAAGCGCACGCCTGGGCGCTGGAACAACTTCAACGTCTCGGTCGGCGTCAGCGACGCCTTCATGAAAGCCGTCGCCGAAGGCGCCGACTGGGAACTGGTGCACAAGGCCAAGCCCGGCCAGAAAGTGCTGGACAAGGGCGGCTACCAGCGCACCGACGGCCAGTGGGTGTACCGCAAGCTGCCCGCGCGCGAGCTGTGGGACACCATCATGAAGTCCACCTACGACTTCGCCGAGCCGGGCATCCTGTTCCTCGACCAGATCGGGCGCGACAACAACCTGAACTACTGCGAGAAGATCGAGGCGACGAACCCCTGTGGTGAGCAGCCACTTCCCCCCTACGGCTGCTGCGACCTGGGCCCCATCATCCTGACGAACTTCGTGCAGAACCCGTTCGGCGCGGGCGGCGAACCGGCGTTCGACTTCGAGCGCTTCGAGCAGGTGGTGGCCACGCAGGTGCGCGCGCTCGACAACGTGCTGGACGTCACCTTCTGGCCGCTGGAGCAGCAGCGCGCCGAAAGCGCGGCCAAGCGCCGCATCGGTGTCGGCTTCACGGGGCTGGGCAACACGCTGACGATGCTGAAGCTGCGCTACGACCGCGCGG
>Ga0209604_1003760_pt1 | contig 10258 bp, 7 predicted proteins | sample AD_UKC097_MetaG_FD_184405 | JGI IMG/M metagenome (GOLD analysis project Ga0209604, IMG submission 184405) | Active sludge microbial communities of municipal wastewater-treating anaerobic digesters from USA - AD_UKC097_MetaG (SPAdes) (version 2) | ecosystem: Engineered > Bioreactor > Anaerobic >... | reverse complement strand
GCCAAAAAGATTATGGGAAATTTATTTGGGACTGTCTATCACTTAGATAGTCGTCCAAGGTCTGCTGTAATACATAATGAAAAAAATCTAAATAATTGAATGCAAAATTAGTAACTTTGCTTCAATTTACAATAAGAAAATGAAATAAATAAAAGCCGAACGCACAACAAAGTGTATATGCCATAAGGGTTCCAGTGGGTATTCAAGCATTGTAGCCCGCTCAAACTTTCGTGTCGGTGGACAGGGAACTACTCCGCAATCCCTTACGGCACATACACTCGACCGTTAGCGGTTATTCTAAAAAGACACACGACAATATCAATTGAAATAATAAAAATATTAATATGGACTTTTCTTTTCACATACAACAAGGACAACAACTGTTAGACAAACAGGACGCAAATTCAGTTAAAAAAGCTCTTGAACATTTCAAAAAAGCCAATGAAATGACAGAGGATGAAGATATTGGAAAACCAAAAACTCTATATCATTTAGCACTTGGAAATTACTATATCGGACAAATTGAACAATCGTATAGAATTGCACACAAAGCAAAACGAAGTATTGATACTGCAATTGAAAATAGTATGTTTTCAATGAATAATATGCGTCAAATGCTTGGAGAGAACGATATTGACGCTTTAATCCAACATATCGACGAAAAATTTCCGCAAGTTGCATTTCAGATTGATACAGATGATGACGATTTTGATGAAAACGATTTAGATTTTTCACGTCTAAATCAAATCTATCCAACTGTTGATGAACAAGAAATTGAGCCAGAATTTTCTATTGACGATTTAGACGATGAAGTTTTAGCCGCAACATATTTCGGACTTAGTAGAACAAATGACGAACTTGTTTATTTTGACAAATTAAAAGGCGATGTTTTAAGCCACGTTCAAGGCTATTTTTCATCACATATTGGCGACCAAAGTATTGCGAATAGACGACTTGCAAATAGAATCACAAATGGCGAGCCAACCGATTTTGTTGATGAGGAAAGATATATTTTAATAGACAGACTTAAATTATCCGATTTCCTTAATGAATACAAAAAACAATCAAATGGCAAAGAACCCTTTAATTCTTTCGTTGATTATTTTTCAGAGGAGATTTTAAAAGAGTTTAGTTACGATAATGATTTGACCATTGACGATTTAGCAAATAGCAATCACATTCAAGAAAAGTTTCACGAAATATTCAGCAAAAAATATCAGGACAGAGTTTTAGAATTACGAGAGGATTACTCTGATATATATCAAGAAACCCAACAAGCATTAGCTTTGAAATGGATTAAAGCCAAAGTCTATAATAAAATAAAAATAGACGATGCTGAATTGGAAAAAATGAGAGTTAAGGAACGCTTTGAACTAAGAAGAAAATGTGCAGAAAATGGAGACATAAAATCTCTCTTGACCATAGCAAAATATCATTTTATTCACGGTTCTGCGGCAACCAATGAAACTAATTTTCCTGAACTTTGCTACTACTATGGAAGATTACATCGATTTGAAGAACTAAAAGAGTTTCTAAACGAAAAGGAGTTTTATTTGTTTATGCTTCCCGATTCTTGTAAAGAATTAGCACAAAACTTACTAAACATTGGTTTAAAATTCCCACATCTAAACGAACAAGAAATATCCTACCTTGAACAAAAATACTGTGACTCAAAAACATTTGAACTGTTTGACATTATAATGTTTGATAGCGACAAACTTGCAAGACCAATAAAGAAATTTGATAAAAATTTACTGAACATACAAAATACAGATTTTTCAAGAGATTTTTTATTGAAAGTTTTCAGTTACTTTTCAGAAAATGAAGAACTTGATGGCGGTTACGATGAATTATATGTGTATAGCAGAATCACAAATAAAATTATTCAAAAAGCATACGAAGACGTTGGATTAGGAGAATATATCATTACAAGCCCAATTCATTCAAACGAATTTTATAATTTGTTGAAAGAGAATTATGGTGCGGAATGTGCAGATTATTGCATTGCTGAACTTTCATTTGGTGACGATTTAGAAAGTTTTAAAACTTCTGACTTTTATCTTCTTAATGCTGAAAATATTGAAGAAGTTGCAAACGACTATTTCCAAAATTCTTCTAAGGTAGAAGACATAAAGGCAGAAATTGCCAGGTTATGGCTAAACAAAATAAATTCACAAAATATTAAATTAACTTAATCAAAACACATAAAACGAAACACAAATGAAATTAGACTTTGTATTTAAATCATCAGACCATCTTCGCTATGAAAATGGTAATCACGTTTCAGGTCCACACGGTGGAGCAGGAAGAGCTGTAAAAGTCGAGCCAAACATTAGTGGTGGCGAAGGTTTGACTGTAACACTTTATAATCTTGACGGAAATCATCCAGTTTGGCAAAATAATGTTCAAATGGCTCCAAAACAAATGAAAATAATAAAAGAAACAAATGATAAAATTGTTTTGCGTGGTTATGGGCACGATGCGATGGGAGCTTCATTTTCTGATTATGGTTTGACAATTAATCTTAAAAATGGGGAATTGTATAACTGTATACTCCATATGCACGACAGAGGTGTTGATATTGAATATTTACCGTGACAAAAAAAGAACAAACCGCTAACATCGTATATAAAACATTTGGCAGTCTGTGGGTTATCAAAGGTTTCAGCCCGTATCAAAAGTGCTTGTAACTTGACAGGAAAGTGCTTCGAAATGCCAAACGTTTCATATACGTAACCGTTACAAGCAAGCCGAGAAAAAAAGACAACGACACAATGGCAATGAAATTTTTGCTGCATAAAGACAAAAAAGAAAAAGGGAATTGCCACCGCACAAAAGCAAGAGTGTGGCTGCCCTTCCCTGCAACCGTCCCTTCGCAGCCACACACATGCTTTTCTTGCCGACCCGCCCGTTGATAATAAACTGTTGATAAATAATTGAAATCTTTGGAACCCAATGGACAAAAAATGTATTAACTTTGACAAAATTAGTCAACACGGAAAATGTCAACACTAGGCCTGAAATTAAGAGAATTGAGAGAACAAGCAGGATTGTCCTTGCGAAAAGCTGCAATGCAAGTAGATATTGACGTGGCAATATTGAGCAAAATGGAACGTGGAGAAAGAAAATTTTCGAAAGAATTAGTTTTGAAATTGGCTGACCTCTATAAAGCAAACTCTGACAAACTGATTATTGACTTTTTGAGTGAAAAAGTACTTTATGAATTGGAAGACGAAGATTTTGGACTTGAAGCATTGAAGGTCGCTGAGAAACAATTAAAATATAAGAAAAACAAGTGATTAATAAAGTCATTCATATAAAAAACGTTGGGAAATTCACTGACTACTCAGTAAATACAACTCCTACATGGAATGGCGAATTTAGACCTATAACTTTAATTTATGGGCAAAATGGGATTGGAAAAACCACTTTTACTACAATCCTGAAATCACTGAAAGAAAATGATGCTTTACTATACCAATTAAGAACTTTTGGAACTCACAGTAGTCCAGAGGTAAGCATAAAATTTGATGACCATTCCTCACCAATAAAGTATTCAAATGCTGAATGGGATGCAAATTTTCCAACTATTGAAATTTTCGACATTCATTTCATAAATGATAATGTTTATACGGGTTTTGAAATTCTGCCACAACATAAAAAAAATCTTTTTGAAATTATTATTGGTCAGGAAGGTATAAGATTAAAAAAAGAAATTTCAGATATTAAAAACAGCATTAAAGAAAAAAATAATTCATTAAAGGATATTGAAGCAAAGGTTTACAAGATAATTAGTGGTTTTGATATAAATACAATCATTAACTTCCAGTTAGATCCTGAAATTGACAAAAAGATAGCAGAAAAGAAAATTGAAATTGATACTGCAAAATCAACCGAGAAAATCAGAAATACGGCATTATTAAAAAGAATTACAAAAATTGATTTTGATATAAGATTTGAAAAAGTTATTGAGTTTTTACAAACCTCCATTGATACTATATCAGAGAATTATTTAAAAATGGTTGATGACCATAAAAACTCATTAAATCTTGCAAACAAATCGGAACAATGGATTAAAGACGGATACGACAATATTTCTGAAAATAAATGTCCATTCTGCTTACGTTCACTCGATGACACAGTTGAAATTGTCAATGCCTATAAACAATATTTTAATCAGGAATACATCAGTTTACAGGAAAAGACAAAACTTCTTCAAAACAAAGTAAAAACAATTAATCCAGAACTTATTCTTTCAAATATTGAGAAAGAAAATAATCACAATACCGGCTTTTTAGAATTTTGGGGCAACTACATAAAAAAAGAAGTTCCTGTTTTTTCTATTACAAGTTATCAAAACTCAATAATTGAATTGACCAAGAAGTTAAATGAATTGGTTGATGAAAAAACAGGCAATCCAATTAAAGCCATAGAGCCAAATGGAATTTCCTTTATTTCTGATTTAAATGCTACAATTATTGAAATCAACAAGCTTATTGATGCACACAATTTAATAATTGATGATTTTAATGCAAGTATAACCGAACTTAAAAATAAAGAATCAAAAGATTTAACTATCCTTGAAAAAGACTTGCAAAGGCTGCAAGCTATAAGTACAAGACATTCGGACAATACTGTAAAAGAACTTTGCAAAAAGTACTTTGAAGAGCAGGAAGCTTTAGAAAAACTAAAAGTAAAAAATACTGATTTACAAGGAGAACTTAAAAACTATTCTAAAAGCACATTTGATAAATACAGCGGTATTATCAATACTTATCTTCAAAAATTTGCAGCTTACCTCGAAATAAAGGAAATGAAAAGCACATACAAAGGCGGGGGCGATGAGCCTTTTGCAGAATATGGCTTATTTGTTTCGGGCAACAAAGTTAATTTCAAAGATAATGCTTGCGACCCTTCTGTAAAATATTGTTTAAGCGAAGGCGATAAAACTGCACTTGCTCTTGCTTTCTTTCTTGCCAAACTTCATATTGATACAGAAATTGGAAATAAAATTATTGTGTTCGATGACCCAATTTCAAGTTTTGATATAGAACGAAAAAACTCCACCATTACTCAACTTTACAATATTGGCTTAAAAGCAAATCAATTAATTGTGCTAACGCATAATTTGTTGTTCGCAAAAGAATTTTGGGATAAAGTGAAAAGCAATTGTCAGGTTTTAAAATTTTGTGAGTTAAGAAAATCAACCCAAATAGTAGATTACGATATTGAAAATGAAACATTAAACGGGCTATTCAAAGACTATTCTGTTTTAGATAATTTCTTAACCAATGGAGTAAATACCGATTTAGAAAAAAGAAATGTTGCCCGCTGTATTCGTCCAATTTTAGAAGGGTATTTCAGAATAAAATTCTATGGTGAGTTTTTACCAAACCAATGGTTAGGTGATTTTTTAGAGAAAATAGATAAGAGTATTGATGGGCATCCTTTGTATAGGTTAAAAGATTTCTCTTCCGATTTGCACGAAATTAATGATTTCTCAAAGAAATTTCATCATACAAGCCCAAACTCAGACAGTGAGCCAATTTATGATGGTGAACTGAAAACATATGTTGAACGAACTTTTCAAATAATAAGTAAAATATAAAGAGCTATGCCAACACTCCAATTCAAAGGAAAAAACATAATCTGGAACCACCATTTGGCTGTTCCGTTTCATACATTGGACGAAGTACCCGATCTGCATTACCAACCCGAAAAAGCAAATGGTAATATGATCATTGAGGGCGACAACCTTATTGCTTTAAAAGCACTTTTGCCACAGTTTGCAGGGAAAGTAAGGTGTATTTGTGTAGACCCACCATACAATACAGGAAACGACAATGGCATTGGAAAAGGCTGGATTTATAATGATAATGTCAATAGTCCTTTAATTAAAGATTGGATTGGAAAGGAAGTTGGTATTGATGATTTAACAAGGCATGATAAGTGGTTATGCATGTTGTCGCCAAGAATAAAACTTCTAAAGGAATTACTTCAGGTTGGTGGTGTCATTTTCATAAATATTAATGAAGTCGAACTTCATCATTTAAAATCATTAATGGATGAAATATTTGGAGAAGAAAACTTTGTTGAAATATTTTCTTGGACAAAAACATACACACCTCCAGGTTTGTCTTCTAAGTCCAGACAAACAAATGAATATATACTTTGTTATGAAAATCAAAAAACATCTAATAAATACAGAGGAGAATTGTTGGATGGTGGAGACCAGCCACTTTTAAATACAGGTAATAAAATACGGGAATTAACATTCCCAAAAGAAAAGGTATTTTTAAAACTACCCGATGGGAAATATGATGCTGGCGAATTTGATAGGGTTTCTTTAATAGAAAGCATAAATGTCAAAAACGGCAAATCTGACAAGGACTTAAAAATTTCAGCTGAATTTAAATGGACTGAGCAAACTCTTGTTGATGAAATTAAAAATGGGACAACTTTCATTATTAAATCTGAAAAATTTGCAATTCGTTTTATTCGGGTTGATGAAGGAGGCTATAAAGCACCAACAAATCTTATAAAGGAAAGACTTTTATCCCCTCTAATTAATAAAACTAAGGACAATGTTGGTTCAAACGAAACAGCATCGGCAGAAATAGAAGCGCTAGTTAGTCCAAATTCATTTCCATATCCTAAACCGGTTTCTTTAATTAAATTCTTGATGAATTTATGTACAGTTAATAATGACATCGTTTTGGATTCTTTTTCTGGTTCGGGAACGACAATGCACGCCCTAATGGAACTTAACAAAGAAGATGGTGGAAATCGCCAGTGTATTATGATACAAATGCCTGAAAACACAGAAGCCGAACCCGATAAAAACATTTGTAAAGACATAACTAGGGAAAGAGTAAAACGAGCCATTGACAAGTATGGTTTTGATTCAGGGTTTAAATATTATCGCCTCGGTATTCCACTTGATGCCGAAACCATGCTTGCAGGGCAATTGCCAACCTACAATCAATTTGCAAAATATGTTTATTACCTATGCACAGGCGAAAACCTCGAAGCCGAAGACAAAATTAATGAAGCGAATTTTTACGTTGGTGAATACGGCAAACAAGCTATTTATCTGGTTTACAAACAAGATTACGAAACACTTACCCGACTTGCACTAAATTTATCACTTGCCGAAAAAATAAAGGAACAACAACCAGGCAAAAAGCGGATCGTGTATGCACCGTCATGCTTTTTGGATGAAGAATATTTAACGGACAATCAAATTGAATACGTTGGTATTCCTTATAATTTGTTTCAACGTAACCAATAGAAAATTATGTATTTAAAAAAATATCAGATAAAAGTTGTAAACGCACTCAAGCAGTTTTTGCAAACCGCCCGTGATACCAAAACATCGTTTGACATTGCGAAACAGGCATTGCCTGAAAATATGCGTCATACTTTGAATTGGGTGCAAACAACTTTTCAAACAAGTAGTTTGGAATATAAAGATCGTTGTACAAACGGACTTGGAAATAGTTATCCCCGAATGATTATAAAAGTTCCGACAGGTGGTGGAAAAACATTGCTTGCCGTTGAATCAATCCGGGAGTATCAGAACCTTTTTGCTCAAAAACGCACTGGGCTTGTAGTTTGGATTGTTCCGAGCGAAACCATTTATAGCCAAACTGTTCAAAAAATCAGGGACAAAGGAAATCCATTACGCCAGTTATTAGACCAATGCAGCGGAAACCGTACCATTATTTTAGAAAAAGGGCAGCGTTTAACAACCAATGATATTGAAGAAAATCTGGTTGTTTTATTTGTAATGATTCAGTCAATAAGTCGCACTAATGGAAAAGAAGCTCTAAAAGTTTTTCAGGACAGTGGCGGTTATGACAGTTTTTTTCCTGCCGACAATCGCTATGACCTACACGAACAACTATTAAAGCAAGTGCCAAATCTTGATTTCATTTCACCGCTTGGCACAGAGCAACCTTTAATAATGACAAGTCTTGGAAACGCAATCCGCATTTCAAAACCATTCATAATCATTGACGAAATTCACAAAGTATTTTCAGAAAACGCCCGAAAAACCATTGATAGTCTAAACCCTGAATTTGTTTTAGGTTTTTCAGCAACTCCCAAAGTCGAAATGAATGTTTTAGTTACCATTACAGGACTTGAACTCAAAGAGGAAGAAATGGTAAAACTCGACATGCACATTCTCCCACCTATCAGCAAACAGGAAAACGACTGGAAAGCGATGGTAAAGGAAATAAAAGAGCATCGGGAAAAATTAGAAGATACAGCAAGACAATACCAGAAAGATACAGGAGTTTACATTCGTCCAACTGCATTGTTACAAGCAGAAGCAACAGGGAGAGACCAAAGAGGGAAAGGAAGGGTTCACAGCCTTGATATTAAAGATTATTTAGTAAGCCTAGAAGTAAATCCTGATGAAATTGCAATTAAGACAAGCTCACAAAATGATATTGAAGATGTAAACCTGTTTTCACAAGATTGTCCTGTTCGTTTTATCATAACCAAAGAAGCATTACGGGAAGGTTGGGACTTTTCATTTGCCTACATTCTGGGAATTATTCCTAATGTAAATTCAAACACAGGCGTAACACAGTTAGTTGGCAGAATTTTACGTCAGCCTTTTGCAAGAAAATCAGGAGTAAAAGAACTTGACGAGAGTTATGTTTATTACACAAAAGGCGATACACGTGAAATTTTAGACAGGGTTTCAACCGGATTTAAGAACGAAGGCCTTGAAGATTTGGTTACAAAATTGAAATTTCGTGATAACGAAGCAATAAATGCCACCAAAACAGTAAAGATAAAAAAAGAGTTCAGCGAGAAGTTTCAAAACTCATTTTATTTGCCGGTTTGGCTAATGGTTGATAAAAGTGGTTCAAAAAGGCGTTTTAACTACGAAAGCGACATCAAACCAAAAGTTGATTTTACTAAACTTGAATTGAATGATGAATTTTTGTCAAAACTTGAAAACTCATTAAGTAACGAGACAAAAGAAAGAAAAGCATTTGCCATTACACTTGATGATTCAAGTAAAGCATCATTTATTGAAGAACAAAGCCAATCAAACGGGAAAGCAGAAATAAATATTGACTACTTAACACGCAGATTAAACGAATTAATTGAAAATCCTTTTTTGGCAAGGATAATCGGAACGAAATACTTATCACAAATTGAAGAAAAAATTGGGAAGGAAAAACTGAAAGAACATTACAGTTTCATTGTTTCTCAGCTATGTAAAAAGTTTCAGGAAGAAAAGACTAAACAAGAAGAAGAAATATTTTTGGAAGAATTGAAAGTCCAGAATCTTGTTCTTGCAGTTTCTGATGATGATACAGTTGGATTCAAAGTTCCAAAAGAGGACATTATAACTGTAAGTCCTATTCCAAGCACTTACAAATATTATCTGTTCGATGATGTTGAAGTAACAGCAATGAATACGCTTGAAAGAAAAGTTGGAGACTTACTTGACAAACAGGAAAAAATTCTTTGGTGGTTCAGAAATAAAGTAAACCGAAAATGGTACTCAATACAAGGCTGGCAACAAAATAAAATCAGACCTGACTTTGTTGCTGCAAAAAAGACAGCAGAGAATCATTTGGAATTGGTTTACATCATTGAAAGTAAGGGAGAACATCTTCTTGGAAACATTGATACGACCTATAAAAAGAAAGTACTCGATGTAATGACCGAGCAGAAACAACTCAAAAACATCAAAGCATATCAGACACAGATTCCATTTGAAGAATATGTGATAAATGATAAGATTGAGTGCTATTTGATTGAGCAGGGAAAAGAGGAAGAAAAAATTAAAGAGATTTTGAAATGACAAGCCATCACGCACCGTCCCTTCGCTTTCAGGCACATTTGGCATTCTCACAAGGCTTACCCTCATTCCAAAAATGCCAAAAGAGCCTTCAAGCCCGTCCCACTCCAACGCTCGGACTGAAAGACAGTGCAGCAAAAATTAAAGACAGAATAACGGAGGACAAGAACGGCCAGCTTGTAACACGGTATATAAAAAATTGGGCAGATACTACTGAAATCAAGCATTGTCGCTCGCTTCAAACTTTGTATCGGTTTGACAGTGATGTGCTCCGAATTGCCCAACTTTTCATATACCGAAACCGTTACACCCAATTGCAAGAGACTGAAAAATAATTGAATTTGAACCTGCTGACCTTGACTGACTGACCCCGAACTGACCTTGACTGATATTTACTGATCTTTACTGAATGGCTATCGACCCAAAATA
>Ga0209604_1003751_pt1 | contig 10275 bp, 7 predicted proteins | sample AD_UKC097_MetaG_FD_184405 | JGI IMG/M metagenome (GOLD analysis project Ga0209604, IMG submission 184405) | Active sludge microbial communities of municipal wastewater-treating anaerobic digesters from USA - AD_UKC097_MetaG (SPAdes) (version 2) | ecosystem: Engineered > Bioreactor > Anaerobic >... | reverse complement strand
ATCCCCACGATCCAGCGCCTGAACCTCCACCCCTCTCTGCAGCAGATCGCGGAGCTTCGATCCGGGCTCGTGCTCATCTGCGGCGCCACGGGCACGGGCAAATCGACGACGATCGCCGCCATCATCGACGAGATCAACCGCAATCGCACCGCCCATATCGTCACCCTCGAGGACCCCATCGAGTACCGATTCACATCCAAACAGTCCTTCGTGGAGCAGCGGGAGCTCGGCACGCACATGCCCTCCTTCGAGAAGGGGCTCACGGACGTCCTCCGTGAAGACCCCGACGTGATCGTCGTGGGGGAGCTGAGGGAGCCGGAGGTCATGCGCCTCACCCTCAACGCCGCCGAGTCCGGCCACCTCGTAATCGCCTCGATGCACGCCACGAACGCAGAGGACGCCCTGTACCGGCTGTTCAATTCTTTCCCCCTGGAGTCCCAGGAGGAGATCCGGTTCCAGGTCGCCTCGACGCTCGCCTGGATCGTCATTCAGCAGCTCATCTTCCACGAGCGTTTCGGGTTCCGGGTTCCCCTGCTCTCCATCCTCCGGGGCACCAACTCCGTCCGGGGCATGATCCGGGAAAACAAACTGCCCCAGATCGAGAGCGCCATCCAGATCGGCAAGAGCGACGGCATGTTCTCCATGGACAGATACCTCAAGGACTATCTCGGCACGAAGGACTCCTTTTACCCCCCGGCGGAGAACTTCAGGCCTTCCGAGGAGATGTCCCGCGAGGTGATCTACCACTCGCCCCTGCTCGAGGGCGACCCCGAGCCGGCCGCTTCAAGACCGAAGAGGCCGCCCGCCGAGGACAAATCGGTCATTTTCCTCCACCCCGACGAAGGCACGGAAAAGCACTTCATGATCGACGAGAAGGCGACGGTCGACGAGCTGATCGCCCAGATCAGGGACTCGGGAAAGTTCAAGGAATAACGGATTCCGGCAATGCGGCGCGGGAAGCGGCCGCTGCTTCCGTTCGTGAAAAAGGGGCTACCCGTCGCGGGTAGCCCCTTTTGCTTGATCCGGGGATTTCTTCGGCTTTGGCCTTCACTGGACGCAGATGAACGAAAAGGAAACGGATCCTCCTGAGGTTGCACCGGGAGTATTGATTCCCGTTTCGACTCCCAAGAGACTTTCACTTGTGCCTGTGATCACGATGCTTACGGTTTGTCGTGCGAACGACTCAGGCCCGTAAATCGTCGCCGTGCAGACTGGGACATCCCCAAAAGACGGGTCAAATCGTATCATGTAGAACGTGCAGGGAATCGTGCTTCCTCCATGGGAACACGTTGCTGGTCTCGCTGATTCGACGCTGAATCCGCTCCCGCGCAGAATCTCCCCATCCGCATCCACGGTTCCGTACAGGACTCTCTGGATCCCGGCGGCGCTGCCTGCCGGACCCTGGGGACCTGCCGGTCCTTGCAGGCCTGCCGGTCCTTGCGGTCCCGCTGGGCCCTCGGGTCCCTGCGGCCCAGGAGGTCCCGGGGGGCCTGCCGGGCCCGGAGGACCGGGAGGCCCGGGACGGCCGGCGGGACCGGGCTTTTTGAGTTGCTCGATGAACCACTGCAGGAACTTGCCTTCGCTGGCACCGGCGGGCACGACGGAAGCCAGAAAGCAAAGAGCGACCACGGCGATGACTATTTTTTTCATATCCCCCTCCTTACGGCAATGCGGTCGCGGCCGCATTCCTTCATTGCAGACTCGCGGAACAACCCCGGATGCCCCTATCCGGATTACCGGAGAGTCCGCTGCAAAGCTCCCGATGGCTGACGACGACGCAAGGAACGGTTTACCGCACCGACGAGATTCAGCGGGGCGGCTCACATCACGAGAAAGCAGCCGGAACGGATAGAGCGGAGAACCGCCTGTGGACGATCCAATTCGACCATTAACGGCAACAAATCGACAAGTCAAGGGAAAAGACAGCGAAACGAATTAATCTACAATATTTGATGCATTCGTTGCGTTTGTACAGTGGGGTGATGATTTTTTGACGATCTGCCCGGCATTGCTCCGCGCAACAAAGCACGCAAGTAACCGATTTTCATGGATTTAATATTATAGCTCCCCGGCTCTTATGGCATGCTTCGTGCTAACTATTCCTCCACCGGGCCCATGTGCTGTTGATCCTTTTCAAGATGAATACCTTCCAGCGGATTCCAAATCGCTGATTCCGGCCGGATCCGGGGGGGACAAGAAAGGATGACGAAGTTCAGCAAGGTCATTGTGACGGCCGTCCAGGAAGGCTGTTCCGATGTGCATATCACCGGGGGGCATCCGGTCGTCTATCGCAGGAACGGCCAGATTCAGTTCGACACCTCGGGCCGCTGGACCCACGGAGAGATCGACGGGCTCGTAAAGAAAATTCTCACGGTCAGGCAGCTCCAGACGCTGAAGAGCCGATGGTCCGTTGACATGGCCATGACCATCCGCAACATCCGGATCCGGGTCAACATCTTCAACACGACACGGGGGCTCAGCATTGCCATCCGGCTTCTCCCCGGAACGGTCCCGACCGTCGAAAAGCTCAATCTGCACCCCTCCCTGAAACAGATCGCGGAGCTGCGTGCCGGTCTCGTGCTCATCTGCGGCGCCACCGGCTCCGGCAAGTCGACGACGATCGCCGCAATTGTCGACGAGATCAACCGCACCCGGGCCGCCCACATCGTGACCCTGGAAGACCCCGTCGAGTACCGCTACGTCTCCAGGAAGTCTTTCATCGAGCAGCGGGAGCTGGGCGCCCACATGCCGTCCTTCGAGCAGGGCCTCGTCGACGTGCTGCGCGAGGACCCCGACGTGATCGTCGTGGGGGAGCTGAGGGAACCGGAAGTCATGCGGCTCACCCTCAACGCCGCCGAATCGGGACACCTCGTCATCGCCACGCTCCACGCCACCCACGCGGAAGACGCCCTGTACCGGCTCTGCAACTCCTTCCCCCTGGAGGCCCAGGAGGAAATCCGTCACCAGGTCGCCTCGACGCTGCAGTGGCTCGTGGTCCAGCATCTTGTCATCAGGGAGGATGTCGGGTTCCGCGTGCCGGTGCTGTCCATCCTGCGCGGAAACCAGTCCGTCAAGGGAATCCTCCGGGAAAACAAGTTCCCCCAGATCGAGAGCGCCATCCAGATGGGCAAGAACGACGGCATGTTCACGACCGAGCGGTACGCCCGGGAGTATCTGGCAAAGGTCGGCTCCTTCGCATCCCCCCAGGACATCTTCAAGCCCTCGGCGGAATCCTCCCAGGAAGAGGTGTACCACTCGCCGCTGGTCGAAGGGGAGCCCGCGGGGCCCCGCCCCGTCGCCTCGCCCCGAAAGCCTGAACAGGCCCGCGGCGGAGCGTATGGCTCGCAGGGATACCTGGACTTCAGCGCGGGGATGACCGGCGGGGGGCAGGATCTGCGCAACGGCATCGGTCCCGAGGCAAGCCGCGGGCGGGGCCAGTCAACCCCGCCGGGCGGCGGCAACGGGGAGAGGGCCATCTCGTCCCTGTCGCGGGACGGCGCTTTCGACCATCTTTACAGCCAGTCCATCGACGATGCGGAAAAGGGAGGCTCCCATCTGATCATCGACGAGACGGCCTCCATCGACGAGCTGATTGCGCAGATATCCAACTTCGGGCGGCCCAAGGCATAGAGAACCGGTCTATTCCGTCTGTTCCTTCTGTTCGGTCTATGCGTTCATCCCGTTTGACTTGCTGCCGATCCTGCCGCTTCCCCCGCCTCATCCACTATTCTCGCTTCTTTCACCGCGGCCGCGCCGGCAACAGAAAACCCGGCCGGGGCCGGGTTTTCTGTTGCATGGGGCAATATACCTGTTAACGCTGAACCGGCATCAGGAATCCGGCTCTCACGCCACTGACCGGGCCGAATCGGACGGCGAAATCATCGAAGTAAAAATTCGTCATGGAGTCCGCAGGGCCATACGAATGGAGCCCAACCTCGGGGCGGCTCCGAGAAAAATCCGATCCCGAGGCAGGTGTGCTGAAGAAAGCGCTACCGTCATATAGCGGTTTCCCCAAGCGGATGAAATCGCCCCTATCTCCCGCGTTCTGCCTAGAGAGAAACCTTCTGGCGAAGCATAAATTCCTGCTATCACCCATTTTAACCAGACTGAACCGGTCATTGCTTGTCGTCGTGATCCCGGGATAGCCAACACGATCCGGTGACCAGAATATCTGATCTCGCGGTGAGAGGCCTCTATTGATGTCAAGGGGGTTGTCGTTGGGATTGGCCGGACCGTCCTTATCGCCTACGAACACCTGAATCCAGTTGTCCCGGTTGCGCATGGTGACGCCCTCGTCGGTAACGGTCGAGGGGATACCGGCGGTGGCCACCCAAGTGCCGGATGGGGGATTCCCAACGAAGATTTTCTTCCCGCTGGCAAACGTGTAGGGCCGGATGGTCTCACCGTCTTTGAGAATTTCAAGCATCAACACCCCTGCAGCCGTTCCTGCTTCCCAGTTCCACTCCGTCGGCTGCTGGTCAAAGCGATTCCAGTAAACAGGATCGCTTCGCACCAGCGCGATGGCTGTCACCGTTCCGCCGGCGGTGTCCTCCTGCGTCTGGTACACGACATTACCGCTAACGATCTCCAGCCCCGCGCCGCCGCCGTTTATAAAGGAAACGGACGGCGCCTCGATGATCCGTACCATGAGAGTGGTCCATTCCCGGAAGTGGATATACTGGTTTCCTTCGGTTTTCAGGATTCGATAGACATCGCTGCTATAGGGAGACGCGTTGAGGTTCTTCCGAAGGAGTTCCGTCCACAGGGGATCTTGAGCGACCATATTGCTGGTGCCGGACCCGTCGGTCTTCATGTCCCGTAGGCCCTCCCATCGTGTCGCCGCCAGTCCCATGGCCTGTTTGTAGGTATCGAAGAGATACAGGTATTTTTTATTGTCGTACGTGACGACACGGATAAAATAATCGACACTTGATGAAATCCCCTGGGGAAGCGAGCCTTCCACGTTCGTGAATTGAACCCGGTTCCCCGTCTCCCAGAATGAGCAAGGGCCGATGAGGATGGCGTTCGTTCCCGTTCCTGTCGGGGGCGGGTCGTTGAGATCCGCCGATGCAGGGTCCAAGTGTGGGCTCGGAACAATGACGACACTTTTTTCCGTCCGCGCAGCCTCCTTCATCCAGAGAACGAGATAGGGATTGTACTGGATAATAGCAGTGACTGTTGTCATCCCATTGGGGATCCCGTCCTTGTCGCACCCGTCGGTGGTATAAAAGCCCGGGACACTGCTCAGGATCGTAAGCCCGAGACTATTTCCCGCCTCGTCAAGGCGAAAAGAAAGGCCTCCGGCATAAGTCTGATTCGTGGAATCCAGCTTGAGCTTTGCTTGGACGTCGTAACTTAGATATCTTCCCGCCCTTTTCCATTCCGTTTCGAAGTTTTCCTGGGCCCCCGATGACGAAAAGGCCTTTTCCCAGTTGAGAGCAATTTGATTCTCCCGGAATAGCAGACACGACGATGTCGGAGAAACATTGGTCGTTTGCGGCGACGTAACTCTCAAGGCGCCGCCTTCGATTGCTTGCGTGCCGATATGACTTATCTCGGAGCCGGTGAACCAGTTTGCCAGGCTGGAGCCAAACTGTTCTTTCATCTCCGTCTTGGGAGCGGCTGCCGTCATATACCCGAGGGGAATCTCGTAGGTGATCTTGCGGCTGACTTCCGCGGCGCCTGCCCCCAGGATACCGGTGGATTCCAGCCGGACGAATTTTGCCAGCTCGATAAAATTTTTATAGGGGGCGCTGCTGCCTGGTTCGACCATCGGACCGTTCGGCAGGGAACGCCCACCAGTGTCGCTGATCCCCTCGAATCGACGGGTGTCCCGATTTCTATGCCTGTACGAAAGCATTCGAGGAGTAGGTTCCCCCTCGAACCTGACCGAAAAAACCCCGTTTCGTTCCGGAAACGCCAGGGCACCCGTACCCTCCTTATAGGCAAGATCGTAGCGTCCATCCTGATTTATAATAAGTTTGCGGTTGTTAACGTTCCGATCAGGGAGACAGACCGGTGTGATGAGAGACCCGGTCTCATAGCCCGTGTCCCAGAGGGGGCTGCCTGCGGCGTTGCTCCGACAAAAACGAAGTGTGTTCGGCTCCTGGGGAGATACTTGAGAAATTTGATTGTATGTGACCACGCCGTCTGGCCTCTGGACCTTAACCCAACTGTCCGAGACGAAGTCGCCCTCCGGGACAGGAAAGCCCCCGGAAACCTTGGCTGTTAGTTCGTCTCCATTTGATAGTTCAGTCAACCTGGCATAATACGGGTAAACCAAAATCCGGAACTTTCCTTCGTTGTCGGCCAGTGTATATTCCTGGTTATGCATGGCCAGCATCAGATTCTCGCGGGTTGTCTCGTCGGCTGCATTAATATAGGTGCTTGCCGCGTATCGAAACCCCGATTCAGCGAGATAATAAGCCCGCATGACGTTGCTTCCCATTGCTTGACCAAGGGACGTTGAACCAAACATGGTGATCATCACAGCGCTCAAGGCCGAAAAAACAACCATAACGGCAATCAGGGTCAGCAGGATCGCCCCTCGCTCTCCGGTCAGTCGAGACAGCCGGGACCGGAATCTTCCTTTTCGCTGCGCGGGAATCGAGCGGGCAATCCACCAGGACAGGATCAAGGCGAGCGGTATAAGCAGCGGACTATGCAGGGCAAGCAGGGCCACACCAGCCAGAGGGATCATCATCACTCGTACGGCCAAGCAGGCCAAAGGCTTGTTTTCGATCGCCGCGGCAAGTGTCGGCCCGACCCGGTAGTACAATCGAACGAGGCTAATGCCCGGTTCCGCCTTCAGGAGGACGTCGTCCCTGAACTCTCTCAGCAGTTCGACCATGGGGTGATGCCCATCTCCCCAGGCTGCCGTCGCGACAAAGCAGTACTTGCTTGCGTACTCCGGCGGCTTGTTGTCGGGTGTCGGTATGGCGGCCCCGCCCGCGTTGCCATTATTGCGTGGGCTCACGGTCGTCGAGAAAAGTATTCCGTCTGCCATATCAGGCCGCATCATTCGTATTTGGACAGTCAAGGCGCATAGGCTCCGGATGTCCTGTGCCGTGGTCCACGGGCCAGACGCGTTGGAGAAGTATTGAATGGACAGGCTCTGCACCCCGTCAACCAGGGTATCGCCCGAAGACAGCGCATCGCAAGAAATGGCGTCGGCGTTGGTAAACAGCCGTATCGTTTTATCGTTTTCAAACCACTTGAGGGCGCGCCGACCATAGGGGCCCTGGTAAATAAGGCATCTCTCTTTGCCATCTTGAACTTCGGACAGTTCAATGAACTCACGATGGATCCGATTCAAGGCGAGCTGCGCTTTCTGCGTGAGCACATTGTTTTCACGCGAGGTGACATACCCCTTCATGCCCATGAGAACCGAGGTGCCGGCAATCGATGCAATTATGCCCACGAGGACGAGCGAAACCATGATCTCGATGAGGGTAAAGCCCGTCTTGTTTCTCATTTGTCTGTTCCCCTTCTCCGCTAACGCGTAAAGAGCGCTGTCGCCGTTTGGCCGCCTGCGCGAATGGTAACCTTGAGAATGTTCCGCTCCGTCGGGCCTGCCGACTGTTCCCGGCGTGATCCGTCGAATACTATGTAATCGTTGTGAATTATCTGATAGGGTCCAATGTAAGGACTGTCACCAGTCCTGCCTGTCGTCTTGTTGCCGTTATCTACGTAACCCTTGAAGGTTTCCAGAAAGTTCGACTCCGTGGCGGCAAGCCTCTTGTAAATGACCGTCATGTTCTCCATGATGCTCGTCACGCCGGGAGCGCTTGCATCCTCGCCATACATATTCTGCAACAGCCTGACGGGGTCAGCGCTGTGGATCACCCCGGTGTATACGAGCTGTGCGAAGAAGACCCCCATGATGGCCGCGATCACAATCGTGACGATCACCTCGAGCAGGGTGAAGCCAGATTGCCCAAACCTTCTTTCTTTTTTGCTAATCATGCTGGGTCACCTTGAAAATCAGGGAATAAATCCTGTGTTTGGCTTAATTATTATCGTGCCAGCTGACGTATTTATATTTATATCGATCGTATCATTAGAAGAGCTTGGACTACCAAACTTGCCAGACCAAGTCCAAGTAGATTTAGATGAGCCGCAGAAGAATCTTACCTCATTTGAATAAAGCGAATTGGTGATCGAAGTCATAGTAAGCGATTTCAGTGTCATCCTGTTGTCTGTCGAGGTATCATCCCCCGGAAGCCGAACTGAAACCTTATTCCCTCCTTCACTCTCCTCATAGTAAAGCCAGTACTTTGAAGGAAGTTCAAAAACGATCCCCCAGTTTCTATCTGTGTTCATGGCACGAGCCTGTGCATACCGGAGATGGTTCTTGACCTGATCCATCTCGGAGGCCGAGGTTACCGAGTCCTGCGTGAAGATACGGCTGGTGGCAACATAAAAAATGACCCCCAGGATCAGGAGCACCATGATGATCTCGAACAGGGTGAACCCGCCCTGCCTGCCGAGCTGTCCTTTCCGAGCCGTTCTACGCATACCGCTTCCCGCAGTTTTGCAAGGTGCGAACCAGGAAAAAGCCCGTCGGCAGCCCGACGAGAGCCGAGACCAGCGACACGTAAGCCGAGAGGGGGACGCTCCACTCCAGGGGCACGAAGACCCCGTTGAGCAGGGCGAACCCGAGATAGACCACAGCCCCGACCCGCGCTGCGCGAAGGGCCAGCTTTCCGTCCTTCAGCAGGTAAAGCCCGATGGCCGCCATGCACCCGGCCGTGGCAAGCGCGATCGGCGGCTGCCAGCGGACCCAGCCCGGCGCAGCGGGAAACGATCCCAACCCGTGCAGCCCGGCCAGCAGGATCACGCCCAGGACGGCATAAAAGATGCCGACCATGAAGAAATAAAAAGAGCACTCCTGCCCGGACACGGGGGCGCGCAGTGCCCGGATCGGATCGAAGCTGACCGCGCGGGGCCTCACGAGGGCCTCGCCCAGCACGCGCCACGGTGAAGGCCGGAAGGACCGGATGCGCGCCATGACGCGCACCCCCAGGTCGGCCGGCGGCTCGGGGGTGGCCTCCTCGCGCATCATCCGGGCGATCCCGTCGAGTTCCTTCCAGCGGGAGTCCGGCTCGCCGGCCTCCGGAAAAGGTCTCTGCCCGTCAATCTCCCGGATTATTTTTTCTATACTTCGATCAGGGTCCAAGTTTCTTACCCTCTCAACTCCGCCTTTCGTCATCGACGAAACCGTCCGCCTCCATCATGCCCCGGATCTTCTCCAGGCCCCGGTAGGCCTTCATCTTGACGCTGCCCAGGGAATCGCCCGTCAGCGACGCAACGTCCTCGAAACTCATCCCCTCGTAGAACCGCAGCACCAAGATCTCCCGGACCGCCGTCGGAAGTCTCATCAGGTAGCCCCGGATCCGGCGGCTGCGCTCCCGGCTGACGACCGCGTCGGCCGGATCGTCGCGGGGATCTTCCACTTCCGGCACGCCCCTCGCGGATTCGCCCTCCGGCACGGCCTTCCCCTTCCGGAGGTGGTTGCGGATCACGTTGAGGGCCACCGTGTAGAGCCAGGGGAAAAACCGCTCCCCCTGCCTGAACCGTCCCAGATGCTGAAAGGCCCGTAGAAAGATCTCCTGGCTCAGGTCATCGGCATCCCGGGAGCTTCCCGTCATCCGGAAGGCCAAGCGAAAAACCGGTCCTTTATACGCATCGACAAGAAGGGCAAAGGCCTCGCGGTCCCCCGCCAGGACCCGCCCGATGATCTCGCCTTCGTCGATCTGCTTCATATACAAATCGGGCCGGGGAAAAGTCACATCATTTTATGCATCTTCCGTGACAAAAACGGGCAACCCACGTCCTTATTAGACGATAATCGCGAGAGAAGAAAGCTTTTTATATCGAAGCTTTCCCTTGATTTTTTGCATTCCCCATTATAGGGACATCCAGAGCGCCGACACGACGGGGATAACGGGGAGATCTCCCATTGCCCAGGCGTTCTTTCGGGGCTGGGCGCAAGATCAAAAAGCTCCCCTTCCCGGGGTTGCTCCCGATATGGGCCATGGGAGAATAGCCCGATTTTTTGCACGATATTGCCTTCAGCCTTATGCCTGGTGCCTTTTGCCTTGTTTTCTGGCATGTTAGTTGAATATCAATCATAACTGGCCGGCCGAAATCGAGCCCTCGCAAGCGATACGCCGGCACTTCCCGCAAGGATGGAACCCGGGCCGTTGACCGCAGCGCCAGACTCACCCGTCGAGATCAGCATCATCCTTCCTGCCTTCCAGGAAGAGCAGGGGA
>Ga0209604_1003748_pt1 | contig 10282 bp, 10 predicted proteins | sample AD_UKC097_MetaG_FD_184405 | JGI IMG/M metagenome (GOLD analysis project Ga0209604, IMG submission 184405) | Active sludge microbial communities of municipal wastewater-treating anaerobic digesters from USA - AD_UKC097_MetaG (SPAdes) (version 2) | ecosystem: Engineered > Bioreactor > Anaerobic >... | reverse complement strand
GGAGAACGATTGCGTTCGCAGAACCTGGCGCTACACCCGTTCCGGAAGGCTCACTCTGGGGTTTGTTGACGAAGATTGCGGTGCTGCATGCAATGCCGATGCTTCTACTTCCCCCCCCTAAAAACATGTTGTAGAACATAAAAAAAATTACAGGCCGGAAAGGTAGCTGCCGACCTGGTCTTTTACTTTGCAGTAACCAATCCATTAAAATAAGCAGCGCTGGATTGTTTTTGTAGTTTGAAGGAGTTTATTGTTCAACTAAAACTAAAGAGACATGAAGACTAAAAAAGGATCTATTTTAGACGAATTGAAATTTAATCAATTATCAAGAGAGAGTGAGAGCAAAATAATAAGTGGGAAAAGTATTTGGGATTATAATTGGTCAACTTGTACGCCAACGGGAAAACTATATCATTATATTGACGATGCTGGAATTTCTCATTTAGTACTTGATGAGCGAATAACTGATTTGAATGAAATAATTGCATGTGGAGACAATTGGGCTGCCCCTTGTTAATGTTAAAAATAGATTTTACTTTTACATTAATAAATAGACGGGTAAGTATTTAATACTATCCCGTTTGTTTTTTAAATAAAGATAATGGAAGATGAATACAATATTTCATAATTTTAAGTACATAACTGTAATTTCAATAGTTGTTACAATGCATTTCTCTTGTACAAATAGAATTAATTTAAATAAAATATCTGGAGAATGGTTATTGGATACGGATAGAAAATCCAAATACATATTTAGGAAGGATGGGACTTATGATTACAAATTTAAATGTTATTCAATTTATGAAAATTATGGGACTCCAAGATATAAGTTTTATTCTAAAAATGATACTTTGTGGTTAGATTTTAAATATAAATACCCTCAAATTGATGGGAAAATTGTTACGCAAAGAGATAAGGCAGCTATTCAAATTAATGGGGATTACCTTACTAAGGTTACTTTTAAAAAAGGGGCAGGTATTAATAATCATATTGATGAATATAGTACATGGATAAAAGATATTACAAGTCCTAGAAGGATTCTGGATTGTAAAAATAATATGACGTTTGTAATTCCAACAAATTTCTATGGTAATTTATGGATTGCATTTAATCAACCATCAGGCGAAATTGTAGAATATGATAGTATTGGCAGAGAAATATTAAGAATACCCGAAAGTGGTAAACTCCTTACACAGTTACCCGAAAATGCTTTTGCAGTTGCAAATAAGTGTTATAACATCATAAGCACTGATAGTTTATCAATGAATTATAATCAAATTCCTTTTATTGATATAAATGAAATGATTGATTCAACATTTATAAATAATTATGAGAGATATGCTATTGTTTATGGATTTAATCAATATCCTCGTGAGCGAATAAATCAAATATTTGGAAAAAGTATTACTGGTAATGTCCTAAAAATATATATAGGTTCAAATAACATTTCAAAAAAGTAAATTATTTGGGTTTTGTTGTTTTAATTTTCTCAAGATGAGTGTTTTAATTATTACGGATAAAGAAGATCATTCATTTACTGATGTAATTGAATGGCTTAAGAATAAGAATGTCAATTATTTGATTACCTAAAATCCGCAAGTGAAAAAATTGGTTTGAAAAATTTCATGTTTTAGGTCTATTTCAAGGAATTTAATTCATTTTTTATCGACGGTTACGTCTCTTTTTCCAAAAAATTGTGAATCTGCAACCGCGGCAATGCCTACTTCTCATCCCACCCGATTCATAACCACAAGCAATTTTTCTTTTGTGTTTAATGCACATAATCAACTAATTAAGTTTTACTCATTGGCATAGCTTCCTCCTTGTTGCTCAATCGGTTAATCAGCTTTACTCAAATACCAGGTGATATTTTTTGTAGTGAAGAATTTCAATACATAGCTCCTGCCTTGTTTTATCCATTTTGAGGGGACAACTGCCCTGTCTGCACCAACAGGTTAATCATCAGCCTGTTCATTGGCAGGTTGGTATTGAAATCGTGTTCGATATTGGTTTCAGAAACAATGGTTTCTTTTTCCGTTGCCAGCTCTTTTTGCATTCTTAACAGGGTATCGGCTGAACAACTTTCACATGGCGAAACTCTCTTCTCAGGTGTTCGGTGATGTCCTCCGCACATTCTCCGCCGCAAAGCGTCAGTAAAAAATACGAACGGAAAAGATCACGATAAGCGTATTGCGCTTTAACATCGCGATTACCAAGCATTTGATCGATTGTTTTGTAAACCGAGGCGTTCTCGATAAGTGAATCTGCAAAATTTATTCCACCAAATGAATTGATATTTGAAGTAGAATAGCTAGCTTTGAACATGGGATTGAATTTTTCACCTAAATAAGTGAAAAAAAATTTATCGGGCAAGCCCTGAAACTCTTTTTTTTACGGGGCTCCCCGATTTTTTAACATTCTTTGATGCGGATTCGAGGGTATACTAAAAAATTAATGCCAGCGCATCGTATATTAAGTTTTGATAATGAAATTTGTTTAAATTGCAAATTTCTTCCAGTTTGTTTAGGCCCTTGTTATCAAAAGCGTTTTGAAAACAGAAACATTAAAAGTTATTGTTTTTTTGACGGTTATAATGAATTTTTGAATGATTATATTCTACTTAAGTATAAACAGAAATTTAGAAATTTTAACAATTAAAAAGTTATGAGTAAATTTAGATTTCTCTTTATAATAGTTTCGGTTCAGCTACTATTATTTTTCAATTTACCATTTAAAAGCAATGGTCAAGATTTTGTCGTTTACTCAAAAAATGACGTGAAAAAGGTTTTGGATGAAATTCGATTATCAATTGAAGAGGTTCACCCAAATCCTTACCACAGCATTAGTAAAAAAGAGATTGATTCGTTATACAGGTTAAGCGTTTTAAATTTACCCGATAGCTTAACCGAAGTAGAACTATATAAGTTGTTACTACCATTGGTTAACTCATATAATGATGGTCACATCCAGTTGACTTGCCCTTTTGGAAAATTTATAAACAATGGTATTAATGAGAATAAAGGGATTTTTCCATTTACTTTGTACCAAATCGATGATGGAATATTTATCAAGATTTCGGTTTTTGACGAGATAGTTAAGCCTGGATACCAATTAATATCCATAGATAATATTGGGATTGACAACATCATTAATGATTATTCAAAATTTAAATTTGGAGATAATTTGACAATCAGGAAAAGAAAAGCTGTAGAAGATTTTATGGCATTAGATTTCCTAGTAAATTCTGGTAAGGAGTCATATTTGATTGGATATAAAAAAACAGCTAACGATTCAACTCATTTTTGTACTGTTAATGCTGCAAAAATGGATGATATAATTAAGTTTAACAGTTCTTTTTCACCTCCTCAGAGTATCGATTATTTCTTAAAATCAACTATTAAACTTCAAAATCTAGTATACTTGCAGTTACATCCAAGTATGAAGGTTGCTTTATTAACATTACCTTCATTCGATGTCAGTGCTGATTTAGAAAAAGAATATAATCAAAAAATTGACTCAATTTTTGAGTATCTGAAAGTTGCAAAAATTGATACTTTGCTCATAGATATACGTGGAAATGGTGGAGGCCAAGATTTCCCAAGCCAATTTATTCTTAATTATATTGCATCAAAGGATTATTGTTGGGGGAAAGCTTATTTTAAAAGAAGTTCACATCAAAAAAGATTATACGAAAATATGCTTAAAGATAAACTCTCAGATAGTTCTTACATACGTAGTTCTGAGTATTATAACTATTTCACTGCCAACGATGGTGAAATTATTGAATTAGACAGTAGTGTTGAGAAAAGCAAGGATGAGGAGTTCTTATATAAAGGAAAAGTGTTTGTTCTGATAAGTAAGGATACTTATTCGGCAGCCATAACATTTGCAGCTATTTGTCAGTGTTTTAATTTTGCTACGATTATTGGAGAGGAAACTTACGGTCGTACTTCAACTTATACTTCCCTTGTTCCAATTTATCTATCTATTCCAAGCCTTAAATTTGGGGTTGCTCACCGAATGGTTATTAATTCTTGCAGTAAAGGGTTTAATATTGGGCTTAAACCCGATATAGTAATTCCAAGAACTCATGCTAGTTATTTAACTGGGAAGGACGATGTTATTGAGTATATTTTAAATAGTTTTTAATATTGGTTACCACAAATATAAAAGCAGCCTATTTGCTCAAAAAATAGATTCTTTCCTAATTATACACTTTGCAATTAACGTGATTAATATAAGTTATAAAAGTTTTTTGTTATGTTTGGGATCAATTATTTGAAATTAAAGAAGGAAATCTTATGTGTAATACTAATCACAACACATACGTATATCAAAAAGGCGACTATACGATGATTATGGATGATAATATCGAAATTTGCGGAGAAGGTTGGATTTAGCGTAATATGATTTTATTAAAATGTGATAATTAGTACTAAAAACATAGGCATGAGAAAACTAATATTATTTATAATTTTTTGGAGCATAGGTTCATATATATATGCTCAAGTAAAAGAGGATGATACAAATCTTGTACTATTTGATGGGTATTTGTATGGTAATATAATTGAAAAGGCAGAGGCTGAATGTAATAATATTTATAAACGTGAAGGTATTTTTACATTTAGCTATAGATTTTTTGATAAAAATGGCAAAGAATTATTCTTTTCTATCAATAACGATCAATCCTGGGATTTTATAGATGTAAATCGGACAAAAGATAATGTTGTTAAAGATTTCAAACTAGAAGTTTTGAAATCAAATAAGAAATTTTCGGATCCTTCTTTTTATCAAACGAACATATCATATATAATTAACAAGAATAAAAAGGAGCACACCAGAACAGGTTTAATAGAGAATGGACGAAATATCTGGTTTCATCCTCCTAGGGAGTATTTGTTTCAGATTTTAGAGTTAAATCCTTATCCATACATAAAATATCCTTTAGAGATTGGCCATAGTTGGAGCTGGAAACTAGAAATAGGTGATGCATGGAGTGATAAGCGCTGGAAACTATGGAATGGAATTATTGAATTTAAATACAAGTACAGTATAACTGGGAAAAAGACAATTAAAACTAATTTGGGAAATTTAGATTGCTTTATCATTGAGAGTGAAGCGATAAGTAGCATGGGGAAGACAAGGCTTACAAGTTATTTTAACAGCAAATATGGTTTTGTAAAATTTGATTATACTAACATAGATAATTCCAAACTTGAAATCGTTTTACAAGACGTAATATTTCAAAAGTTTAAAATTTTTATGCCTAAGAATATGTTGTTTTCTCGAGGTTATTAGTAGCCTGTTATGTTTATGGTAACAATGAGCTGGTTTCCGAACTAAATGCCCAAATTTGGGGTGAGTGATATAAATTGTTACTTTAGCTCTTCAAAAATACTAAAATGCTTTCATTCCCCCATTACTCCCAGTAAGATATTCAGAACCCTGCACCCAATGCAACCTTCAGTACCTTTGCCCATCGCCATCAAACTTGGAAAAAGCCATTGGACGCGCCAACCTTTGTAATAAGTAAATTATCAACAGTATATAACTAATACCTTAGCATCATGCGACACTTAAAAATTTTCTCATTTTTTGTTTTTCTATTTATTCAAGTAGTAATAGGAATTGCACAAACACCCACTCCACTTCTCTGGCCCATCAAAAATGCTGCTCCTGGTGAGCGAATCATCGGAAAACCTGGCGATACAATTGCAGGTCAATTAAATTATGATGAGCTATACATTGGGGCAACGGATAGCGATGTAGTAGTTGCCCCAATAGATGGGATTATTACAGATGTTGGTTACTGGCATTCATTTCCGTTGAATTTTTCGAAACTTAAAGGTAAAGTATTTCCAAGATCCGATACGATTCGTGATGATAATGGGGATAAAGCTTACCGAAATTCTTGGGCTGCTATTATCAAAGAGCAAAACCCCCAGTTAAACATGGATATTGCCAACTACATTTCTTATTCAATCGGAATAAAAGTCGGAACCGATGAGATGTACTATATTTCAGGGCTTCGGCCAGTGCGTTATTTCAAAACAGGGGAAGCCGTAAAGCGTGGTGATGTTATTGGCACTGTTGGATATTGCGATACAGCTTTCAACGTTCCGCATATTCAGATTTCTAGGAGTATTAAAACCAAATCGGAGGATCCCATGGGTGTTTTTGGGATACCATCAACATTCAAAAAGTATAAGCCTAAGATTAATTACATTACCGAGAAACACCCTGCAAGCAACCTGGTTGAAGCATTCAGTATAATGCGCACAGGGTTGGAGCAGGCGCATCCGGGGCTATATGATTACACCCCAAAGGAAAAAATGGATAGTTTATTTATGGTTACCCAGCAAAAGATAAATAAACCAATGACATCGGAGGAGTTCCGAAGGCTGATTACTCCCATTGTAACCGCCATCCGAGATGTACATACGGCCATTTATCCCGAGGCTTATTCCAACAAGGCAGCCACTACTCCCGAAGTATCAATAGGTGTTGTAAACGGTGTATTGCAGTTTATTCAACCTTGTAAGGGAAAACAAATTAATACAGGTACGCCAATTGTTGCAATAAATGGGCAACCATCTGGTAAGATAATTCAATTTTTACGAACACAATACTACCGTAAGGATGGCTATAACGAGCTGCCAGTAGAGTCCGAACTTTTATCCAATTTCTGGAGCATGTATTTCAAGGCATATACTCCCTCCGCATCAACTCCTCTTAAACTTACCCTTGAAAACGGTCAGGTGTTTAGTTTTAAATATCTTCCAATCAATGCAACAACAATTAATGATGATGCTTTAAGCATGTCGATTCAGATGATAAAACCTAATATAGGTTACATCGATATCAATTCGTTCAATTTGAATCAGGTCGAGGAGGACTCTATTTTGCATTTCATTCAGTCCTTGGAGAAAGACAAGTTAAATAATCTAATTATCGATGTTAGAAATAATAAGGGAGGTAACCTGGATGTGCTTTACCGGTTAACATCTTACTTTATTAGCAAGTCATATCGCAGAAATTGCTACAGGGAGGTAAAAAGTAATACCACCTATCCTGCATTTCGCTTTACAGATAACTACAGTGCAGATGATGTTCTTTTTGGTGACTTTCATTCCATTACTAGTAAAAACGCCTTTAGGAAAGAAGATACCTTAATGGTTGTGCCATCGAGCACTCACTATAGTGGCAGGTTATATATCCTTGTTGACGAGTTTTCGGTATCCGCCGCCTCGGAATTTGCAGCGGTATTTGCAGAACAAGGCATTGGAACTATTATTGGTAGGGAAACGGGTACTTGTTACTATCAGATGAATGCAGAGAAGTTTGCCTATTTTCATTTAGGCAATACTGGCTTAGAACTTATGGTTCCGCTAATTAAGATTGTTGCTCGTGAGGCTCTTCACCCTAGAATACCCTATGGCCATGGAGTTATTCCAGACATAGAGGTTCCTCTGACACTAGATGAGATTACGCTTCAAAAGGATATTATTTTAGAGCGTGCTTTGGAAAATATTGTAGTGCAGAAAAGTGTATCTAAGAGATAAAATTCTTCTTTTTTATGGATGAGCCATAGTTGTAATTTCCTCCAATGCCTCACGACTACAGTCGTGAGGCAATCTCATCCCTACCTCTCAACAACAACGCTTACTACTCCAGTCCTTAAGTTTATAACGCATAATCCCGCTGGATTATCTTTTTACTAATTCATATTCATTACTTTCCTTTTCTATACTACCACACGAGAGGATTAACTTCGTTGAGCTCCCTACGGTCGGTTCGTGCGGTAGCGGAGTTTAGTTGAGGTTGTGTGCCTCAGACTAATCTATTCATTCGGGATTTGCCTGGTAAATATAGCTAACTGTATGTTTTCCAGGGTAAGTCATTTCAAAAATAGCAGGCTCAGCCTGCTAATGATAGTTCGGCGGTGATTATACCGCCGCATTACTTTTTACAGGCTCAACTCAATAGGGCGTGTTTTTAATAGTTTTCTATTGTCAAAACTTTCGACAGCGCATCTTTAATTTCCTCAAGGTTTTTGACAGAAATTCTTCCGAGTTTTTTAATGAATCTTTCTTCTGATAAAGATCTTATTTGAAAGCAATCAGCAGCAGACTCTTTCGATAAGTTGTTCAAAGTATCGGGTTTGATATGTACCATCCATGGTGCAATTTCGTATTTTTCTTTCCAATCAGTCAGAGGAACAATGATTTTTAAAGGTAGTTTACCAAGAGAATTATCACTTACAATTATTGCAGGCCTCGTTTTCTTAATTTCAGCACCTATTGTAGGGTCAAGGTTAATCAACCAGATATCACCTTGTTTCATAGAATCCTTCGTAATCGAGCTGAGTTAAGGCGGTTAGCTCTTTATCGTTCTTGTAGTCTTCAGTAAGAGATTCGGCAGCTTTACCCATTCTCTTTCTGGTTTCGCCCTCTCTAATTGTTTTCAATGTTTTCTCAACTATAAGCATTCTCTTGCTCACAGGAAGTTTTCTGATTGCTCTAATAATTTCTCTTGTTTCCATACCTTCAACATTACCTTACTGCAAAGATAAATCTTTTTCAAACCGTCTGCAATTGATTCTAATAATCATATCGTTCCCCTTGCCCGGAGAGGTTACGCTACGCTATACTTCACCGAGCAAAGGTCTTTTTCACTAAGAATATAGCAACTCTATAAATCACTTTCGCTCGGCGAAGCCTGCAACTTAGCCGTACCTGAGTAGAGGTGTCTGACCGTGCAAGATTCTACTTGTAAGCTTGGCTTAAAGGTTGTAGCAGGTGTGCAGCTTACCGTAAAATGGGGAAGAGTAATTTTTTTAACGGCGGTAAGGAGACAGCGATTTAAAAACGACGAAGCTACAAACTTCGCCGAACGGGGAAATATATACAGGAATTGCTAGGACATAGGAGCAGTAAAACAACCGAAATATATACTCATGTTTCACAGAAAAGCTTACAAAATATTAAAAGCCCGTTTGATGATTTGTAAAACAATTTCTACATTTGTTTATAGAAATAGAACGCAACTTTATGGCGCCTATAAATGAATTTTGGTGCATTATATAAAGAAAAACATGAAACGAGTTATTTTATTGAATCTCTTTATTTTGGCTTTACTGACAAATACAATGAGCCAAGAATCAGTAAACAATTTTCACGTAGAAGGAACTGATTTAATTTGGCAGAAAGTCTTTGAAACGCCAATGAATTTTGAACAACTCTATGACAAAGTAATTGAATCAGGTTTGTTGGAAAATATTGTAAAAAGTGAAAACAAATTAACTGGAGAATTAAAACAGATAGATGCTGATTTTAAAGGAGTTGGATACTCCGAAATGCGTATCCCAATGTATATTCCGAGAAGTTATTATACGGGTTTTGTAATTATTGAATTGAAAGAAAGTAAATACCGAGTTACAATCAAAAGAATTGTCTTAACACAAAAATATGATGACTCACTTACAAAGCAAGGTGAAAAAACAAGTATTGAAACTTATGGATTAAAGCGAGGAAAGTCAGAAATAACTTCTTCATTTATGAAAAGTCCAAGTCTGATTTTAGATTATACATTCAAACAAAAATTTGAATTTAAACAAACTGAAACAAACGATAAATGGTAGAACAAATAACGCACCACAACAACGGTATAAACCATTGCTGGCATCGGGTATGCGAAGGTTAGTGCTTTTAGTTACCTTGTGCTGCCTAGGCAACAAAGAGCCTTGAAGACGCAACGGCTCATACTCTCGCTCGCCTATTTCTGCAACTTAGCCGTACCTGAGTAGAGGTATCTGGCCGTGCAAGATTCTGCTTGTAGCTAGGCTTAAGGGTTGTAGTATGTGTGCAGCTTACCGAAAAATGGGGAAGAGTAATTTTTTTAACGGCGGTCAAAAGGCCGCTATTTAAAAACGACGAAGCTACAAACTTCGCCGAAGGGGGAAATATATACAGGAATTGCAAGGACATAGGAGCAGTAAAACAACCGAAACATATACTCATGTTTCACAGAAAAGCTTACAAAATATTAAAAGCACATTTGATGATTTGTAAAACAATTTTTACATTTGTTTATAGAAATAGAACGCAACTTTATGGCGCCTATACATCCAAAAATGGAAATAATTCGCAACAGAGTGGCGCCTATAAATGAGTTGGCGGTCATTCTTAAATCGATACCCGAATGATTGACTGAATGAAAAATATGAAATAAATTGTTTACTTTTGTTTCATGGAGAAAATTGGATATATAGAGATTAGAATAC
>Ga0209604_1003744_pt1 | contig 10290 bp, 8 predicted proteins | sample AD_UKC097_MetaG_FD_184405 | JGI IMG/M metagenome (GOLD analysis project Ga0209604, IMG submission 184405) | Active sludge microbial communities of municipal wastewater-treating anaerobic digesters from USA - AD_UKC097_MetaG (SPAdes) (version 2) | ecosystem: Engineered > Bioreactor > Anaerobic >... | reverse complement strand
CGCCGCGCTGTCCGGCGCACCGCAGAAATGTTCGCCTACGCCGTCGAACCACCACTGGCTCTCGGCCGGCAGATAGGCCACGCGCCGCCGCCATTGGCTGGCCGGCATCGTTCCCGGCGCGCGGCCTTCCAACACCATCTCGCCTTCCCAAGGATCCATGTCGGCCAGCGCGCGCAGCAGCCGCGTTTTGCCGCAGCCTGAAGGACCTTTCACGCCAAGGATTTCTCCTTTGCGCATCACGAATGAAACCGGGCCGAAGCCGCCATACCGCAACTCTGTTGCCTCGAAATCGTTCACGCCCATCCTTCCCCTTCATGTCCAGAACGTGTTCCTCACGTCGTTTCGTAGTGTACCAGCCGGCACCGCGTTCCACAAGCGGAGCAGGCTCACTCTGCCCGCATTCGGTATGGACTGACCGATGCGCGATGAGCATGGCGCCCCGCCATGCGCCACGCAACGTTCATACCCCTCACGCCTCTGGCGGTCTCAGACCACTTCCGGCGCGTCAAGTTTTTTTTATTTTTTTTAAAACTGTTCTTGCATTTTTTCCGGCACGCGTTACAGTACGGTCAAAACAACATATCGATGCATTGTTTCGTGGTGCAACGATCTGTTGTGGTTAACGGGTTCAACCTAACGAAAGGATAGCGCAATGGCCACAGCAAAGAAAGCAGCTCCTGCTAAAAAAGCTCCCGCGAAAAAAGCGGCAGTGAAGGCAGCTCCTGCTAAGAAGGCGGCTCCTGCGAAAAAAGCTCCCGCGAAGAAAGCGGTCGCGAAGGCTCCCGCGAAGAAAGCCCCTGCGGCGAAGAAGGCTCCGGCCGCAAAGAAAGCTCCCGTGAAGAAGGCGGCGGCGAAGAAAGCTCCGGCCAAAAAGGCGGCGGCGAAGAAGTAGCGGCGACCGTTGAAAAGAAGTCACGCCTGCGGCGTTATGCCGCAGGCGTGTTTTTTTTGCCGGCACCGTCTCGGTGCGCGTTCAGCGGTCGCGGTAGATCACTTTCCGCGGCCCCTTCTCAATCGTTCCGATCAGGACCGGCGCTTGGCGCAGCTTGGCGAGCAGCGTCATCGCGGCGGCGGCGTCCTTCTGGCGCACGATGATGCAGTAGCCGATGCCCATGTTAAAGACCCGGTACATCTCGTCGTGGTCGACTTTGCCCTGGCGCTCGATAAAGGTGAAGAGCGTGGGCACGCGCCAACTCGAGCGGTCGATGACGGCCGTGCAGGTTTCGGGCAGCACACGCGGAATGTTATCCACAAACCCGCCGCCGGTGATGTGCGCCATGCCGCGCACCGGCACTTTCGCCATCAGGGCGGTGACGGGTTTCAGAAAACTGCGGTGCACCGCCAGCAGCGCCTCGGTCACGGTGTAGCGGGTGCCGGGGACCAGGTCTTGCGGCGTCAGCCCGCACTGGTCGAGGATCACTTTGCGCGCCAGCGAGTAACCGTTGGTCTGCAGCCCGCCGGAGGGCAGGCCGATGATGACGTCGCCGGGCTTGATCTCTTTGCCGGTGATGACCCGCTTGCGCGGCACCGTTCCCACGATCGTGCCGACCAGGTCATACTCGTTCTGCGGATAGAGCCCGGGCATCTCGGCGGTCTCGCCGCCCAGCAGCGCACAGCCGTTCTCTTTGCACGCTTTGCACAGGCCGGCGATCACCTCTTTGAAAATGGCGGCGTCAAAGCGCGAGGCCCCGATGTAATCCATGAAAAACAGCGGCGTGGCCCCCTGGACAAGGATGTCGTTGACGCAGTGATTGACGATATCCTGGCCGACGGTGTCGTGGCGCTTGGCCAGCGCGGCGACCTTGAGCTTGGTGCCGACGCCGTCGGTGCTGGCGACCAGCAGATGCTCCTTGCCCGGCGACTGAAAGAGGCCGCCGAAGCTGCCGATCCCCCCCACCACCCCCTTGGTGGTGGTGGCGCCCACCATCTTCTTGATGACCTCAATGCCAGACATTTTTGAATCAATATCCACTCCGGCCTGCGCATATGCAGAAACTTTCTGAGTGTGATCTGTCTGTTTCATCATCCGTACCCTCGTACTTCGGTCATTTTTAAGAAATCGCCGTAAATTACCACAATAAATCCTGAGATTCCAGTGCAAAAAGTAAGAATGCGCAATTTTTACCCCTGAAATGCTTTGACTCCGCTCCGGGCATCTGTATGATATTGGAACTTACGGAACACGTCATGTCTGCGACGGTCAGCGTACGGGGGACGCTCGAAATGAAACGGGGATGGTTACCAGTGCTGCTGGGGTGCATGGTTATCGGGGGAGCTGCGGCGCAGTCTCCCCGCGCAACGCTTTACGAAGAGGCCAAATGCGCCTCGCCCGAGACCGCGCTCGACGGGATCGTCTTTAAGTCGTTCGCGAAGGCCGGTGTGCGTCCGATGTACTGCACGGATGCGGTATTCCTGCGGCGCGCGTACCTGGATGTCATCGGCACGCTCCCGACCGCCGACGAGGCGCGCGCCTTTCTTTCTGACACCTCGCTCAACAAGCGGCGCGCCCTGGTGGAGCGCCTGCTGGAGCGCGACGAGTTCGCTGACTACTGGGCCATGAAGTGGAGTGACCTGCTGCGCGTCAAGGCCGAGTTCCCGGTGAACCTCTGGCCCAATGCGGCGCAGGCCTACCACCGCTGGCTGCGCGCCTCGATCCGCGACAACAAGCCTTACGACAGGTTTGCCCGCGAGCTGCTCACCTCGAACGGCAGCAATTTCCGCGTCGGCCCCGTCAATTTCTACCGCGCCATCCAGGACCGCTCGCCCGAAGGCATCGCCACCGCCGTGGCGCTCACCTTCATGGGTTGCCGTGCCGAAAACTGGCCCTCCAACACGCTGGCCGGGATGTCGGTCTTCTTTTCACAGGTCAACTATAAGCCGACCCGCGAGTGGAAGGAAGAGATTGTCTACTGGGATCCTGACAAGGCCGCCGCCGGAGCGACGCAGGTCGGAGAGCTGCCCGACCGCACGCGTATCACGCTGACGCCGGGGCGCGACCCGCGCGAGGTTTTCGCCGACTGGCTGATCACGCCGAAAAACCAGTGGTTCACCGCGAACATCGTCAACCGCATCTGGTCCTGGCTGCTTGGCCGCGGCATCATCCATGAGCCAGACGACATCCGCTCCGACAACCCGGCCAGCAACCCCGCGCTGCTGCTCTTCCTGCGGCGCGAGTTCGCCCGTTCCGGCTGCGACACCAAGCACCTCTTCCGGTTGATCCTGACGTCGCGCACCTATCAGCTCTCCTCGTTCGTTGCCCCGGAAAAGATCAAACTGGCCGCCCCGCTCTTCGCCTTCTACCCGTTGCGGCAGCTCGACGCCGAGGTGCTGATCGACGCCATCAACGCGATCACCGGCACCTCCGACCTCTACACCAGCGCCATTCCCGAACCCTTTACGTTCATCCCGGCCAACAAGCCGGCGATCGCCCTGCCGGACGGCTCCATCACCAGCCCCTTCCTCGAGCTGTTCGGCCGGCCGGCACGCGCCACCGGCCTTGAAAACGAGCGCGTCAACAAGCCCAGCGCCTCGCAGCGCATGCACCTGCTGAATTCGAGCCATATCCAGCGCAAATTCGAGACCGGCCCCAACATGAAGCGGCTGCTCGACCCCGCGCGCAAGCCGAAAGAGACCATCGAGGAGCTGTACCTCTCCATCCTCTCGCGGTTCCCGACTCCGGACGAGATCGCGGCGGTCGAATCCTACATGAAGTCGGGCGTCGCGAAAAGAAACGAGGTCGGCATCGACCTGGCCTGGGCCTTGATCAACAGCGATGAGTTCCTGTTCCGGCATTGAGCGGCCCCGCGCCGCCGCACCCCCTTTTTCCGCTGAAGCATGATGTCATAGACAGAGAGCGAGAGGAGCCAACCATGAATACCTGCACACCCGACGCCCGCCACGATCACGCGCCCCGCGCGCGCCTCACGCGGCGCCAGGCCCTGCGCCGCGGCTTTCTGGGCACGACCGGCCTGCTGCTCAGCGACCGCCTCGCCCATGCCGCGCCGCCTGTCCCGCTCAAGGCCAAAGCCAAATCCGTGATCCAGGTCTTCCTCTGGGGCGGCATGTCGCACACCGACACTTGGGACCCCAAGATGGACGCCGGCTATGACTACACCGGCCAGTTCAAAGACGAGATCGCCACCTCGGTCAGCGGCATCAAGATGGGTTCGCTCTTTCCGCAGCTCGCCAAGCAGGCGGACAAGTACTCGATCATCCGCAGCATGACCCACCGCAACAACGGACACGAGACAGCAGCCTACCTGATGCAGACCGGACACCTGCCGGGCGAGCGGCTTGCCTACCCCTGCATCGGCGCAATCTTCGCCCTCCTGAAGGGATACAACGCCGGCTACAAAGGCCTGATCCCGCCCTACGTGGTGCTGACACAGCCCCAAGGACGCTTCTCCGAAGCCGGTTTTCTGGGCTCGCGCTGCAAGCCTTTCGCCACCGGCGGCGACCCCAACGCCGGCCGTTTCGAAGTCGAAGGCGTCATCGCCCGCGGCATCACCGACCAACGCCAGCAGGCGCGCCGCAGCCTGCTCTCCTCGCTGAACACCTTCGGCCACTCCCAGCCCGCCCACCCCGAACTGCGCACCGCGCGCGAAGCCGAGGAAAAAGCCTACAACCTCATCCTCGGCGAGGGCAAGGAGGTCTTCGATCTCGCCAAGGAGGACGCCAAATTGCGTGACCGCTACGGGCGCCACACCTTCGGGCAGGATTGCCTCGCCGCGCGCCGCCTGGTCGAGGCGGGCGTGCCCTACGTCACCATCAACTACCCCGGCGGCTGGGACACTCATTCCAACCACTTCGCCACCATGAACCGCCAGTGCCCGCAGCTTGACCAAGGCCTCGCGACCCTGCTCCAGGACCTTTCGGAGCGCGGCCTGCTGGACAGCACCATCGTCTGGTGCTGCGGCGAGTTCGGCCGCACCCCCAAGGTCGACTGGCAGCCGCCCTGGAATGGCGGCCGCAACCACTACGGCAATGTCTTCTCGGTGCTGGTCGCCGGCGGCGGCTTCAAGGGCGGGCAGATTGTCGGGGCCTCGGACACCAAAGGCGAGGAGGTCAAGGAGCGCCCGGTCTATCCGATCGACCTGCTGGGCTCGATCTACCATCTTGCCGGCATCGACGCCCGGACCCGCCTGCCGCACCCCGAAGGCGCCGAGGCGTATGTCCTGCCCGCCCCCACCGAAAAGGGATACAAAGCCGAGGGCCTGCTGAATGAGATCATGTAAGTCTTGCGCACCGGCGATGCTGCTCGCCGCGCTTCTGACCGCCTCGGGACTCTTGTCCGCGCGCGCCCAGTGCTACATCGGGTTCGTCTACCCTGCCGGGGGGCGCCAAGGGACGACCTTCGTTTGCACGCTGGGCGGCCAGGCGCTGGAAGGCGTCGAAGGGGCCGTCATCTCCGGCGCCGGCGTGACCGGACGCATCGTCGAGTACAACAAGAAGATGAATCCGCAGGAGATGCAGGTGATCCGCGAACAGCTCACCGAGCTGAGGCGGATGCCGCCCCCTGAGCGCGATGCGTCTGTCACCAACATGCAGACCCGCATCGAGAGGCTGATCGAGGACTACGTGCAGCAGCCGCAGTGTGACTCGATCGCCAATCTGGTTCTCGCCGAAATCACCATCGCCAAGGACGCGCCGCCCGGCCCGCGCGAAATCCGCCTCTTCACCCATCGCGGCCTTTCAAACCCGATGGCGTTCCATGTCGGACAACTGCCGGAATTCACCGGCGAACCCCTCCCGACCAGCCACAAGCAAATTCTCGGCAAGGAAGCCCAGAGCCTGCGCCGCCGCAAGCGCGAACCGGCCAAAGACGGGAAAAAAGGCGATATGATGGGCATGGAAACGATGCAGATGGCGATGGGCATGGCCGGCCCCGGCGCCCAGAGCGATGTCGATGACGACGAAGTCGCCATCTCGCTGCCCTGCACGGTCAACGGCCAGATCGCCTCAGGGTCGGTCGACCGCTACCGCTTCATCGCGCGCCGCGGCCAGCGCCTGGTCATCACGACCCTCGCCCGCTCGCTCGTCCCCTACATGGCCGACGCCGTGCCGGGCTGGTTCCAGCCGGTCCTGGTCCTGTGCGACGCCCGCGGACGCGAAATCGCCTACAATGACGACTTCCGCTTCAAACCTGATCCGGTCATCGGCTGTGAGATACCTCTGGACGGCGAGTACATCCTGGCCATCCACGACGCCATCTTCCGCGGGCGCGAAGACTTCGTCTACCGCATCTCGATCGGCGAACTGCCCTTCGTCACCAGCGTCTTCCCGCTCGGCGGGCAGGCCAACGTCCCGGCCGGCGTCGATGTCAAAGGCATCAACCTCTCCGAGAGCCACCTCACGCCCGAGACCCGGGACCGCGCGCCCGGCATCTACCCCCTCTCCGTGCGCGGCAAGGGCGGCCTGTTCGCGCCGCCTGTACCATTCGCCATCGACGCGCTGCCGGATGGCCTTGAGCAAGAGCCGAACAGCACGCCCAAACAGGCGCAGCGCATCGAGCCGCCCGTGATCATGAACGGCACCATCGGCACCCCCGGCGACCGCGACCTCTTCCTGATCGAAGGGCGCGCCGGACAGGAAATCGTGGCCGAGGTTAACGCCCGCCGCCTCGATTCACCGCTGGACGCCACCCTGAGGCTGACCGACGCGAACGGAGCCTGCCTCGCGCAGAACGACGACCAAGAAGACATCGGCTCCGGCATCAACACCCACCACGCCGACTCCTATCTGCGCGTGAAACTGCCCGCCGACGGCACGTACACCCTCACGCTGGCCGATGCCCAGCACGCAGGCGGTGCCGCCTACGCCTACCGCCTGCGCGTTTCTCCGCCCCAGCCTGACTTCGAGCTGCGCGCCGTGCCCTCCCGCCTCGTCATGCCAGACAAAGGCTCGGCCGGCATCACCGTCCACGCCATCCGCAAGGATGGTTTCACCGGTCCCATCCGGTTCCAGATCAAAGAGCCCGCCAACGGCTTCAGCGTGAGCGGCGGCCCCCTCACCGGAACCCAGACCGTGGCGCGGCTGACCGTCAAAACCACTCTCTCCGCCACCGAAAAACCGGTCCCCGTCATCATTCAGGGCGTGTCCACCAACGCCGGCGTCACCTGGGTGCGAGACGCCGTCGGCGCCGAAGACCGCATGCAAGCCTTCCTCTGGCGCCACCTCGTGCCCGCCCAGGAACTGATGGCGCTGGTGCACGATAAGCAGGCCCAAGATAAGAAACCTTGGAAACGCCGGCGTTAGAGTGAGGCCCTGTCTTGTTTTTCAAACGTTTTTGATCGCGAATCTCTCTTCTTCACTGTAACGTCGCATAACGTTTAATTTGTATCGTTTCCGCGCCTCAACTTACAGGTGCCCGCGCTTGATGATCAGCGACAACACGGCCACATCCGCAGGGTTGACGCCCGGAATGCGCCCAGCCTGCCCCAGATTCTCAGGGCGCACGCGCATCAGCTTCTCCCGGCTCTCAAACCTCAGGCTCGCCACCGCGCGATAATCCATCCATTCCGGAATCGCGACCGACTCCTCGTTCTTGGCCCGCGCAGCCGCCCGCTCTTCCTGTGCGATATATCCCTGGTATTTGGCCCGCACTTCGAGTTGCTCGACCACAGCATCCGGTAAGTCATCACGCCGCCCGCACAATGAACCGTAGCGCATCTCAGGGCGCGCCAGCACCGTCATAGCCGACACCCCACCCTCACGCATGCCTTGCAACCGCTCCAGCTCATTCTCGACCTGACGTGCGTAACAGCGCGTTTGAGCCCGACAAGCCGGCGGGCTCACGCCCAGCCGTTCGGCATGAGCCAACAGACGGTAGCGGGCATTGTCCTGTCGCAAGATCAGGCGACGCTCTGCCCGAGACGTGAACATGCGGTAAGGTTCATTCGTGCCCTTCGTGACCAAATCATCGATCAGCACACCGATATACGCATCCTGCCGGCTGAGCGTGAAGGGTTCCCGCCCCTGAACCCGCAGCGCGGCGTTGGCACCGGCCATGAAACCCTGAACGGCAGCCTCTTCATATCCCGTGGTCCCGTTCACCTGGCCGGCTAAATAGAGATTTTGGATGCGCAGACTTTCGAGCGTGTGCCTTAGCTCGCGCGCGTCCACGCTGTCATACTCGATGGCATACGCATCGGCCAAAAATTCCGCCTGTTCGAGCCCCGGCACGCTCCGAACCATATCACGCTGCACGTCGCGCGGCAGGCTGTTCGAGAGTCCATTGGGGTAGATCAGCGCATCTGGCTCGCGGCCCTCCGGCTCAAGAAACACATGATGGCGCATGGCCGCTGTGAATTTGACGACTTTATCCTCAATCGACGGGCAATATCGCACACCTGTCCCGGTGATCGAACCGCCGTAGAGTGCACTTCGCGACAAGTTTTCCCGAATAATGGCGTGCGTGCGGTCGGTCGTATGAGTCAACCAACACGGGATCTGATCTGAGCCTGGCAGCCAAGGCCCCGGAATGTTCCACGTGGAACATTGCGTCTGAAGCGAAAAGAATGGCGGCGGCTCCTCACCGGGCTGTATCAGCGTCCGCTCCCACGCGATACTGGCCGCCAAAAGACGGGGCGGCGTGCCTGTCTTCAACCGAATCAGCTCAAAACCAGCGGCTTTTAAAGAACCCGCAAGCGCATCGGCCGCAGGCCTCCCATCGCCACCTCCAGGCGCGACCACCTCGCCGATATGGATACGTCCGCGCAGCGCCGTGCCGGACGTCACGACCACCGTCCGGGCGGATAAAGCACCATGCACCGCACAGGTTACGCCCTGTACAGAACCTCGCTCCGTGATGAGAGCCGTGACTTCGTCTTCAAGAACCGTCAGATTCGGAGTTGCCGCGATAACCTGTTGCATCCGAAACGCATACTGGCGCTTGTCGCACTGCACGCGCGTGGCCTGTACCGCAGGACCCCGGCTTGCGTTCAGCGTCTTGAATTGCAGACCGCACAGATCTGCATTCACGCCCATTTCGCCGCCCAGCGCATCCAGTTCACACACCAGATGCGATTTGGCAAGTCCGCCAATCGATGGATTACATGGCATCATCGCAATCGCCGCGCGTTGCCCCGTGATCAGTATCGTGCGGCAGCCCATGCGCGCCGCCACAAGCGCTGCCTCAGCGCCCGCATGGCCGCCACCGACCACCAAGACATCATACGCGAATGCCTGACCGCCATGACCGGAAAAGAGGGAAGGGGATTGATTCATAGAGTCCCCAGTATACACGGTCATCTGACAGACCGCAAACCGCAGGGGGGAGGCCTCTTCATAATTTTAATCGTAATCATAATCTTGATCCTCCATGACCACACCCGCGCGCGTTGATTCACAGAATCCCGATACGGAAGGGCGGGGGGTGCGGTGTTACGCCTCGGAGCGCCGGGCGAAAGCCAGCCAGTCATTGGTGGGTTGGGGCATCGATATCGAAATCGCTATCGGGATCGAACAAAGAAGGAACGCCGAATGGCACTCTGACACGAGAGATTGGACGTCTACCGGCTGGCGATCGTCGGCTACGTAGCCTGGGTCAACGGGAAGACTGCCGATGCGGACCGCAGGCGCTACTTCGAGATCGCGAAAAGAAACAGCGGCCTACGGCGGAAATGAAATCGATCCCGATAGCGATTTGGATGAAGACAAGCCCCAACAACGCGGTGGAGGCGACGGGATACCGCCGCCTCACCGCTGACGTGATACGAACCTCCGATCACTCGCCCGTCGTAAAACTATTGACAAGCGCGAATAGTGTGAATCGATACTCATATATCGTATTTCGGGCCGGCTTATTTCATCGTAAGTTATTGATACTAAACATGTTATATATTGTTAGATCAGAATGGGGCAGACGGATCAAGAAAAATGGATCAACAGTTATCGACGGGTTATGAACAGGCGGTCTTGGCTTGGCTTCCTGTCTTTTCAGACAAAAAAAGGCCCCTTTTTCAAGGGGCCTTTGCTTTCCTGCTGATTGCCGCGCTTACAGCCGCAAATCATTCGGCGGCGGCGGGGGAGGCGCCTGCTCTTTCACCGGTTCAATGACTTCGGGCTCACCGCTGAAGAGCGTCTCGTAACAGCACGCCATCAGGCAGTAGGTGAGCGGGAGCGTGAAGAAAACGCCGATGCCGCACGCGACCGCGCCCAGACCGCCGACCAGGCTGGCGATGACGGCGAACACCAAGGGCACAGTGAATTCTCCGCGCGCGCGCGACCGGCCAGTGCAACACCTGAAGTTTTGAAAACGGCCACGCGGTGAAGTACACTTCCTTCATGTGA
>Ga0209604_1003737_pt1 | contig 10299 bp, 9 predicted proteins | sample AD_UKC097_MetaG_FD_184405 | JGI IMG/M metagenome (GOLD analysis project Ga0209604, IMG submission 184405) | Active sludge microbial communities of municipal wastewater-treating anaerobic digesters from USA - AD_UKC097_MetaG (SPAdes) (version 2) | ecosystem: Engineered > Bioreactor > Anaerobic >... | reverse complement strand
TCTGCCCGTAAAGGGTTCAATGGCACGGTCAATCAGTTTCAGGGCTGCCAGGGATTTTTTTATTCGCAGCTGACCCAGTTCACCTGTATCATCTATGCCTGCGGTATCAATAAGGATGAGCGGCCCGATGCCGTGAATCTCAATGCTCTTCTTCACAGGGTCAGTGGTGGTGCCGGCTACGTCTGAGACTATGGCAATGTCCTGTCCCACCAGGGCATTGATAAGTGAGCTCTTGCCCACATTCCTTCTCCCGAAAATACCCACGTGGGGTTTTGTATCTCTTCCTTTTGCTGTCATTGCAATAAAAGTAGCCAATCGGTCATACTGCCAGTGGTTTCGTCCTGTCTCCTGCTCATGTCACAACTGATGCCCGATCAGCCCTCTTCCTCCGACTCCGGGAGGGACAGCTTCCTGGAGCGTGATTCTGCCTCTATCTCTTCACTTTTCTTCTGAAGTTCATCTATTGAGATGATCTTGGCTCTTTTTTCGGTAGGCGGATTGAGTTTTTCCGATTTCTCGAACTCGATGACCTGCTTCCTGAGGTCTTCAGGCAGGTCTTTCTGGCTTCTGAGGACGATATCAATGAATTCTTCCGAAAAAAACTGGTCTACCTGGATGCGTCTCTTGGCCGTATGGGCAAACTTACCGATGATGCGGCATATGCTGTCACGGTCCTCCGGACTCAGCTTCTCTGCCAGGTCATACTCCTCGATCTTTTTGAGCGACAGTATCACCGGCTCCAGGGCATCCTTGGTGATGACAAAGACGTCATAGTCGCCCAGCCTGTAGGTTAGCTGTTTAATCTTGTCAATAGTGTTGGTGGGCACAACCAGGAACATTGATTTCTTCACGTTATCCTGGCTGGCATATTTTTTCAGGTTGTCGGCCTGGGTTTTAATGTAGGTTGGGAAGTTGGAGAGATCATCGTTTGCCGGGCTCTTGGCATCAAAGATTATGTACTCGCCGCTGATCTCGATTGTATTGTCGGGATTTCCCCTGAAGGGAACCTTTTCGATATAGTTCACGTGGTTAAGATCGCATATGCGGATAATGGAATTCTTAACATCAGCCTCATGCTCTGCCCACTGGCGCTTCATCGCCTCAAACCGCTCCTCCGATTCGCGCAGGCGCGCCTCATCGAGCCTTCTCCGCTCAGCCTCAAAGCTATCCTTGGTCTGGTTCAGCCTGGCTATATTCTCATTGAATACTCTTACGTTTTCTTCTTTTATGGCCTCAAAGGCTGATACTTTCTTTGTCAGCTCGCTTATTGTACCCGACTGTTCCCTCATTCTGCCGTTGAGCTCCTGGAGTTGCGCATCCTTGCGTTCCGACTGCAGTTCGATATCCCTGAACCTCTGTGCAAGGTTTTCATTGCGGGTAGAAACCTCAGTCAGGCGGTTCTTTATCCTGTCAAGATTTTCCCTGGTGGCTTCCAACTCCCGCGAAAGGGCCCGGTACTCCTCATATGCATCAATGCTGAGGTTTCTGAGCCTTTTCCAGCGGAAGAGCCTCTGCCAGAAGTTGAGCTCCCTGATACGGGCAAAGAAGAGGTTCAGTTTTTCCATGGAGACAAAGTTAATAAATCTGAGGAGGCTGAAGGAGACAACAAAGGATTTACCTCAGCAGCGCTGCAACGCACCAGAGCATGGGAGCCTGACCATGGAAATCGCCCGTGTTGCGTTTGCGGTTCATGTAATGGGACCGATCATTGCTGGTTCCTGTGCCTTCACATACCTCGGTCACATTATTGTTGTCGTCAATATATTCAACAAGTGAAAGCCATGCCTTCCTGGCGGCAGCGCCGTATGTTTTTTCATGGAGCCAGCCGTTTTTCACACCTGTGATCATGGCATAGGTGAACATGGCCGTGGATGAGGTCTCCTTCCAGAATTCGGGGTCATCTATCACCTGCCGCCACATGCCGTCTTCAGCCTGGTACTGAAGGAGGGTGGCCATCATCTTTGTATAACCTTCCATTATGCGGGGTCTGTCAGGGTGATCAGCAGGCATGGCACGCAGTATCTCGGCCATGCCGGCTGCCATCCATCCATTGCCACGGCCCCATGTAAAATGGGCTGATGGGGAATGATAAAAGAGGCCATTTTCCAGCTGGATGGTGTCAAGGTATAGTATCATCTCCTTCGCTGCGCGGTCAATGTACTTCCTGTCACCGGTTGCCCTGAAGGCCTGCGACTGCACTGCGGTTATCATGAACATGTCATCTATCCATATGCGTGTCTGCCATGTATAGCCCCGGTCAGCATAAGCTTTCTCTTCAGGCTCCGCATCTTCCGGCAGGGTCCACTGGGTGTCAGCATAGTAAAGCCCGGGATCGAGGTATTTTTTATTTCCGGTCTGAAGATACAGCTCAAGGGGTACAGAGCCGAAGACGTTGTTGTCAACGTGATTCGGTGGCGGAAGCAGATAGGCACGCGTTTCAAAAAGGGGTTCAAACCGATCCTGCAGTTTCGCCATCAGCTCCTTATTGCCGGAGATATCGGCAAACCAGAGACTGCCCAGCCAGGTGCAGGCCTCTGAGTAGACTATCTGGGTAGGTTCTTCCACGGAGGTTACATCACCGCTGCTCTTGTGCGGTGTGGCGAGGTACTTTTCTGCAAGCCTCAGGCCTGTCTCCTGCGGGGTGTAGCCCTCAGGCCAGGTTGTCAGATTATGGTTCTTCTGTGTTCTGCATGCTGATGCCAGCATGATGATGGCAATGAAGAAAACAATGTGCAACATGTGTTTCATAATAAAATCTTTATAGATGCTCTTTAAGTTCATGGACTGTAGTTACGGGAAAGATATTGGCAAATTTCTTTTTTGCCGCCATCTCAGCCATGGCTCCCGAAACCAGGATCTTCGTTTTGCTGAATGCATTACTGAGCCTTGAAAGGTATGATTCAGGCCTTTCAAAAGGGAGACGGGTGAGAGAACCGGTTATCAGCAGGTGAGGATGCCATCTTTCAATCACATCGGCCAGTGCATTGTAGGGGGTCGACTGGCCGAGGTAGAGAATTTCATGACCGGCCTTACGAACAATAAATGCATAGAAGAGCAGGCCAAGCTCATGCCACTCGCCCTCAGGAAGGAAAAGCAGGACTCTTTTGGAATTACTGTGCCCGGCCGGCTGGAGGGAATCTGTTGCCACTATCAGTCGCTTGCGGAAGATATTTGACATGAAATGTTCCGCACCCACATCAACTGATCCTGTCTGCCACATCACGCCCACCCTCTTGAGGAATGGGAATACCACCCTCTCAAATGTTCCTTCAAAACCGATGCTGATTATTGACCTCATGAGAATCTTGGTTATCGCCTTTTCATTCAGGCTGGTCATTGCCACCACGAGGGAATCAAGCTGTGTGCCGGTGTCGCCGGTGTCCGCACTCAGCATTGCAACCTGCGAGGCAATCTCTACACCGGTCATTGTGGCAATCTTTGAGATCTTGAATCCGTGGCGATAGAGTATTGAGATATTGATGATCCGCACCAGGTCATCATCATCATACCATCTCCTGTTGGTATCAGTACGGTGAGGCTTTATGATCCGGTATCGGCGCTCCCAGATGCGGATGGTTCCCGCCCTGATCCCTGTCAGTTTTTCCAGTTCTGCAATTGTATATCGGCTCATGGTTTGAACACTTACCGGGTTAAATGTATAAAAAAAGAGCTTACACCTTAAACAGAATATTGAATTCCTCAACGGGTCAGGCGGATAAAGTGATTATTCCTTTGTCCAGATGCGGGTGTTGAGGTTCAGGTCGTCTACAATTTCTATGAGGAGGGTGAGGAAGTGCATGCTCTCTTCCAGGAAGGTGTAGTCGGCCGCCGGTTTGAAGGTACGCAGCTCGAAGAGGTTTTTATACATGCTAATGGCGATATAGACTTTGGAGTCGAGGAAGGAGAGGTATACCCTGGTGTTCCATTTCTTTTTGAAGGCGAGAATGCGTTCCATCAGTGCCGGGGTCAGGATATACCGGGCTTCAACCTGGTCTTCCCCGTAGACACAGAATTCCTGCTCGAAGCGTGGGTCTTCAAGCCTGATAAGCTCGCCGCGGCCGGAAGCCATTGCCTGAAGCTTCTGGCCGAACTTGCCGAAGAGCTTCTCGGCGGTGTCAGGCAGAACCACCGTATGGGTTTTGAAGTGCTTGTTGAAGTCAGCTATTATGAATAGTCCCTTGAAAAAGGTGTTATACTCATCTTTTTGCGAAGATCCGGATCCCGAGCTGCTCCTGTGCTTTGCTGTGACCTCTGAAAAGACTATCTCCGTTTTGTCAAGCCTTCCGGAGAAGTGATCTTCACCCGAGTATTTGTCACATGAATAGGGAAAAATCCTGCTTTTCACAAACTCATACTGAGGCACCGCTCCGTCTGGAGTATATATCAGTCCTTCATCGGCAAAGCCGGCGAGGCGTGCAATGATCTTTTTTTTGTATTCTTTGCGGAAGCTCTTGCTGAAGATGCCGGTGACAATCATTCCTGCGATGAAGGTAACTATTACAGGCAGTGGTTTGGGGAAGTTGGTATCGCCCGGGATTAGCATCAGCTCTGTGAGGATGGCTGCCGCGGTTATCAGCAGGATGGTCATGACCTTCCTGTTGATCTCTTTACGGCGACGGTCTATATCTTCGAGATCAGCCCTCAGCTCCTTTTCGTAGAATTCCCTGAAACTGGCGTATCTGCTCATTCCTTTTTCAGGCTATGTTCACGGGTGGTTTGGCGGTTATCTCATCCCTCTTTGATGCCGGGATTTCGAAGAGGGTTCTTCTTTTGTAGTTCATCATGGAGGCGACGATGTTGGAGGGGAAGACCTCGATACTGTTGTTGTACAGGGTCACAGCGGCGTTGAATGCACGGCGCGATGCTGCCAGCTGTTCCTCCACCTCGTTGAGGGTGCCCTGCAGCTGCAGGAAGTTGGTGCTGGCCTTCAGGTCGGGGTAGTTCTCCACGGCGATGATCAGGTCAGCGAGCCGCCTGCCGAGCTTATTCTCAATGATCACACGATCTTCATCCGTGAGGTTTTCTGACAGTGCCTGCACCCTCATTTTTGTTATTTCGGTCAGCAGGTCCCTCTCGTAGATCATGTAAGCCTTTACGGCTTCGACGATCTTCGGAATCAGGTCATACCTCTTTCGGAGCATCACATCAATGGAGGCAAAGGCATTCTCGACGTCATTTTTCTTCCTGATGAGCGAGTTGTAGATTATTACCGTCGACAAAAGCAAGAGAAGAACTACCGCAACTATTAAATAGACCATTCTGAAGGCAGGTGTTAACCGGATTTAGTGCCCCCTGATTGTCAGGAGACAGTAAAATTACGGAGTTTTTACCAAAAACCCAACAGCATGCAGGTACCGGGGTTCCACAGGCGGGTCACATATGGCGGACCTATTCGGATTTTGCACCGGCGGCTTTCAGTATTTCAACGATGTTTGTGTATCCGGCTTCAGTGGCTATTGAAAGGGGTGTTTTGCCCTCAACTGCAATAGCGTTGACATTTGCTCCGTGTTCGACAAGGAACCTGACCAGCTCTTCGTTAGCAGATTCCACAGCCCAGAACAGGGGGGTATAGCCCTTGTACCAGGATGTTGTATTAGCCTCATCGATGTCAGCACCCTGGGCCAAAAGATATTCGGCAAATACATAGCTGACAGTTTCTCTTCTTAAACCCATGCTGGTGCACTGAGTAAAGACACCATTCCCTTTGTCAGTTAATGCATGGATATCTGCTCCTTTCTCAAGCAGCTGTTTAGCTATATCTTCTGAGCAGCCGCATGCCAGGATGAGGGCAGTGGCACCGTCATTGGACTTAATATTAATATCTGCCCCCTGCCTGATTAAAAATCCTGCAACATCATTATTACAACCGTTTAGTGCATTCATCAGGGGGGTGTACCCTGTTCTGTTATCCTGGTGGTTGATGTCGGCGCCAGCGGAGATAAGTACTTCCATCATCACAGTGTCCTTAGCCAGACCCAGAGCAGTATAGCCCATCATGTCATCCTTCTGATAGTTTACATCAGCGCCGGCTGCAATCAGTGCTTTGACTCCGGCAATGTCATTATCACTGACCTTGCTGAACAGCTCAGTTTCCTGGGGGAAAAGATCTGTTGATACAAATAACCCGGCCACTATTGCCACGATTGTCACTAGTCTTCTGCTGTTTCCTTGATTTTTCATCGTAATAAGTTTTAATTGTTATCTGTTTTATCACATAGATGCGCTTTTTGCTTCAGCAGCACGCCGCTTTGCCTTTACCCCCTGGAACAGGGCCAGCAGCCCCACCAGGAAAAAGATAGCAGCAATTCCGGCCAGCAGGTAGTCTCCGGCTTTTGTTCCAGGTTGCAATACTGCCGATTCCGGCAGGTCAGGGTCATAATAAACATCGACCTCTTTTCCGGCAGGATATTCTGCCTGGAAGCGTTTTGCCTTTGAGACGTTGTTGTCAAGAGACCCGTCTCCTACAGTAATTTTGGAAGCAGAATATTTCTTGCCCTCAACAGTATAAGAGTAGGCTATATCAGGTTCATAATGGGTGTTGCCGTCTCTTTTCCAGATTTTGACCTCAGACCTTGTTATGGTGCCAGAGACTGACGGCCAGCTCTTTGATGTTGCTGAGTATTGGAGCGGAGGCAGAACAAAGAAGATGAATATTGCCCCGCCGATGATTGCAAAGATGATTCCCAAGGTAACGGGGTTGGCGTTACCGGGTCTTCTTGTTCTTACATTTCCGAATCTTATTGAACTCACGGGAGTATTATTCTTTATTCCTTATTAGTCTGACATTTCCTTTAAGGGTTGTGGTTTTATCCGGACAGATATTTGAGAAAAAGCCCCCCGGAGTTTGTTCAGGGAGATTGATGTTGGCATCAATAATATCTCTTCCGTTTTCGTCCCGGAAATAAGTCCCTTCCATAATCACTGTTACAGGGGCAACTATATTTACCTGTCCGGCATCTGACGAACTATCACTCATGTTATTATCACTATTGCAGACGTCATAGCTTTCTGATGCGTAAGTAGTCGATACCAGGTCCGTAATGTTTCCCGGGAAAGTAAGTTGTACCTGTATGCGTACAGGGAAGGTATTGCTGTTTTCACCCTTTGCCAGATTTACCATTTGTCCTTTCAGGCTTTCAATAGCTTTCAGGTCCATCTTTTGAGCTGCTTCCTGCATCTGTTGCTGGAGAGCTTCCATCGTCGACTTGTCCATACCCACATCTTTCATTATGAGCATTATCAGGTTCTCTGTTTTGATATCTCTGTATGCTATGGCGGATTTTGTATTGTGCCGGGTACTATAGTTGCCGGGTGACTGCCATTCCCACTTCCCTGAATTTTCATTATGGCATTGTGTTTTTTCTGCATACCCTTTTGTCCAGTGATCTTCCCTCATGTTCAGTGTCAGGTTTCCCGAGGCATACCTGAGCATCGATTGGGCATTGGTTGATTGCCCTGCCAGATCAAAATCATCAAGCCCGACTGATATATTGGCCAGAGTTCTTACCTCATCATTTGCCCTTATCTCCCGGCGGCTCAGTTCGCTTGTCTCCTCCTCTTCCATGCAATAAAAGCGTTCGGTAATTTCAATATTAATACTACCTGACCATACAAAATCCTTCGTTGATTTAATAAGCAGGTTTTTCAGTCGTATAGCATTTGGATTTGGTTCCTCGAGGGTACCCCTGAACTCATCATCTACCCTGTCTCCTTTATATTCCGCCCAAATATGAAAGGGAGAGCAGTGCTTGTGCATTATTACCTTTTCAAATCGATATTCACCGTTTTCATCGGCGGTTGTTTCCCATTTTTCATCAATGGACTGGAATACTACCTTAGCTCCGGGTGCCCGTTTTTTAACGGCTCCCTCTTCGACCTCAACCTTGCCGTAAAGGACTCCATAGAATCCGTTGTTGTAATCTATCGCCTCCTGAAGGTTGTGCTCCTGAGCCAGTTCACGGTAGAATTTATGACCCATGTCAGCTCTGTGAGGTGGTTTTTTACAGAGTGCATCTTTGTAGTATTCGATCAGAAGATCTTTGGCATCCTGTCTCTCCCCGGCAAATCCCCACCAATCACATTCATTCATTATCTCGCTGGCATTTGTGAAAGCATATGTCAACACTTTGTCTGGCTCTCCTTCAACATTAACCGAGAATCTTCCTCTTCTTACACAGGAAATATCAGCAAAATCAAGGTTATCATCATTGAGAATACCTTCTTCGTCGAAGTATCCATAAACACGTTCTCTATTTACATAAAGGCTAAAGCCATATTTGTCACTTTCAAGCAGTCCTATAGAGCAGTTTATCAGGCACCTCGACCTTTCCTGTGGATATGTGGGGTCAAACCCTGCCTCAGTTGCAGCCAAATAAATTTGACGACCTATTGATCTGACAGTATGTCCCACAATATAAGGCGAATAGCTAATGCAATCGTCTCTCATATGATACATTGTAGCACCGTTAACAGTTGAGTTTCCTGATCCTTCGGCCAACAGGGTAAGGTAAAAAAACTTATTAACCCATTTTTTATATACCTCATTTTCAGGGTATATAAAACTGAGCTCATTCACCTCCTGGAAGGCATCTTTAACCTCTTGCAGATCCTGTCCTTTGAGGTTTATCCAGTGCAGGTACTCCTCCAGTGACGATTTATGAGGAGGTTCATTCCAGTTCTTATCAATCTTGTACTTTAAAGCATAGTGGAGCTGATCCCAATAGTCATCAGTTTCTTTCCCCTGAGAGGCCAGTGAATTGAATAATACACACACAATGAGTATTATAAGTACTACTCTTTTATTCATGACGGTTGTTAAAGGTGTTATTATTAATCTTCCTTACATATTCGGCATCTCCATCACCTGGTAGCCGTCCGGCACTTCAAGGTATTCCGGATCGGGTGTCCAGGGTTCTATCTCTTTTAATTGCATGGTCGTGTCATCCGATCCGCTGATATGATTTATCATCTTAACCGGCATGTTATAATCATCAGACGTCCAGAGTGTGAACATCTTCTGATTGGGATTATCTTTGTTCCAGAGGCCGGAACGTGTACAGGGGATACCGTTGACGGTCTCCTGGCCTTCAACCTTCATCAGACCCTCATCCTGGTAATACTTGAAGGTAGCCAGGGGGTCATTACCCATGCTCATTTTGTCAGTGGCGGAACTTTTCATTGCCATCTTCTGCTGCGGCATGAGTATAATGATATCATCGGAGCCCTGCTTTACGATGATTGCACCTTCCTGTCCGTGCTCCGTGAATTCATACCGGTAACCGGCTTCAGAAGAGTACACAGTAAAAATATGGTCCTGACCCATGCTTGTGAAATACATCTTTGCTTTGAACTGTGCGGATACCGGGAGGACAAGCAAGATGGTGCAAACTAAAAAGAGTGACTTTTTCATAATAGATTTTTTATAGTTTTCGAATGATTATACTTCTTCCTTAAATTTTCACAAATTCGCATTGCACATTCGTTCGGCGTTCGGCAAAGTCTCAAGCAAGCTTGACTCTGCCTCGCTTTTTCACGAATTTGCTTCGCACATTTGTTTCGGTACTCGGCATAGCTCAAATAAATTTGGCTCTGCCCTCATACCTTCACAAATTCAACCCTGCGGTTGTTTGCCTTTCCCTCCGCTGTGGCGTTGGTGTCGAGAGGCTTGCTCTCACCCCATCCTTTGGAGGTCATGCGGCTGCCGTCAATACCCATTTCTTTCAGGGTATTGACCACAGTCCCGGCCCGCTGCTCTGACAATGTCTGATTGAAGGCGTCATCACCGTCACTGTCAGTATGCCCCTCAACACTGAAACTGACTTCCGGGTGCTCCTTCATCAGGGTGGCTATTTCATTTAATACACCCATTGACTCAGGTTTGAGGGTTGCCTTGTTCACATCGAAGCGGATGCCGTTGGCAATGATCTTGCCGTCCTGCATGAAGCGGTCGTAGTATTTGACTCCGCCTTCAGCGATACGGATATTCCTGATATAATAATGGCTCTTGTCGCTGGAATGCAACGCGCGGAGTGATATTCCGGTGGGATTAAAACCGAGATGGGGTATGTTTATCAATCTTGTGTCATTGAGATATGCCTTCAGCTTGCCGTTGGTATATGCTATTGCCACATGAGCCCACTGATTGTTTACTTTTTCTCCTCCGGGCAGCTTGCTTGAGGCAGGACTGAATTCCATTCCGTCGCCCCACACATCGAGATATGTCCTTCCTGACGGCGAACCCTGGTTCTTTTTGTCAAAGAGATAGACTGAGATAGCATCATGAGGTATGTAGGCGTCAAA
>Ga0209604_1003731_pt1 | contig 10311 bp, 7 predicted proteins | sample AD_UKC097_MetaG_FD_184405 | JGI IMG/M metagenome (GOLD analysis project Ga0209604, IMG submission 184405) | Active sludge microbial communities of municipal wastewater-treating anaerobic digesters from USA - AD_UKC097_MetaG (SPAdes) (version 2) | ecosystem: Engineered > Bioreactor > Anaerobic >... | reverse complement strand
TTCAACCTGACAGACAGCCGTCTGACTGACGTTTGCTCTTATGTAACGGACAATTTCTACAGGGTTATTCCCGTGAAGGAGGTGGCTGCCATTGCAAAGATGAGTCCCCATTCATTCAGCCGCTTCTTCTCAAGAAGCACCGGCAGCGGATTTGTGGATTATGTTAATCAGGTCCGTACCAACAAGGCCTGCTATCTGCTTAGGGAAACAGATCATCAGATCAACGAGATTGTATTCGAATGCGGCTTTGCCACCGTATCAAACTTCAATAAGCAGTTCCGCAAACATGCCGGAATGTCTGCCCGTGATTACAGGGCACAATACAGAGACTGACTTTTACCGGATAGCATCGCATGATTCCTTGCTATGATATTTTTCATATCAGGGATCCGTACGTATTGTTAATTTTGCTGAGAACCAATTAAAACATTATGACCATGGGTATGACAATAACCGAAAAGATAATTGCTGCTCACTCAAAATATGAAACAGTCAGGCCGGGTGACATTGTTGATATCACCATTGATGCGCGTGCGGCAAGGGATTTCGGAGGCGCAAATGTGGTCAAGAACCTGAATGATTTCGGTCTGAAGGTAGAAGACCCTGAAAAGACGTTGTTCACATTTGACTGCAATCCCACGGGATCTGACCAGAAATATGCGGTCAACCAGCACATATGCCGCCAGTATGCCCGCAGCAACGGCATAAGGGTATATGACATAAATGCGGGCATAGGCACACACCTGCTCATTGAAGAGGGTTATGTATGGCCCGGAGCAACTGCCATATCCACCGACTCCCATGCAAACATCCTTGGGGCAGTAGGGGCTTTTGGTCAGGGTATGGGTGATATGGATATCGCTGCCGCATGGAACAGCGGCCGGGTATGGTTCAAGGTGCCTGCCTCGGTAAAGCTGACCCTCAACGGATCACTGCCTGAAGGAGTCACGGCTAAGGATATCATTCTGAACCTTCTCCGTATATATGGCGCAAATACGCTGCTTGGCCACAGCATCGAACTTTATGGCGAGGCTACAGAGAGGATGACTCTGGATGAGCGCATCACTATCGCTTCAATGGCAACAGAGATGGGAGCAATAATCATTCTGTTCCCTCCGACAGGGGAGATAATTGAATACTGCCGCGCACGTGCGAGGTCTCCGTTTGAGCCTGTCTATGCAGATATGGACGCACAGTATGCACTGACTGCTGACATTGACGTTGCCACCTTCGTGCCAATGGTCTCGCGCCCTGGTGAGCCGCATGATACGGTAGGAGTAAAGGAACTGCCCGTCACACGGATAGATTCTGCCTTCATTGGGAGCTGCACCAACGGCAGGTTAGAAGACATGCGGATCACTGCATCAATACTAAAAGGGAAAAAAGTTGCTCCGGGAGTTGTTCTCAAGATAGTCCCCTCAACTGATGCAGTATGGATGCAATGCCTTGAAGAGGGGCTGCTGGAGATATTCAAAAATGCAGGAGCACTTGTCTCCAACGCAGGATGTGCGGGCTGCGCTGCCGGCCAGGTGGGACAGAACGGCAAGGGTGAGGTGACAATCAGCACCGGCAACAGGAATTTCCCGGGTAAACAGGGCCAGGGCAGTGTCTTTCTTGCATCACCGGCCGTGGTGGCATCGTCAGCTGTTGCAGGATATATTACCACCCCTGATGCAGTGCCTGCCACACCGCTGGTGACAGACTTCCGCACAGGCGATTCAACCACCGCTGCAAAGGAGGTAAAGAGTGACGCAACCGAAAAGCCATCCGTTATCAGGGGAAGGGTCTGGCTCATTGAACGAGACAACATAGACACCGACATGATATTCCATAACCGCTACCTGGCCATTACTGACATCCGCGAGATGGGACAGTATGCCTTTGACAATCTTGAGGGATACAGGGACTTTGCCAGTAAGGCACAGGCAGGCGATATCATCATCGCCGGAAAGAACTTCGGGAGCGGAAGCTCACGCCAGCAGGCAGTAGACTGTTTTGTCTCGCTGGGAGTACAGGCCGTGATAGCGCGCTCTTTCGGAGCCATCTACGAGCGAAATGCCATCAACGCCGCCTTTCCGGTGCTTACTTATGAATCGTTTAACACCATTGATCTGAAAGACCAGGATATCATCTCCGTAAACCTTGTTACCGGGGAGGCGGTCAATGAGCGCAATGGATTAAAAACTTCAATTAATCCATTCTATGACGCACAGTACGAGATATATAAACGTGGAAACGTGGCGGACTCTTGGGTAAGAAATAAGAAATCAAAAGATCAGATATGAAGCCTATGACATTTGTAGAAAAGGTTCTGGGAGCTCCCGAAGGAGCTGTGGTATTCAGGAAGCCCGACCTCATCCTGACGCATGATAACACATCAAGCATCTTCCAGACATTCAGGAAGATGGGAGGAGAGAAGGTCTCTGACCCGGGGCAGATGGTGGTGGTACTCGATCATAATGCTCCGCCCGCTGATGCCAAACTGGCGACACAATACCAGGATATAAGGGATATCGTTGCGGCACAGGGAATAAAGAAGTTTTATGATTCAGGCATGGGGATATGTCACCAGATGATGTCAAAACATGCTCGTCCGGGAATGATCATTGTTGGTTCGGACAGCCATACATGCACTGCCGGAGCTTTCAATGCGCTGGCAGCCGGTATTGACCGTACAGAGGCGGCTGGAATATGGAAGAGAGGAGAGACCTGGTTCCTGGTCCCTCCCTCAATGAGGATTAACCTTACAGGCAAGCTCCGTCCTGGCGTCAGTGCCAAGGATCTTTCACTCTGGATTATCGGCATGCTCGGTTCTGACGGTGCCAACTACATGTCAATCGAGTTTCACGGCGAGGGTGTCGCCACGCTGAACGTTAGTGACAGGATGACGGTAGCCAACCTGGCATCGGAGATGGGTGCAAAGAATGCCGTCTTCCCGGCTGACGAGGTACTGTGTAATTACATAGGATCAAGCGTTAAAGGCGTATGGGCTGACGAGGAAGCTGAATACCAAAAACATATCTCAATAGATCTTGCCGGGGTCTTCCCGCTGGTTGCCGCCCCGCATCATGTTGATAACATTAAATCGGTCGCTTCTGTTGCAGGAACTGAGGTACACGAGGGATTGATTGGCACATGCACCAATGGCAGGATTGAGGACCTGAGGACAGCCGCCTCTGTGCTGAAGGGTGCAAAGGTCAAGGAGGGCTTTCAGCTGCATATCATCCCAGCATCAAAGGAGATATATCTGCAGGCTATCCGTGAGGGTTTAATAACTGACCTTATTGAAGCTGGCGCCAACATTCTCAGTCCCAGTTGCGGGCCATGCCTGGGGACAGGACAGGGCATCCCTGCCAGCGGCCATACGGTCATATCCACGGCCAATCGCAACTTCCTGGGAAGGATGGGGAACAAGGAGGCCTCTATCTATCTCGCCTCGCCGGCGACGGTGGCTTCATCAGCTATTACGGGCGTTATCACTGACCCGAGAATTGCAAAGGGTAACGAGATCTTCCCCTTCAACCCGCCGCAGAGCAAAACCAATACCATTGCAGAAGGAGAGAACAGGAGAGAGGGTAATGTCTGGAACTATGCCGATGTGGACAACCTGAACACTGACCAGATGTTTGCCGGGAAGCATACCTACAGCGTCATGAGTTCCGATGCGGATGCCATAGTGCCGTTACTGTTCGGCGATTTTGACTCCTCGTTCAGCAAAAATGCAAAGGCTGGAGACATAATTATTGCAGGAGATAATTTCGGTTGCGGAAGCTCCCGCGAACATCCATCAGTAGGTCTGGCACACCTTGGCATCAGAGCGGTGATAATCAAGTCGGTCAATCGCATATTTTACCGCTCCTCCATCAACCAGGGGCTACCCCTTATAGTTCACAGGGAGGCAGTGGAAGCATACATGCCAGGAGACCGGGTGGAGATTGACTTTGAAAAAGGATCACTGACAGTCGGGGAGCAGAGATTCTCCTTCGAAAATTATCTCTGCCGCCGGAACTGAAGGAGATAATTGAGAAGAAGGGACTGGTTAACTGGATAAAGACGGCCTGACAGTACTCTTTTTGAAGTAACACGGGATAAGAACCTCCGAAAAAAAAGAAGCTTATTAGCCTCTATTGTGCATCAGGCGAAAGGCTGTTCCCTGTTGCCAATAGGAAAAATCTGCTTATATTTGCGGCGGTTTTTTCGAGAACCGGTACGGTTCCGTAGCTCAGTTGGATAGAGCAACAGCCTTCTAAGCTGTGGGTCGAGCGTTCGAGTCGCTCCGGAATCACCACTGCCGGAGAAATATCCTCCGGCGTGACACAGCAGAGGTGGAATGAGCACCATAAATTTCAGATCCGTACTGAAGATCACCGGCCTGGTACTGATGATCTCAGCCATATCCTTCAGCCTGTGCATTCCGGTAGCGTTTATTTATGAAGAGCCGATCCTGCCATTTATCCTGGCATTGATATCAGCCGGTCTACCGGGAACTCTTTTGTACATACTTATCAAAACCCCTATTACTCAAAAGGTAAGCGGCAGAGAGGGATATCTGAGTGTCACCCTGGGATGGCTGGCCCTGGTTCTCTCGGGCATGCTTCCTTACGTGTTCACCGGTGAGATAAAAGGTTTCACAAACATGCTGTTCGAGAGCGTATCCGGCTACACAACAACAGGAGCCTCCATACTTACTGACATAGAAAAACTCTCAAAGTCCGTCCTTTTCTGGCGCAGCCTGACCCACTGGATAGGAGGTATTGGCATAATCCTGCTTGTTATCATTATTCTGCCTTCGCTTAAAGTGGGAGGATACAATCTTTTCGCAATGGAATCGTCGCTAAAGGAGAAGATACTCCCGCGCACAAAAACCATTGCGAGGACAGTGCTGTTGATCTACCTCGGCCTGACAGTTGCAGAGACAGTGATGCTGACGGCGGGGGGCATGAACCTGTATGACAGCATATGCCACTCCTTCGGTACCATTGCAACCGGGGGATTTTCCACCAGGAACACCAGTATTGCAGGTTATTCAGGGTATATCCAGTATGTGATAGCCGCTTTCATGTTCCTGTCTGCCACCAGCTACGTGGTCTTTTATTACATAATAAAAAGGGCTTTTAGCAGGGTCAGCGCCAATGAGGAGTTCTGGTTCTATATCTTCTTTACCACGGCAGCCGTGGTGTCAGTTACGCTCATCATCTATACCGGTACTGACAGGAACTTTGAGGAATCTTTCCGGCACTCTCTCTTCCAGGTTATTTCAACTATTACAACCACCGGGTATGCCACTTCAGACTACACTCAATGGCCGGTTGCGGCATATGTGCTCATATTTTTCCTGATTTTCGCCGGCGGATCAACCGGATCAACCACAGGAGGGATAAAGATGGCGCGTCATCTGATCTCGCTTAAAAACCTGCGCAATGTGACGGTGCGGCTTCAGCATCCGAATGCAGTGATACCTGTGAAGCTGAACGGGCAAATAGTTCCTGACAATATCAACAGCCTGATGACAGTCTTTATACAACTCTTCGTACTGTTCTTTATCGCGGGAATGATGATCATGATCCTGTCAGGTATTCCTGCCATTGAAGCTGCAGGCGCCTCGGCCGCATCACTTGCATGCGTCGGTCCCGGTATGGGAGCCTCAGGCAACCTGGGTAATTTTGCCCATTTTAATGGCACTGCACAGATCACTATGGTATTACTCATGATCATCGGACGTCTCGAAATCTTTACAATACTGGCTGTATTCACAAAGTCATTCTGGAAGAAATAGAGATACTTAGAAGTCAGATTAAGGTATTTTTTCCAAAATAGCGAAAAAAAAAGATATTTTCTCGAAAACTACCTTACCTTTGCACCCATAATAAAAAACATCTTTATGAATAAGGGAATTGTTAAATTTTTCAATGTATCCAAAGGTTTTGGATTCATTAAAGACGCTGACTCAACGAAAGAGTATTTTGTCCACTCAACAGGACTGATCGACAGAATCAAGGAGGATGATGAAGTAACATTTGATCTCCAGGAGGGTAAAAAAGGTTTAAATGCCGTTAATGTGAAACTTGCGTAGTTGAAAATATAATGTACATTTAATGACCTTGGTCCCGGCACAAACTGCCGGGACTTTTTTTTGGCGGATGTTAACTCCTGTTCAATCGGGTATGACATGCAAGCTGTCAAGGGACATCAAACTCTATCAGATAGCCGTAGCCTTTCCATATTGTACTGAGCGAGATGTTCTTCATCTCCTGCGGCACCATGTCAACAGGCGGTATCACCTTTTCTGCCTCTCCTGTAAAGATCCTGAAAAGTCTGCCTGCTTTTTCGGTCTCATCAGCTATTACAATGTGGGTGCCGGGTTTGGATACCCGTATCATTTCAGTGATAGCCTTTCGTTTGTCTTCAAATAGGTTTATTGCCCCCAGGTGGAATACAACATCGAAAACGTCGTCTTTATATGGCAATGACAGGGCGTCTGCCCTGACTATGCTGGCATTGATGTTCCACCGGACCAGGTTTGCTGAACAGTGCGCCAGCATCTCCTGCTGGATATCCAGTCCATACAGCCTTAATCCGCTTATGTGCTTTTTCAGCCACAGGAAATTTTCCCCGTAGCCGATGCCGGTCTCAAGTACACTGTCTCCCTCCCTGACCATGAGCCTCTCCATGACTTCGTTCCTGGCGCTTTTGGCTCCGCCGCAAAGAAGGAACATCGCGTTGGTGGCGGGGGTATAAATCTTTGAATAGACTGACCTGAAGAATTTGTCCCTGCTGTTCCTGTAGACCAACTCCCTGTCATCAAGAAAATCTATCCATAAGCCATTGTCCTCATAGTATTTACCGCAATTTGCACACTGCAGCCCGGAGGTTATTGTTCCAGCAGGCCGGCCGGTGGTTCCATGAACCAGCCCGCCCATGCATAAAGGGCAACAAAGCAATCTGTCAACATACGGTTCCATGATACTGATCCACTTTATTGCACAATTTAAGATATTTCGTGAAATAATTGACTTCAGCTGTTGATTATCATAAATTTGCAGTAACTCGGAGCCATTAATAAACAGACAGTGACTGTTTACTGGTAATTCCGAATGGCCCCTTGGCATTCTAAAATGAATTAGTCATGAGGGTACTGATTACTGGTTCTTCGGGCTACCTGGGTAAGCTGGCCATGAATCATCTTCTTGAACGGGGGCATGATGTTGCAGGTTTTGATATAAGGAACAACGAGTATCCCTCTTCATCGAATGGCAATTTCAGGTTCTATAACTGTGATGTCTCTGACAGGGAAAGAGTTGATCAGATAATTTCAAACGAACAGCCGGAAGCGATTTTGCATTTTGCCTGTACTTACAACAGCGTGAGAAACAGGAAGAAGGAGTATGACATTGATGTTGGCGGTACAGTCAACGTAATTGAATCAGCCAGGAGAACACCTTCAGTTAAAAAGTTTGTCTTTTCCAGTTCGGCTTCCATTTATGGTCCGGTGAGGAGGAATGAACAATGGCTCAATGAGACTGTGCCTGTAAATCCGGGTAAGTACAGGTACGGCATCAACAAGAAACTGATTGAGCAGGAAATCTTTTCCGGGAACGGATTTGCGGGCTTAAGTGTTATTTCACTCAGGATCTGCACCGTAGTTGGTCCTCATTATTCAAGACCCAGATCGGTGGTCTCAATTCTTATCCGCCTGCCCTTCCTGCCGGCGTCATTCAGAAACACCAGGGTCCAGTTTATACACGAAGAGGATTTTACCGAGTTGATCAGGCGGGTAACAGAGGAGAGCGAAATTAATGGTCTCTACAACCTTGGGCCTGACAGTTACACTGTTGTAAGCGATGTTGTTCCGCCCGGCAGGTTTCACAGTTTTCCGTGCCAGGTTCTCAAACCTGTAATGTGGCTGTTATGGAACCTGCATCTCGTCAATCTGCAGCCGGCGGGATTCGGATATAGTCTAAATCCTGTAGTGATTGACAGCTCCAGGCTTGCAGGGAAGTTTAATTACCAATTCAGGTATACTTCCACAGAGGCGTTCCTTGCAACCTGTGAGCAGAACAGTCTCCCTCCCGGAACACTATTCTGATGCTCTGCTGCTATTGTTTTTCAATCCGAATCTTGATTCCGCAATGTTACAGATCAGTCTGACCGTTTCGTCAATACCCAGCAATGATGAATTGATACACAGGTGATATGATTCAGCCGCTCCCCATGTTTTGCCGCTGAAATAATGATAGTAGGCAGAGCGTCCCTTATCCGTCCGCTCAATCAGTTCCTTCGCCTTGCCCTCGGTTATCTTATGGCTCAATGCGATACGCCGGATCCGGTCAGGTTTGTCCGCACTGATGAACAGGTTGAGGCAGTTTTTTTCATCCTTCATTACATAGTCGGCACATCTGCCAACAAAAATGCACGAACCCTCTGAGGCCAGGTTCCTCATGACATCACTCTGTATCCTGAAGAGAGATTCATTGCTCAGGTAGTAATTTGAAAAGAGGTCATCTGTCACTGATGTCCTCATGCCCAGCAGCCCCGGGAAGAGGCTGAAGTGTTTCTGTTCATCAACCCTCTCAAAGAATTCCTCTTTGAGGCCGCTCTGACGTGAGGCGATCCTGATGAGTTCCTTGTCATAGAATGCGACACCGAGCCTGGCCGATAGCTTCTGTCCTATCTCCCGTCCGCCGCTGCCCAGCTGTCTTCCTATCGTGATAACAAATCTCTTTTCCATGGCAGGTGACTTTTGTCTTTCTCAAATTTACTGTTAAAAATTTATTTCCGGCAACCATTGTGGGTCAAATACACAATCTGCAATAAAGCTGCATTGTTGCAGTAATTTAATAAACACTGTCTTAGATTTTCTATTTTTGTTCCTGTCAGACCAAGAGATAATGACGAAGAAATATATTCTTGCCCTTGATCAGGGAACCACCAGTTCCAGGGCTATTCTTTTTGACAGGTTTGGGAGCCCCGTGGCATCGGCCCGAAAGGAGTTCACTCAGATCTTTCCCCGACCGGGGTGGGTTGAGCATGACCCCGAAGAGATATGGTCTACCCAGGCAGGGGTGGCAATTGAGGCTCTTGCCCGTGCCGGCGCCGTATGTGACGAGGTGGCAGCCATAGGCATCACCAACCAGCGTGAGACAACGGTGGTATGGAACAGGATAACGGGAAAGCCTGTCTGCAACGCCATTGTGTGGCAGGACAGACGAACGGCCGACTATTGTGACAGACTCAGCGAGGAGGGCATGGGTGATACCATTACCGCCAGGACCGGGCTGATAATTGATGCCTATTTCTCGGCCACGAAGGTAAAGTGGATCCTTGACAATATTGAAGGAGCAGGGGAGATGGCATCCAGGGGTGAGCTTGCTTTCGGAACGGTTGACTCCTGGCTCTTGTGGAATCTTACTGGCGGGAGGCTCCATCAGACAGATGTGTCCAATGCTTCGCGGACGATGCTTTTCAATATTCATACCCTTGACTGGGATTCTGAGCTGCTCAGTCTCTTCGACATTCCGAGGTCAATGCTGCCCGAGGTACGCAGCTCGTCAGAGGTTTATGGCATGACCTCGGGGACATTCACCTCACCGTTGCCTGTAGCCGGGATAGCGGGTGATCAGCAGGCGGCACTCTTCGGTCAGATGTGCGTGGAACGCGGGATGGTCAAAAACACCTATGGAACAGGCTGTTTCATGATGATGAATACAGGCACAACTCCGATGGTTTCTGAGCACAGGCTACTCACAACAGTAGCATGGCGAATCGGAAAGGAGGCAGTCTATGCCCTTGAGGGAAGCATTTTCATTGCAGGAGCGGTGGTGCAGTGGCTGCGTGACGGTCTCGGCATTATCAGGCAGTCGTCTGATGTGGAGGAACTGGCCTCGCAGGCCGATCCGGCAGATGGAGTCTATTTCGTCCCTGCCTTTGCCGGGATGGGCGCACCCTACTGGAACCAGCATGCAAGAGGAATCATTACCGGTCTTACACGCGGTTCAACAGCTGCACATATTGCCCGTGCCGCCCTTGACAGCATAGCTTACCAGACACTTGATGTGTTACTTGCAATGGAAAATGATTCAAAATTGAATATTAAGGAGTTAAGAGTGGACGGCGGGGCTACTGTCAATGATACCATGATGCAGTTCCAGGCTGACATTCTCCGGGCTGATGTTGTAAGACCCGGGATTACCGAAACCACGGCCCTGGGAGCTGCCTTCCTTGCCGGTCTGGCTACAGGCTTCTGGAACAGCATTGATGAACTGAAGGCGCAATGGAAGGCTGACCGCCTCTTTTCGCCCGGCATGGATCCAC
>Ga0209604_1003728_pt1 | contig 10314 bp, 11 predicted proteins | sample AD_UKC097_MetaG_FD_184405 | JGI IMG/M metagenome (GOLD analysis project Ga0209604, IMG submission 184405) | Active sludge microbial communities of municipal wastewater-treating anaerobic digesters from USA - AD_UKC097_MetaG (SPAdes) (version 2) | ecosystem: Engineered > Bioreactor > Anaerobic >... | reverse complement strand
TTGAGTTCACCTGGTCTGAGGTGTAGTAATAAATCTGGCCAGTCTGCGGCTGATACTCCGCCACTAACCTATCCCCCAAATAAATATAATCCCTCATGCATTCACCGAGCCCATTATATTCAGCCAGAACTTTCCCGTCAAAAGAATATACTTCACTTCATACCAAAATAGCGAACTATCAGTTTCTTACCTCAGTTTAATTCTTTTCGGGCAGAAGATTTATACAAAGATTCATTTTGTCGCTATAGATCATCATCGTGACCCAGCCCCTCATATGTTCCCACCTGAGAAGAACGGTATAAGTCGAATCGGGATTTAGCCCGGCAAATTTCCATTTCTTTATGCATGATATTACTTCCTCTGAATCAAGAATGCCCTTGGTTAAATTTGCTATACCCTCATCAAATGTAAGCAAATATGCTGATCGGGGATGAGAACTTTTATCTAAGAAAATAAGATATCCTATGTGAAAACTAGCATTAGCTTGAAAAAGCGTTTCAGGAAGTCTAATGCAGTTCAATGAAAACTCAAAATCAAACTTATATCCAGTCTCTGCCGGTTGCTCTTCTGAGCTGAAAAGCGAGCCCTCTCGCATGCCGAGATCAATACGTTCGCCACAACTCATTAAATTAAACTCGTCCTTTCCTCTATTATCATGATCTGAATACCCTCTGAACCCTATCACCAATATCATTGAAATTAATAGGAACAATATGAATATTCTTTTTGTCATCTTAATATTTCCTTTCCTCGATGCGTATTATGAATGTATTGACTTCCCCTTTAGGATCCCAGCCGCCAAGCGTTCCTGGTTCATGCTGAAAAGCTTTGTTTCGAATATAAAGATAGGCATGGCCATATAATTCATGAGCCAGGGCCTTAGCCATTTTGGATTGGTCTAAAAATGAAGATACTGCACACAGGATATAATCCTTGTTATGAACGTGAATAGCCTCTTCGCGGCCATGCCTGGGATAGATAGTCACTGCTTGCATTCCAGTCTCTCCTAAAGGAGTAATTATCGAAGCTTTAATTTCGTTTCTTGAATCTATATACAACACTCTATCAGTTACAGAAACCACCACCTCCTGCTTTGAACCCACCAAATACCATAACCTCAAATAGTTGAGGTTATCTGTATCAATACTCCGGTTGACATCAATTAGCCCTGTTTTCTCGTTCCAGGAAATATTCTTAGCCAGAACCTCATCACCCATCGTTGCCTTAATCACACCATAACCAACCTCGTCTGTCCGAACAATGGCTCCATTTGGATCCCAATAGGTCACAGGGTTGTTGTGGCAGAAGGAGTAAAGATTCCACAACTGAGGACTGGTCAGAGCAGCATCTTTGTTAATTACAGGATCAGGACTTAGCCAGCGGTAGTAATAATTCCCATAGTAGCGGGCTCCAAAGTAGTCAAGATTCGATTCCGCATCCCGCTCCTTACCTGAGAACTTCATCGCCGGTGAGTAGGAGTTCTCCCAGATCTTCTGAATTCCACCATATGGATCATATGTAGCAGCAAATACCCTGACCCCATTCTGATCTGTCACCACCCTCGTTGAGTTCACCTGGTCTGAGGTGTAGTAATAAATCTGGCCAGTCTGCGGCTGATACTCCGCCAATAACCTATCCCCTAAATAAATATAATCCCTCATGCACTCACCGAGCCCATTATATTCAGCCAGAAGTTTCCCGTCAAAGCAGAAAAATGTCAGGGCAGCGATCTGGAACGAAGAATGGATTTTTTATAGAGAAGTTCGATGACCAGATTAGCCTGCATATTAGCCACAATGCCCACCCGCGGCGCCATGGGGCTCACCTTCTCGTCGGGCTCGCTTTCCTCGTCCCCGCAGAGATAAAGTCTTCCCAGCCTTCTGGTCCTCAGTTTATTATTTTTTCCAAAACCTGAAATCCCCGAGGCCGCGACAATTGGCCGGTCAGGAAAAAGGCTCAGCCAGGTATTGATTAACATGCTCTTCTCACTGGCCAGGTCGAAGGCCTCTACCATCACCTCTGCCTCTGAAAAAACCTTCTTAAGATTTTTGGCGGTGATTCTTACTGGATGAACTTCATACTGAGAAAAAGGATTTATTCTTTTAAGGTTCTCAAGCAAGGCTTTTACTTTCAGCTGCCCGATCTGATCCAGAAAATAATACTGACGATTAAGATTAGAAGGATAGACTCTGTCCAGATCGGCAATGATGAGCTTACCCACTCCTGCCCTGGCTAAAGAAACGGCCGCATTCGAACCGAGACCGCCAGCTCCGGCTATCCCAACTACCGATTTCCTTAGCACTGATAGAAGTTCCGGATCGTGTCTCGAGAAAAACTCACTTTCAAGCTTTTTAAGCTTTCTCAAATCAAGTTCTTTCTGGTTTTTCATCTTTCTCGCCCGTTTTAAGCTTAATTTCCACTTTCTGAGGATTTTCGGGCAGACCTTTGAGCGCCCGGAGCAGGCCCTTTATCGTCTCAGTCAGCATACTCTGAACAAACGGATTTAGGGGCACTCTCCGCCCATCAACTTTAAGTTCAGCCAGTGGTTCAAGCGGTTCGAGGACATTCAATAGGAAATCAGCCAGTTTTGAAGTCTCCTCAGCCTGGAAGACAGGATAGCCGGGCGAAACGGGAAATGACTCATCGGCTACGACCGCCAGCAAGTCTTCTGGCGCCATTTTTTCATCAAAGTCAGGCGCCTTTTGAAGCCTCCAGATTTTTTTAAAAGCACTTTCTTTTTGGCCGCCCTCAACCAGCAGAATATCTACCTCCGAGAATCGGTCGAGAGCCAGGCTCAGCAGAGTTTGACTGGCCTTCTTTTTTTCAATGGTAAAGATTTTTTCCGGCGTTAAAACCGTCGCCGCTTCTGCCCCGGCCGCCATGAACTGCCAGGAATCCTTACCCTCTTTATCAAGCTCGACTTCCTCATTGGCTTTTTTTAACACGCCACATTTCAGCCCTCGCTGGTTTAATTCCTTGATCAAAGCTGTGATCAGCCTGGTCTTACCCGAGTCTGAATTGCCAACAATAGCGACTGCTTTCATGGCTTTCTCCTTCGCTGCCCCCTCAGGTTTTATCCTTAAAATGGCTATGAGCCGATTGCTGACAGTCTGAGATTTTCTGACGAAGAATTTCTACCGCATGTCCGAGAGCCGGCCAAACTGCCTCCAGATTCTCGAGCGCCCCGCGAACACTTCCCGGCAAATTGATAATGAGCGTTTGCTTTCTGAGGCCGCAGACCGCCCGGCTGAGCATGGCCATCGGAGTTTTCTTTAAGCTTTCGGCCCGCATGGCTTCAGCCAGGCCCGGAACTTCCTTTTCTATTACCTCAAGTGTCGCTTCTGGAGTCACATCTCGGGGTGAAAGACCGGTTCCACCAGTAGTTAAAATTATCTCTGGCGAGTCTTGACCGTCGCACCACTCAATAAGTTTTTGTCTGATGGCCTCTTTCTCATCAGACACGATGGCCATAGCCACCACCTCACCGCCTCGCTGAGTCACAAAATTTTTGAGTTCAGGGCCGGTTAAATCAGCCCTTTCTCCGCGGGCCGAACGGTCAGAGACAGTCAGAATAGCCAAAAGCAAACCTCTATCTTCATTCACTCTGTCTAACATAGATTTTATCTCCGGCTTTGATTTTACCGCCTTTTATAACTTTCACAAATATTCCTTCCTGAGGCATAACACATTCCCCAACCTGTCTGAAAATGGCACATTTCGTATGGCAGGTCTTGCCGATCTGAGTCACCTCTAGAACAATGCCCCCATCAGTTTCAAGGATTGTCCCTATTGGAAGATGAGGCAGATCGAGGCCGGAAGTGGTGATATTTTCAGCAAAATCACCAGGGCCAACCTCAAGACCCATTTGTTTCATCTTGTCAATGCTTTCCATGGCCAGAAGGCTCACCTGCCGGAGACCTGGTCCCGCATGAGCATCACCTTCCAGGCCCTGGTCTTCAATTAAAACACCTTCCTGGCCAGGCTTTTTGCGCACACTCTTTCGCCGGCTGATATTGACCGAAACAATCAGGCCTGATGGCCTCTCTCTACCTTTCTCTGAATTTGGCTGTACTTCTTTTGTTTTATTATTCTGGCCAGATTCTCTATCTAAATCCATATTTGTCTCCTGATTTATTTGCTCAACCAGCCTTTTTCAGTCAGATCTCCTCTCGGCTGATTATTTTTTCTTTACCATTGGAAATCGCCACTTTTCCCACCGGATTTGGTAATTAAATGGATCTCACCTATGACCATTCTTTTATCGAAGGCCTTACACATATCATAGACAGTCAGGCAGGCAACAGCCACGGCGGTCAGAGCTTCCATTTCGACTCCCGTTCTATCCACAGCTCGTACCAAGCTTTTAACCTCGACCAAATTTCTCACCGGCCGGGGATTAACTTCGACTTCAACTGAAGTAATTCTCAAAGGGTGGCAGAGCGGAATTAATTCGGAGGTCTTTTTAGCTGCCTGAATGCCGGCCAGGCGGGCAGCAGTCAGAACATCACCCTTGGGTAGTCTATTTTCGGTGATTAACCCCATAACCTCAGCCGAAACCATAACTTCGCCTCTGGCTTCAGCCTGGCGAAGAGTTTCTGGTTTTTCCGCCACCTCCACCATCTTGATTATTCTGGTCTCAGGTAAATTTTTATTTTCTATCAGCCCTTCTTTTTTCCTGCTCATTGCTTTCTCCTGATTCTCCTTTTTCATCTGAGTTTACAGACTGCATTGTATTAAAATAATTTTTTTAAAGGTTTATCACCTTGACTGAAATTTGCCACTCACCCTCCGACACTCCTCAATCCCTTGCCGTTCATCTGGCCATCGGCTTCCTGCCAGCTACCTGGCTTTTCCCCCAGGGCCTTCTTCAGAAGAGCGATAACTTCCTCATCACCGGCCCCACGCCTTAGCACCGCTTTTATATCATAAGACCTGGTAGAAAAGAGGCAGGTTCGAAGCTGTCCATCAGCAGTTAGCCTTAAGCGGTTACAGGTCCCACAAAAATGATGACTGTAGGGAGCAATAAAACCAAAACTCCCTTTCATGCCAGGCAACTGGTAGTAATGGGCAGCCGGGCCCGAGCCCTCGACAAAAACAGGTTCAAGTTCAGCTTCTCTAATCAGACCGCTGCCCTTAAGTTTCTTAAAGATCTCTGTAGCTGAAACAAATAGACCTTTAACCGGTGAAAAATCCATGAGTTCAATAAACCTGAGATGAACTGGCAACTTAAAGGCTAAATTAATAAATCGACTCAGGCTCTCCCGGTCATCATTAAAGTCTTTAAGAATAACGGTATTGACCTTGACTGGATCAAAAGCTGCCTGGACTGCCAACTCAAGGCCGGTTAGAACCTGGCTCAAACCATCGTAGCCGGTAATCTTCTGATATTTATGGCGGTCAAGGGTATCGAGAGAAATATTAATCCTCCGCAAACCAGCCTCTTTTAACTCGCTGATGTATTTTTCAAGAAGAATTCCATTGGTGGTAAGAGAAACGTCCTTGACACCAGGAAGAGAATTTATCTGGCTGATAAACCAGGGGACACCTTTTCTGACCAGCGGTTCACCACCGGTCAGGCGAAAACGGTCAACTCCCAGCTTCAAGGCCAACCTGGCCAGATGTAAGAATTCCTCATAAGTTAAGATTTGACTGTGGTCAATGAAACTGAAATCACTGACGCCACGGCAATAGAAGCAGCGCAGATTGCATCTATCAGTCAGTGAAATTCTGAGGTAATTTATCTGGCGATTTAATTTATCGAGCATCTACCTGAACCTCAACCTATACTATACTCTAAGTCTAACGCTCTGTATAAGTTAGCTTAAAGCCAGGCCAAGATCAAAAAACAGTTGTAAATTATCTTATAGATCGGCAACTCTTTAGCTGAACACGCTTCAAGATTGAAACCTATCTGTTATAATCTTGGTTTAGCCGGTAAACGACGAAGCATCCAGAAATTTTTAAACGCCATTCTTTTTCTCTGACTCTGTGACTCTGTTACTCGCTAAAGATGCTTTACCACTCCACCAGATGAACTTTGACTTTGGTGCCGACGGGTAGAAATTCAGCTTCAGCCGGAATAAGGGCCAGTCCCATGGTCATTCGAAAGCTGGTTATCATACCTGATTCCTGTTTGTCCAGGGGACTGGCCAGCCACTGGCCGTTTTTGTTCTCGAGATTCACCCTTAAAAAGTTCAGCCGGCCGGCTTTTTTCTTAACGGGTCCGGTCAGGCCGGCTTCAATTTCAACTGGCCAGAAATCTTCCTGTCCTGAAACTTTTTTAATCAGAGGCCTGACATATTCTTCAAAGGCAATCATGACTGCTCCTGGATTGCCGGGCAAGCCAAAGAGCCAGCGCGGCTTCTGACCCTGGCGGAGAAAATAGAAAGCTAAGGGTTTGGCTGGTTTCTGAGCCACCTGCCAGAAAATTTTTCTGGCCGAAATTTTTTCCATTGCCTCTTTTACCAGGTCATAATCTCCAACCGAAACTCCCCCGGTAGTTATAATCAGGTCAGCCTTTTTTACCGCCCGCTTCAAAGCAGACATCAAAGACTTGAGGTTGTCTTCTACTTTTTCCAGGCTGACCAGTTTAACCCCGCTTGACTTTAATAAAGCCTTAAGAATGACCGCATTGGAATTATAGATTTTCCCAGGCAGGAGTTTCTCCCCTGGCTCGCATAATTCATTACCAGTGATTATGACTGCTACCTGGGGCAGCCGGTAAACACTCACCCGATTAAAACCACAGGCGGCTAAAAGACCAAGCTCCGGCGTCTTTAGCCTACTCCCCTTCCTGACAATAATTTTCCCTCTCTTTATGTCCTCGCCCGCCTCTCTGATATTTTCTCCTGGGTTGATTTCTCTTTTAATCAAGATTTGACCGCCCCGTTGCTCTACCTCTTCCAGAGGCACAACCGCATCGGCGCCGGCTGGCACCGGGGCACCGGTCATGACTTTAACCGTCTCCCCACTCTTAATCTTTTTTCTAAAATAGTCGCCGGCTGGTTGAGCTGCTACCAGCTTCAGACTTACATAATTCTCCCTTTTTGCTTGTTTCGTATCTTCACTGCGGACAGCATAACCGTCCATGGCTGAATTTCTGAAAGGTGGGACATTTATTTTCGAGCTGATATCCTTAGCTACTACCCGCCCCAGAGCTTCATCAAGGGTGACTACTTCCTGTCCCAAAGGCTTCGCCTTCTCTATAACCAGCTTCCTGGCCTGTTCATAAGGTATCATTATCGTTTCCCTTCATTATTTTATTCTTCTCATCTTATTTTTTTTAAACCAGATAACTGTTTTCCTGGCCTTCCAGGCCCACCAGTTCAAGGCGCCGCCACCGTCAGAGCTGAGGCCTTAATTCCGGCCCAAACCTGTTCTCCTGGCTGTAAATTAAGCTCTTCCAGAGAGGCTCTGGAGATAAGAGCTTTCAGGTTAAACCCACAATTAACACTGACCAGGATCATCCGGTCAAAAGACTTAATTTCTTCGACCGGGCCGTAAAACCAGTTTCTGACACTTGTTCTGGGCTTTTCCCTGGTAAGAATGACTTCCTCCGGCCTGAAGGTTAAAATTACCCGCTGCCCCGCTCGAGCCGAACCACATGCCCGGATAGTCTGTCCATGAGCCAAAATTTTAAGCAGACCCTCCTCTTCTCCGGCCGCTACTCCTTCCACCAGAGTCTCATGACCAACCAGCCGTGAGACATCAGGCGTGGCTGGCCTGGAGAAGACTTCCTCCACCGGCCCGGCCTGAACTATTTGCCCGTCAATCATGACCATTATTCGGTCCGCCAAAAAGGCGGCTTCATCGCGGTTATGAGTAACCAGAATGGTCGTTGTCCCGATTGATTTCCTGATGCGGGAAAAATCTTCAAGGAGAAGATCTTTTAGGTCCACATCCAGTCCGTTAAACGGCTCATCCAGAAAGAGAAAGTCTGGCTGAATAATGAAAGCCCGGGCTAAGTGAACCCGCTGTTTTTCGCCACCAGAGAGTTCAAACGGTGAACGATCAAGATAAGGTTCAAGCTGAAAAAGGCAAGAAATTGTCTCCAGTCTTTTTAGCTGTTCAGAGGGTTCAAACCGGCGGAATTTTAGCCCTAGTAATAAATTGTCTCTGACCGTTCCTTTGAAAAAAACTGGCTTCTGCAGCAAATAAACTGCCCGGCGGCCAAGCTCCGTCCGGTTGTTATCTGTAACCGCCAAACCTTGATAATATATTTCACCACTATCTGCTTCCTCCAACAGGGCAACTATCCTCAGAAAAGTGCTTTTCCCGGCTCCATTTGGTCCAAACAGAACCAGGCACTCTCCTTTTCTTAACTCAAACGACGGGACATTAAGAACCCAGTTTGAGCCCCTGGTCAGTCTCAGACCTTTTACTTCCAGTTCGGTCTTTTCCACCTTGTTTCTCCCCGGTGCTGAATCGAAGTCAGGAGCCAGTTAACTGTAAAACTCAGAGCTAAAAGAACCAGGCTCAAATAGATGGCGGCGCTGAAATTACCCATTCTTGTTTCCTGAACAATGGAGGTGGTCAGAACCCGGGTATAGCCTTTGAGGTTCCCGCCAACCATCATGACTGCTCCAACTTCAGAAATCACTCCACCAAAAGCGGCTATCAGGGCAGCCAGCTGCCCCAGCCGGGACTCATTGATGAGAATTTTAATCATCTGCAGACGGGAAGCCCCTAAAGCCCGGGCCTGAAGAAGAAGTTCAGTCTCAACTTGCTCAAAGGCCACAAATGACAGGCCGGCTACGACTGGAAAAGCGATAATGAACTGGGCAATGACCATAGCTGCTGGCGTATAGATTAATTGAAGAAAGCCAAGAGGTCCATTCCGCCAGAAAAGGAGGGCAATAAACAGGCCGATAACTACTGGCGGCAAACCCATCCCGGTGTTAATCAGCGAAATAATAAATCTTTTCCCCCGGAACTCTCTTAAATACAACCAGATAGCTGAAGGCAAGCCTGTTAGAAAAGCCAGCAAGACAGCCAGGCCAGAAACAGTCAGGCTGAGCCAGGTAATCTGGAGAATCTCAGCTAAGGACACTATCTACGCTCCTTTTTTATTTGGCTATGATCTGATTTTGCTATCATCTGCCGTCTTTAGTGCCACCAGTTATTATAATAGCTTTTCTGCTACTTACTTATCTACTCTTCTGACTTAAAGCTTTCTATCCTTTAATATTTTATTTTTCGGCAGTCAAACAGGCTTTAATACCTAATACTTCTATGTATAAAGGTCTTTAATATTTTTCTGAATTCTTACCTTACTATATATTCTAACTTTTGCCTCCAGAAACAGAATCATTTTTTTGATCTTAATCTGACTGGCCCTGACTATTTAACCTGAGGGGCGTAAACAAACCAGCAAACCCGGTCTCTTTCTGATTAGATGTAGAAGAACCCGGCTCCCGTCCAAAATCCCTGATTAATTGCTGGGCCTCCGGCGAAATCAGAAAATCACTGAAAGCTCTGGCTCCAGCCTCATTTAGCCGGCCGCCACGATTTTTTAAAGTGATAACCGAATAGATATTTTTATAGTTGTTATCAGAGGTGAGGACAATAAGCTCCAGCCGGCCTTTTTTATTCATTTTATAGAAAGTTGGAAAATCAGAAAGAATATAAGCTCTCTTTTCTGAGGCTATAAGCAGGCATTCCCCCATTCCCTGGCCTGCTTCAATATACCAGCGGCCAGCAGGCTCCAGGCCTATTTCTTTCCAGATTCTTTTTTCGAGATTATGCGTTCCTGAATTATCAGCCCGGCTGACAAAAGGCTGCTCCTGACTGGCAATCAGTCTGAAAGCTTCAGGAAAAGTTTTTCCTTTAACTCCAGCCGGGTCAGCCGGCGGCCCGGCCAGAATGAAATCACTGGACATTATTTCGCGGCGCTCTTCCCCATACCCTTCAGCCATAAATTTTTCTTCAAGTTCCGGAGCATGAACCAGAAGAACATCAGCCGACTGACGTTTGCCCATTTCGAGGGTTTCTCCGCTCCCCACCGCTATGACCTTGACTTTATAACCTGTAGATTGTTCAAAAACAGGAATAAGAACATCCAGTAAACCGCTGTCCTGCAGGCTGGTTGTCGTGGCAACAATAAGATCGCGGGAGGAAACGGCCGCCGAGCCAGGCTTCTTTTCTTCTGAAGCGGCGGCTTCTGGTTTATTAGAAGTATCTGACTTCTGGATCACTTTGTAGGTGAAGAAAGATAAAAGGAGAATCAAAATAAGAAAATAATAAACCCGCCGGCGGTGCTTCTGGCCATTTTGCTCGGCTTTCTTATTTTCTCCCCGGGTATAAGCTTCATTATTT
>Ga0209604_1003727_pt1 | contig 10315 bp, 10 predicted proteins | sample AD_UKC097_MetaG_FD_184405 | JGI IMG/M metagenome (GOLD analysis project Ga0209604, IMG submission 184405) | Active sludge microbial communities of municipal wastewater-treating anaerobic digesters from USA - AD_UKC097_MetaG (SPAdes) (version 2) | ecosystem: Engineered > Bioreactor > Anaerobic >... | reverse complement strand
TCAACACCACCTGGGTAACCTATGGCACCCAGTCCGGCGGTGTGGACCTTACCTTCTACAATCCAACCGAGTGGACTTCCGCGGTTCCCACGGTTGATGTGTATTACAGCGAGGACGGCGGCGTCACCTGGACCCTCTATGAGTCTGACGCCACTGTGACCAATGGCTATGTGACTTTGACCAACGTGAATGCCCTGGGCTCCACCACCAATAACAGGATCTGGGCTTTCTACAACATAGAGGGACCTGTACCTGTAGAACTGTCCTCTTTCACAGCCAGCATTTCAGCCACGAACTTCGTGAACCTGATGTGGATAACCCAATCCGAGACCGGGGTTTCCGGCTTCTACGTGTTGCGCAACACTACGGATGACTTGGCCACCGCGTTGACCCTCAGTGAGCTGATTCCCGCCACCAACACGGCCCAGCAGCAGACTTATATGTACACTGACAACGAACTATATGAGGACGGAACCTACTGGTACTGGCTGCAAAACCTGGACCTCGACGGCACGGTGGATTTCCATGGACCCATCTCCGTGGCCTGGACAAGCGGCGGTTCCGATATTCCCAACATCCCGCTGGTGACCGAACTGCGTGCCGTATATCCCAACCCCTTCAATCCCAGAGCTTACATTCCCTTCAGCCTGAAGGAAAGCGCCACAGTTAACTTCGAGATCTACAACAGCCGCGGGCAACTGGTGCGCCGCATCCCCATCGGCGATAAAGCCGCAGGCCACCACCAAACTGAGTGGGACGGCCGCGACGACCAGGGCCGCGACTGCGGCACCGGAGTGTATCATATTCACATGACCGCCGGCACGGAAAGCTTCTTCCGCAAGGCGGTGCTGCTGAAATAAAGTCCCCCTGAATAATCCTGACCCCGGCCCCGTGGTTAATGACCTTGGCTGCGGGGCCACCTTTCCCACCAACCCACAAAAGAAAAGGATTGACCAATGACAGATGCACAGCTGCGTAACCCCAATGGGGTCAAGGACGCGATCCATGCGGCCCTTCTGGCCGTTTACAACGCGGAACTGAATGACACAGACACGCGGGCAGTATTTGAACGCCTGGCCGCACAGATTCCGGAACTGCTGGAACTGCCTGACTGCGGAAAGCGAAACCGGGCAAAATTCACAACGTAACCACAGGGTCCCCCGGCCCCCTGGTTATGCTAACTAAACCGGGGACCCGCCCCGCCCCACAAAGGCGGGGTTTTTCTTTGCCCCGGACTGGCTTCATTCCTATATGGGAAAAGGGTTTCAGGCCCCTTTCGCGCGGGCGCGCGTTTGTAGGGTGGCCAATCTGCGCGCTGTTTTCCCCCTGGATCTGCGGCAAAATTCCCGCCCTGGACAATATATCAATAACCCGTGAAGCGGCTTCCTGCGCTTGTTTCGGGGTTCTCTCGCGCGGGCGCGCCCGGGCAGGCGTTTTTTTAGGTTATCCAAAAACCCGGCCTGCCTTTCGCCACAGCTCCGCGGTCAGCTCCTGTTTTCTGCGGTCCCCGGGGCAACCTTTCCACCGGCACAAACAAAATAGTGAACTAATTTTGCGGGGGACCCTGCCAATTCTTGACAAGTTTTTTGATTTTTTTTAACATTGAATCTGTCTGTTTGGGTTATGTGTGTTAAGTTTCCCTTGACAAGATTCCGGGGTCTGAATATATTGTCAACAGCATAACCAATAAGGGGGTCCACAATGGACGCAAAGCTTGACCAGACCTGCAGCACAGCGACACAAGCCGCGATGATCAAAACCTATATTCCCCGCCTGCAGGAACCCACAATCACGGCAGACGGCCACGCCTGGGACGCTTGGCTGTCTGCTTTTTCTAATAGCAGCCACGCCCGCCACCCCGGGACCAAGACAGCCGCCACCTATACGCGGAACCTGAAGCCGTTACGCGCCTTTTTCATGGACCGCGGGATCACGGAACCGGAACGGGCAACCGCGGAAACCCTGGCAGAATACAGGGGCCACCTTCTAACCACGTTAACCCACAAAGGCCGGAAGCTGTCTGATAACGCAGCTGCGGCCCGTTTCGCCTTGGCCTGTAACTTTTTCCGCTGGCTGTCTGCCCGGTCCGCATGCGCAGACATTACCCGGGGAATTGACGGAATCAAGGTCAATACGGACTTTAGCCATGCACCCTTGACCCTGGACCAAACCCGCAGGGTTCTGAACCAAGCCGCGAATCTGCGGGACCGCGCTATCCTGTTACTTATGTTTGGGACGGGTCTGCGCTGCGCGGAAGTGGCCACGGCCAAGATTCAGGGTTTGCAGCTGGAAGCTGGCCACCAAGTCCTTTACGTAAAGGGGAAAGGCCGGACAAGTTATGATGAATTTGTCCTGATCCAGCCGCCCGTCATGGCCGCGATCAACGCTTACCTGGAAACCCGCCCAGGTTACCAGCCAGATGACCCGCTTTTCACTTCTGCGGCAAACCGGAACCGGGGCCAGGAAATGACCGCCCTTTCGCTTTCCCGCCTGGTCAAGGGTTATCTTGTGGCGGCCCTGAAGGATTACATTCCCCCGCACCAACTGGAACGTTACAGCGCACACAGCACCCGGCACACTTACGCGCACCTTGCGCTTGACGCTGGCTGCGGTCTGCTGGAAGTCCAGACCGGGTTACGCCACGCGAACCCCAAGACCACTATGCGCTATATCAAGCAGCGCGCGAAATACGCGAACCCTGCCAATCAGAACGTCATGAATTTAATCCTTGGGACCACGGGAAACCCGGCCCAATGTTTAGAAAATACCAATTGCAAACAATCAGAAATCCCGGGTCTTGACTAATGAAATACGATCCCACCCGCCCCATGACGGACCAGATCACCAGCCACCTTTTCCATTTCCCGGAATACCCACGGGACCGGAACCAATTCCACGCGTTGCTTCAGGATCTGGCAATCACCTTTGGCCCTGCCCTTGGCTGGCAACGCTGGCCACAGGACGGGCAGCCGCTGCCTTCAGGGTATCGCGGCCGCGGCTTCTATGCCAGGAAAGGCCGGACTTGGGAAATGGTCTGGCCTGAATCCGAACCAATTACAGCCATGGACATTGACCGCCTGACAATAAGCTTCATTGACGGCCAGATCCATATTGTCATTCACAACGAACAAACCCACAAGGGGGAAACATGAAAACCTATATCAGACCATTAACCAGCTGCGGAAAGGCCGTTCAGGCAGCCGCAGACCCAAAGGCCAGCCGGATTGTTTACGTCAACCGCAAGGCCATGTTTGAAGTGTCCAGGCGGGACGGGAAGTTTTGGATCCGTGGCCACAATGCCCCGCAGGACGTTCCCTTCCGGCCCCTGTGCAAGGATCACCTGGCCGCGCACGTTCAGGAATACGTGGAATTCGGAATCAGGCCCGCGGGCGGCTGGCCGGGGGGTTACTGATGAACAGCCAGACACAACCGCGGACTTATTACGCGGAAGCGATCCACGGGGGGAAACCCCTGCGGGGGGTATTCCTGCCCCGGATCACAATTGAAGGCGATTAAAAAAAAGGACTTATAACATGAAAAAGAAAACGGACCTTGACCAGGTTTCACAAGACCCGGGCGCGCGGTTCCTGGACCTTTACAGCCAGATCATTGACGCTGCCATTGAACTTGATAACACAATCAGAGACAAGGAAGGTCCCCCGCAACGGCTGGAAATTAACCCTATTGTGGCCGCGGGGGAACTGCGGAAACTAATACAGCCGTTTGATTGGGCCTGGAAAGTGGTCCAGATAGCAGAAACCCCGTCGGAAATGGAAAGGACTTATCGGAATATGTTTCTGGACGCGTGGATCGTTTTTATCGGAAAATCTAACCGGGCGGCCTGGGCTGCTAAAGAATATGATCCAGACAAGCCAAGAACCACGGCTCTTTATATTTTTACAGATTATTACCTATCCTGCCTGGACGTGGTCAATTGGCAGCTGTTTTTTGATCGCGTCAAGGGGATAAAACGTCAATACAGCATGACAGAAGTAACGGAAATTTTGGGACTAACCAGGCAAACGATCGCGACCTATATTGACAAAGGACTGATCCAGGCAGCGAAATACGGACGTTCCTGGCGGTTTCCCGCGGAAGGTATAGAACAATACTTGAGCCAAGCCGAACGTAAAAAAAAGAAGGTTAAATGAAGGCAAAACCCACAAAGGACCTGACCCCCGCGCTGGCGATCATTGACCAGATGCGGGACCTGGTCCAGGAATACGAACCCAAGATTGCCAAGCTTCAGGCGATGGCAGATGAAGCGCGGAACGTGAACGAAAAGAAGGCCACCCGGGAAGGGGTTGACCTGGAAGGCCAGGTCCTGGATGAACTGATCAAGGCCCGGACGGAATACGTTGAACGCCTGGACGCGCTGCGATCGCAGTTAGATGAAGCCAGCCAGAAGCTGTTTGATGAATCTGTTATTACCCCGGGGTATTATCGCGCAGCACATTCAAAGGACGTTCATGACGTTTTACTGCAGGCCTGGCAGCCCAAGCGGGCCGCCCTGGTAAGCTATAAAAAGCATGACGTAATGGTTAGCAGCTTGGAACTTGGAAACGGGGAATTTCTGAAAACTTACTGGTTTGGGGGAATCCCCGCCCAAGAAGGAATAATGCTTCCGCAGTATATCCGGAAACTGTGGACCATGAACCCAAGCCGCCCAAGTGTTCGCTTCAACGTAAGCGAATACATGGAACTTCGCGGCCTGGACAACAGCACCAGGACCGCGGAAAACATTATCAAAGAGTGTTTCCGGCTGGCCAAAACCTATTTTAGTTTTGAAACCACGGACCGGGAACTGCGCGGGTTTGCCATGGTTGAAGCCCACCGCTTGGAAGGCGGGGAAATGGAAATCACGCTTTCCAAGGGGCTGCGGGATCTGCTGACGGAATGCGGGCGGCAATTTCACCAATACCCGGACCCGCTGTTTTTGGTCAATATGAATGACAACCCCCACGCTTGGGAGCTTGGAATGTATATTTCAGACCGGAAATCCATGCTCTGGAAGTATTGGGACGGGCCAAGCGCGCTGTTTACAACCATGGAACTTTGGGCGGCCACCACGCTTCCCACGGAAGCGGAAGCCAAGGCCTGGGGAAGCGATTACATTAAGAAAATTGTCCGCAAGCTGGAAAGGGATTTGTCCGCGCTGGACAACGTGGTTTCCTGGGAATACAATACCCGGGAAGGCGGCCAAAAGTGGACCCGCGGCTGGAAAGCATGGAAAAAAGCTTCCGTTAAAATCACATGGAAGGCCAACCCTTATGATTCCATGGACAAGGAAGCCGCGCGGGAACTGGAAAAAAAGAAACGTGAAGTCCGAATCCTGGAAGCTGAAAAGCAGAAAGTGAAACGCGGGAAGGGGAAAAAGTGAACCTTTTAACCCGGCACTTGGCAAAAACCAAAGAATGCCATTCTGCGTTTTTACCTGGTCGGCCGGACTTTTTTACCTGGTCGGCCGGAATATCTTACCTGGTCGGCCGGATTTTGTGCTGTAAGTTATTGAAATTTCAACCGGAAAAATCCTTAACAGTAATAACAGTAATAACACGGCTGTTTTGCGCTGATCCTGCGGGCGCAAAAAGCCGGACCCAATTTCACCCAATCACCCAATAGGAGTATGACCCATGGCAGATGACCGCGACACTTCAACCCTGCGGGGGCAGCTGCGCGCTTACTTGGTCAACAAAGGTATTGACCCGGACAAGCCGTTCCTGTGCCTGAATCCGCAGCATGATGACACCACCCCGTCAATGACCTTTTACGATCGCAAGAACTTCGTAAAGTGCTGGTCTTGCGGGGCAGTTTACAGCATATTTGATCTAATTGGCCTGGACTACAGCTTGGCCACGTTCCAAGAACAGAAGGCAAAGGCCGCAGACCTGTTTCCTACAGGGTTACAGGGTTATTCCGGCCCCGCCACCCGGCCCCGCGATCCCGGGGGGGAAGGATTCCGAAACGGGAAAAACAACGGCCAAAATCCATTGTTTGCAATTGACACTTTGCAAACAATGAAGGCCATGAACCAAGAAAAAAAGGGGGGTTCCGAAATGGAAACCAAAACCAAGCCGCAGGATCTGCGGGACAAATATGCACTTTGGCACAGCTGGCAAGGCCAGACCAATTACTGGACTGAACGCGGGATTAACCAGGAAACAATCGACCGCTTCCAGCTTGGGTTTGATCCCGGCCGGGACGTGGTTACGATTCCCTGCACTTCAACCTATTACGTGGCGCGCGCGGTCCAGGACGGCCACGGGCCAAAATACGTCAACATGGCCGGGGTTCCGGTCCAGCTGTTCAACGAAATTGCCTTGGAAGCCGCCCTGAATGAACCCGCAAAACCCGTCTGGATCGTTGAAGGGGCCATTGACGCGCTTTCACTTTGCCAAGTGGGCGCGCATGCCGTGGCCATGAACAGCAGCAGCATGACCGGGATTCTTTTGTCTGCCCTGGATAAAAAACACGCTTTGCCCCCGCTGATTTTGTGCATGGACCCGGACGCGGCCGGGGAAAAAGCAGCCGGGAAGCTGACCGCAGAATTTGAAGCCCGTAATATAGCTTTTATGAAGGTTTCTGTGCCTGAACCATATTTGGACACCAACGAACTATTAAAACGCGATTCTGACGCTCTGAAGGCCTTTATTTGCGAAATTGAAGGCATGGTCCCCGCTCATATTCAGGCAAAGGCAGAAAAAGCCCGGGAAAAGGAACTTTCTGAACTGGCCGCCACCAGTTTTTCAAGCCACCTGGAAATGTTCTATTCTCACCAGGCAAGCAACGTTGTCATTCCAACCGGATTCACCAAGCTGGACAAATACCTGGGCGGGGGACTTCAGGAAGGTTTGATCCTGTTGGGCGCGCAAAGCAGCTTGGGAAAAACCACGCTGGCCCTGCAGATCGCGAACCAGGCGGCCAAGTCCGGGGAACTGGTGATTTTCTTTTCCCTGGAACAATCCGTCAACGAACTGATCCAAAAGTCAATTTCCATGGTTTCCGGGCGGCTGCTGACCCAATGGGACGTGAAGCAAATTTCCGCGGACCAGGTTGAAGCGGGGGATTCCCGGATCACGGTTTACAGCCAAGCCGTGGATCAGCTGTTCACTTACGGGGACAATTTACACGTAATCCGGGAAGCCAGGACAATTTCAGCCATGGCCGCGGAAGTTTTCAGAATCACCGCTTTAACCGGACGCGCCCCCCTGGTGATAGTGGATTATTTACAAGTGATCCTTCCAGACCAGGGGGACCAGCTGAACGAAAAGCGGCACAACGTGGACTTCAATGTTTCCGAACTGAAGCGGCTTTCAGCAGACAGACACATTCCCGTTTTAGTGATCAGCAGTTTAAACCGCGGGAATTACGAAACAGACATTTCCCAAGCTGCGTTCAAGGAATCCGGGGGCATAGAATACAGTAGCGATCTGCTGCTTGGCCTTCAATTCCAAGCCCTGGACCCTGCGATTAAAAAACAGGCCTTTGATCATGACGCGGAAATGGCTGCGAACCCCCGGGAAGTCCAGCTAAAGATCATTAAACAGCGGGACGGAATAGCCGGGGCGCGGATCAATTTCAAATACCACGCGGCCTACAACGTATTTGAAGAAGCGGGGTTTTGAAATGACCAAGGGAAGGATTAACTATTGGACTGCGGAAGCGAACCGCGGCCACAACTGGACTTTCACCGCTTATTGGGTCCGGGATTCCTATTTGATCCGCTGTTACGATCAAAACGGAACCCGGATTCCCGGAATGTTTACCTTGGTCAATGATGAAGCCATGGATTACCCACCGGACAACGAACGGCTTATGAATCTGGTCCTGGCCCGGGATGAAGCGGAAGAGAAGGCGGGCGGGAAACCACTTGCAAGGCCGCCCAAAAACGTGTTTGACTTTCCTTCCGCGGCAGATTGGCCAGACACAAACCCGGCCACCCTGGAAGCCGTGGACGTGGACCTTTCAGACGTGGAAACAGGCGCGGACGTTCTGCAGGATCTGGCAATTCCCCGGGGCTTTTTTGGGGGATTTTCGCTGAATCTGTTGATATTCTTCAACACCATGCCATCTTACTGTCCTCCATCACATTATGCCCTTTTCAAATCGGATGGGTTTTCCGGGGCAAGCATACGATATCGGGTGTGCAAAATGGCTGGATAGCAGCGATGCTTTCTGGCAATTAAGGCTCTGGGCGAGAACGCTCAGAGCCTGAATAACAGGGCATTTCAGCGGGTACACATTACCACCCCTCCGGGCTAGCCTACCCGGCTCGAAAAGAGGTTTTATAAGTTCGGACATGAATTAATTTCATATATTTCTCTTTGCTGTAAAAGACACGAAAATGGAGAGATAATCCTTGACATCAAGTTAGCCTCTGAAAGTTACTGTACCCATATTTAGCTGTGTTATTTATTAATGCAGCATCAAAAATGCGGGAGCAAGAAGACGAAAATAAGCTTCGGCATGCGTTACGGACCCATCGATGGGGAAACGCGGATTTAGATTGCAAATGAAATTAACCAAAATATTAAAGCCATTTTAAGGAGGCTCTTTTGCATAAGAATGTTATATGTATTTTGTGGCTCGTTCTGTTGTTGGGAATGTTTTCCGCGGCAGCGGCTGCCACGCATCCGGAAGGTATCGCTTACCAGAAGGAAGCGATACCCTCATACCCAGACCCAGACGACAAAAATAGCAGGGCCGTCCTCGCCCTTTACGACTTTGAAGACAACTTCGGCTTTGAGACGGTGATCAACTACGGCAATGGAAACAATAATTGGGGATGGTACTGGGAACCAGGAAGCAGTCAGACAAACAGTATCATGATGTATGAGTATGATCAAAACTATGCCGCAGATACATGGGCTTTCACTGTCAAGTTTTACTGCTTGGCAGGCCAAACCTACTGGGTGGGTTTTGACCAACGCGTAGCCAGTGCTTATTATCCGGAAAGATTGAAAGTTACAGTGGGCACAGCTCAGACAAAGGCGTCCCAAACCACTACCTTATGGAATAACAACAACCTGACCAATACAACCTGGACCGCCCGGACTTCCAGCAATTTTGTGCCCACTACTACCGGCTTCTATTATTTTGCCTTCAACTGCTATTCTGCTGCTGACCAATTTCGTCTGATGGTAGACAATGTAACGATCAACGGCCCCGCCATGCAATGCTATTCCGTGCAGAGCGGATACTGGAGCGATCCGAACACCTGGAGTACCGGTATAGTGCCTACTTCTGCAGATGATGTGGTGATCCAGAATGGCCACACAATTATTGTGGACAGCGACCGCGTGACCTACGATCCACCCTATGACGGCCTCTACGATTACGAATCGCAGGCCGGCGCCAATTCCCTGACCGTGCAAGCCGGAGGCGCGCTGATCATTGATTCCGAAGCTGTGCTGGGGGTGGTCACCGATGTAACAAACAGCGGAACCATCACCTGGAACGCCGGCTCCAGCAGTAGCGAAGGTTATTCCACCCTACTCTTTGTAGGAGGCGACTTTACTAACAACAGCACCGGCACCATAAACTGCTCTGCTGCTAATTGTGACCTGTATTTCAACGGCGATGCTGCCCAGACTTTTACCAACAACGGTTCGGTAACCGGCTTGATCACCAATCTGGAAATTGAAAACATCTATGGTGTTACTCTGGCCGGCAGCAACCAAATCCCGGTTCGCAGGATAAACCTCTTCACAGGCCAGGTGTCCAACGCTTCCCAGCTTACCCTGGGCAGCAACGGAACCTCCGCCGTGGTGCAGGTCGGCAATGTGGAGCAGGATAATCCTGCAGGCAGTTTCGACGAGATTCCCACCTACGCCGATGGCTGCTTTATCCAGCTGCTTTACGCCTCTGGCAACAGCAATTACTCCACCGGATTTGAAGTTCCGGCTGATGGTGTTATAGACTTCATGCTGGTTTACATGAATTCCGGCACGCAATACACTCTGACCCTGACCCAGAATATATACATCTCTGGCTATTTTGACAACAATACAATGGAAGACGAGGTACTATTCCAGTCAGGCAGGCTGTATTTCAATGGCTATGCCCTGGTTTACAATGCCGAATGGTTCAATATATCCGGGCAGGGAACGGATTACGTGGACGATTTTGCCGTGGAGATCGATAAAGTCACCCAGTACGATGTGGATGGCACAGGCAACGGATACACTTTCAACACCACCTGGGTAACCTATGGCACCCAGTCCGGCGGTGTGGACCTTACCTTCTACAATCCAACCGAGTGGACTTCCGCGGTTCCCACGGTTGATGTGTATTACAGCGAGGACGGCGGCGTCAC
>Ga0209604_1003725_pt1 | contig 10316 bp, 9 predicted proteins | sample AD_UKC097_MetaG_FD_184405 | JGI IMG/M metagenome (GOLD analysis project Ga0209604, IMG submission 184405) | Active sludge microbial communities of municipal wastewater-treating anaerobic digesters from USA - AD_UKC097_MetaG (SPAdes) (version 2) | ecosystem: Engineered > Bioreactor > Anaerobic >... | reverse complement strand
CCTGTTCCCGATGAGAGGGAAGCTCAATGCGCTGTTTACGTTCCCACGACCGGCAGTGGACCGTCACCTGTTTTTGCAGATGATAGAGGGTCACCGTGTGATCATCCGCCTTCAGGATAAGATGCTTTCCCACTGTCCAGGGCGGCGCCGTATATTGATTGCCGTCAAAGATTACGGCAAAATCCTTGTGCACCAGGACCGTTTCCGTTTCCCGGCAATCGGGCAAACCTTCCGGCAAGGGTTTGGGAAGGATTTGGGCCAATCGGTCCATGGGCTTTTCACCGGTGGTTTGATGAATGCGGACATTGGCCACGGCATCGAGCCACTGATTGACCTGGTACTGTACATCCGTCAGGTCGGAGAAACTTCTCGCCGGCCAGAAGTTTTGACGGATGTATTGAATGCTTCTTTCTATCTTCCCTTTTTCCTGTGGCGACCTTATGTTACAGGCCCGCGGAACGATCTTCAAGGGCCGCAGAAAGTCCAGAAAGGCGTCGTTGAAGCGGATGATCCGTCCGCAGCGTTCCGTGACGGCGGTGAGCATATTGTCCACGACAATTTCTTCAGGGGTTGTTCCAAAAAATTCAAAGGCATTCAGAAGCCCCCGATGAAGGACCTCCTGCCTTTGGCTGTGAGTGAACTGGACATAAAGCATCCGACTATAAGATTCCACCACCGCCAGGGCATAGAGCTTTCTTTTGGTTGTTCCGTACGTCAGTGCATCGAAGTGTCCCCAATCGATCTGCATTTGTTGCCCGGGGGAAGACTCGAAGCGGACAAAGGCCTGCCTGTTTTTCAGGACTGCTCCCCGTTGCCGATGCAGGTAATCCCGGACAATCGTAATACGGCCGTCAAATCCTTTTTCCTGAAGCCTCTGAAGCACCACCGGCGCTCCAATGAAAGGATACTCTTCAAGAAGTGCGTCGATCAGGTCGCGGTAGGCGTCCAGTTTGGATGCTCTGGGCTTCCTTGCCCGTAACGCACCCTCCGGGTTCTTCAGATATTTGCTCACGGTATCACGACCGAGCCTCATTTCCTCGGCAATCATTCTGGCCGAATAACCATTATTGCTGAGCCTGTGGATTTCGAAAACCGTTTTCCTGTCGATCATCGCGATGCCTCCGCCAGCGACTGCCGGATCATCCGGGCAACAACGGCCGGGTCTTCACCGGATAACGTTGCGGAAGAATGCGGCGTGGCGGGAAGGTCAAGGACCTGAAAGATTTTTCCGTCGAAACTGATCAAATCTTTCTTCAACAGGCCGTCTCTGGCCTCGATATATTCGTCCAGCGTCAACTGGATTAATGAACAGATCATGTCATAGCTGTAGTAAGAAAGGCCATGTCGGTCGGAAACCAGCACCAGAAACAGGTACAGCAGGATCTCCTTCTGATCCAGAGAGGCCAGAAAACCGCCCGTAAGAAACCTATGGGGAATGTAACTGAAACCGCCGCTAATTTGTCTGACCCTGCCGGGATTGAGGATTCTCTTTCTGGTCATGATCATGGTCGCGGTCTCCTTTCCAAAGGGAAATCTGATTTTTCGGCGCCATTATCAGCCAGGAGTATCTAGATGTCGATTGCGTCCTTCTTGGCAATCACTTTCAACTGTCCGGAATCATATGTAAATATACTTTTATCGCGTCGATCTTTGCAATCGACGGAACCAGCCAGAAAGAACCAGGCAGGCATGATTCCACTGATGATTTGCCCGGTTTGGACGCGTCCATCTTTGCAATCATGGACGTGTCCAAACCGACATCCTTTGGCGAATGACGACATTTGTTGCGAACTTTCTGCAAAGCACGGTTACGTGCCGTCTGTTCAGGATGTTCCGCACGGTATCGCTTCCAGTAATCACCGTTATTGCTCAACCAATCCGCCTGGCTCTGCTTCTGATTTGCCCGGTAAACAGGATCGCTCTTCATTTTGCTCTGCTGCCAAGATGACTTTCGGGCTCGCTGGCACTTCTTTTCGCTACAGTAACGCTGATTCTTCTGTCGTGGATCGGGGATGAAATATCTCCCACAATGACAACAGGGTATCTTCTTCATAATCACCACACTCATAATCTTTTATGATCATGGCTCTTACGACTGGAATCAGAAAAACTAAATGGATTAAGAAAAATGAAATGGACTGATTGTAATAGATTGAGAATAAAATGGATGGACTTGATAAACCGGTGGCAATGGCCCATTTTTATCCCGTTGAAACTGGCCTGGAATTATATCGATGATGACACCCATAAAAAAGTGGGAATGGCGAATATCAGAAAGAATAAGCCGGTTACCGGTCCCACAAGGCGCAAATTGGAAAAATTATCCAGGGTGTAAACATTCGCATTCAGTGCAAAGATAACGATAGCTGTAGAGAGGAGGCCGCCAACATAACCGAGTCCCCAGGCATATCCGGAAATCTTTCCCAGATCGGATGGAGGGCCAAGTCCAGGAAGAAAGCTGGAAATAAAAGCTTCGCTGTAGGAAAATCCGATATTGGAGAGGATGATAAGTAGCATTCCTAAAATGATGCATCCTGGTTCCACAAAATAAAGAGAAGCAGTCGCCAAAACCGTTAGAATATAGCTTATGAAAAGAAACATCTTTTTCGAGGCTGCATAATCCATAATTGCGCCGAGAAGGGGAGCGGTCAGCAACACAATCAGATAGCTTGCGGATAAGGAAGCGCTCCATAGAAAATTTCCCAAGCGGTACCCAGGTTCATCTCCCACAATCAGACGGGGAAAAGTGACGCAAAAGACAACCGTAATGATTACAGTCGTATAGGAAGAGTTTGCAAAATCAAACATGGCGAAGCCGAACAATTCTCTATGCAATGCCCGTTGAATTTCCGCCATAGGGTAACCTGTAGGATTTTCAAAATCCGTACCTGTCTTTTCATTAAAAATAATGTAACGAGATTCGATTTAGAATTCAATGCTGAAAGGATGTGGGCTTTATACGAGGTAAAACCTGTTAATTTGAGGACTTGTGGATGCACCCCCATGAGGGACATTACTCAAAGAGTATGAACAATGTAAAGAATATGGCAACAACCTGAACGGCATAAATGCCGAATTTGTGCCTGGAGTAAAATTCAAAACCCTTTTGGATCCGGTTGAGCCCGCCCAGCCAACGCCGGAATCTTTCAAGCTTCGGATATTTGTAATTGTCGGACTTGAAATCTTTTTGGAAGGCGCACATGGGATAAAGAGCATAAATCCCTTCTGTCAGGGGGCGAAAAAGCGTGTCATTTACAATTCCGTTCCAGGGTTCATAGGCCAGCTTTTGGGCATAATGCCGGTTTAAGGCATAGGCGTGGGTCAAGCTTTGGTAACGAACTTTTTGGACGCACGGATTATCTGTTTTAAAGCTGGAACGGATTAAGGCACCCAGAAGCAGAACTTTCCAGTCTGGATGCATTTTTAAGAAATGAATGCAATGCATTAAGCGTTTTGAGTCGAAACGGTCAAATTCCACGTCATCTTCAAAAATAACAATATTTTGAGCACCTGCTTCCAGACCTTTACGAAGACATGCCATGTGGGATTCATATACTTGCTGCTCTATGTCGTATGGAAGGCGTTCACCGAGTACAAACTCAACTCGGTCCGCTAAACCAACTTTTGAAAATTCCTTGCGCGCCGATTGGCGGCGGTCTTCTCTTTCTTTCAGAGAAATGCAGTAAAAATGATCAAAAAAATCCCATACGTTGCCTGCTTTATCCACAGCCTCTCCATTTTCGAGAAATGATCATGGATCCTATAGTATGAACCTTGTATGCTGTCAAGAATCGTCCCCGCACAGAAATAAAAAAAGTTTCCTGCCCGTTTGGGCAGGAAACCATTTTTTTTACTTATTACTTCGTGTTTCGGGCTTGATTACATTCCCATTCCGGGGTATCCGCCGCCGGGAGGCATGCCGGGCATTCCGCCGCCTGCGCCCTTCTCTTCAGGTTTGTCCGCGATCATGCACTGAGTGGTGAGCAACAAACCGGAAACGGATGCTGCATTCTGCAGAGCAAAGCGTGTCACTTTGGTCGGATCAATGACGCCGGCCTGAATCATATCCTCGTATTCATCCGTGCGGGCGTTAAAGCCAAAGGCACCTTTCTTTTCTTTTACTTTCTCCACGACGATGCTGCCTTCCAGACCTGCGTTGCAGGCAATCATTTTAATGGGCTCTTCGATAGCTTTTTTGACGATGTTGACACCAATCTGCTCGTCGCCTTTTAACTCCAGCTTGGCCAGAGCGGGTAGTGTGCGCAAGTAGGCAACGCCGCCGCCGGCCACAATTCCTTCTTCCACGGCTGCGCGGGTTGCATGCAAAGCGTCTTCCACACGGGCTTTCTTTTCTTTCATTTCGGATTCGGTGGCAGCGCCGACTTTAATGACGGCAACGCCGCCGACCAGCTTGGCCAGTCTTTCCTGGAGTTTTTCTTTATCGTAATCGGAGGTGGTTTCTTCAATCTGAGCGCGAATCTGTTTGACACGTCCCTCCAGATCAGCTCTTTTTCCAGCACCATCGATAATGGTGGTGTTATCTTTATCAATGGTAATTTTTTTAGCCCGTCCAAGATCTTCCAGTTTGACGTTTTCCAGTTTTAATCCCATATCCTCGGAAATCATCTTTCCGCCTGTGAGGATAGCGATATCTTCAAGCATGGCTTTGCGACGATCACCGAAACCGGGAGCTTTGACCGCTGCCACATGCAGAGTACCACGGATTTTGTTGACCACCAGAGTCGCCAACGCTTCGCCTTCGATATCTTCTGCAATAATCAGGAGAGGACGGCCCATTTTGGCAATCTGTTCCAGAATCGGCAGCAAATCTTTCATACCGCTGATCTTCTTTTCGTAGATCAGGATTAAAGCATCTTCCAGATCGACCAGCATCTTATCGGCGTTGGTGACAAAATACGGGGACAGGTAACCACGGTCAAACTGCATTCCTTCAACGATTTCCAGTTCCGTTTCGAGACCTTTGGCTTCTTCAACGGTAATGACGCCTTCCTTTCCGACTTTATCCATTGCGCCGGCAATGATGTTGCCGATCGTTTCATCGTTGTTGGCAGATATTGTACCAACCTGGGCGATTTCTTTTTGATCCTTGGTGGGTTTGCTCATTTTGCTGAGTTCTTTCACCACAACCTCAACGGCTTTATCGATGCCGCGTTTTACATCCATCGGGTTAGAGCCGGCCGCAACTGCCTTGACGCCTTCACGGTAAATAGCCTGGGCCAGAAGGGTTGCCGTGGTGGTGCCGTCGCCGGCCACATCGCTGGTTTTGCTGGCGACTTCTTTCACCATCTGTGCACCCATATTTTCAAATTTATCTTCCAGTTCGATTTCTTTGGCTACGGTAACGCCGTCTTTAGTGACGGTGGGTGAACCAAAGCTCTTATCGATAATCACATTGCGGCCTTTGGGGCCGAGGGTTACTTTTACAGCATCGGCCAGGGTATTGACACCCTTCAAAACCGATTTCCTTGCTTCTTCATCGTAAAGAAGTATTTTTGCTCCCATTGTAATGATTCCTCCTTATTATATTGTCTTATTTTTCAATAACGCCCAGAATGTCGTCTTCTCTCATAATCAGGTATTCTTCACCATCGATTTTGACTTCGGTTCCGCCATATTTGCTGAAAAGAACTTTGTCGCCAACTTTAACGTCCACGGGGATCTTTTTGCCGTCATCCGTTTTTTTACCAGTTCCGACTGCAATCACTTTGCCTTCGATAGGTTTTTCCTTAGCGGTGTCGGGAATGATAATTCCTCCCTTGGTTTTGGTTTCCTCTTCCAAACGCTTTACAATGATTCTATCCTGTAATGGTCTGATTTTCATGCTGTTTACTCTCCTTTCTTCCTTTTAATATTTAGATTTTTTAATGATTTTTGTTAAAGCGGCGCTATTTTATGCACTATTTACAGCGTGTCAAGGCACGGCAGATAAATTTTTGAGAATTTTTTAGATTCAAAAGAGATTTTCCAAAAGATCTTTAAGGGAGCGAATTGGGTGGATTTCAATTTTTGCTTTTTTGGACAGAGATGACAGATTGCTCGAGGGCACAATGCAACGGTTAAAGCCAAGCCGAACCGATTCCCTGATCCGCACGTCCATTTGGGAGACCGCCCTCACTTCTCCTGTGAGTCCCACTTCACCCAAAATGATTGTTCCTGGGTCTACCGGACGATCCAGGAAACTTGACGCCATAGCAGAGACGACTCCCAGATCAACTGCCGGTTCTTCCACACGTACACCGCCCGCCACATTGATAAAAATGTCGGACCCCCCCAGGTTCAGGCCGCAGATTTTATCCAGAACCGCTACCAGAAGGGATACGCGGTTGTGATCCACTCCGATGGACGTTCTCCGGGGCACCCCCAGATTGGACTGGCTGACCAGAGCTTGAATCTCTACAAGGATCGGACGAGTGCCTTCCAGACTAGACACGACCACGGAGCCGGGGGCGTTGTGTGGGCGTTCGGCCAGGAAAAAAGCTGAAGGATTGTCCACTTCTCTGAGTCCCTGATCCATCATTTCAAACACGCCAATTTCGTTGGTGGGACCGAAGCGATTTTTGATGGCGCGAATGATTCGGTAAGCGTGTCCGGAATCACCTTCAAAATACAATACGGTGTCCACCATATGTTCCAGCACTTTGGGGCCGGCAATAGATCCGTCCTTGGTCACATGGCCAATCAGAAAGAGGGGAATGCCGTTTTTTTTTGCGGTTAGAATCAGCCTTGAAGAAGATTCCCGAACCTGTCCCACGCTGCCGGGGGCGGACATCAAATCGCCTGAATAAACCGTTTGTATGGAATCAATCACCACGATAGACGGTTGAACCCTATTGACCTGGTCCAGAATCTTATCGAGGGACACTTCCACCAGGACCAGCAAATCTTGTAAATTTTGTGTGGAGGCATCTATCCGATTCGACCGCAACTTGATTTGATGGGCGGATTCCTCACCGGAGACATAGAGGACTTTTCTACCGTTTGACGCCAGTTTTTTCATCATCTGAAGCATCAGAGTGGATTTGCCGATTCCCGGCTCCCCACCGACCAGAATTGCTGAACCGCTGACAATTCCTCCTCCAAGGACACGGTCGATTTCCGCAAGTCCGGTGAGCGTTCGCTCGCCTTCTTCGGCCGGGATTTCGGCAATCGGCAGAGGTTTTCCGTCAAATTGCATCTCGGCGCGGCTTCCGGATTCCGGTTCAGAGACCAGTTCTTCGGCAAAGCAGTTCCATTCGCTGCAGGAAGGACACTTGCCCAGCCACTTTGGCGACATGTACCCGCAATGTTGACAGAAGAAACTGGTTTTAACCTTTTTCAAATGTTGTTTTCTCCTTGACCGTAGGGTGCTTCACAAGTTCAAATTATTGAATTACATGACAAAGTTGCCATAGGTGATTGTCCGTAATGACCTTGTTCCGAATTTTTTTGGATTCCTTGTCAAACATGGTCCTTTTTTACCAGCCGGGTGTGCGGTGGTGTGCCGATCATCGGCAACTGGATGAATTTCAGAAAGGCCGGTTGAAACTTCCGGAAATATTCACCGCCGAGTTTCGGATCGGAAGTCGGCAGTTCTAGGGTCAGGGTAAAGATATTGCGCTCATGCCCAGTGTAGTTTCCCAGAGAACCTGGAAAATAACCAAACTTTTTCAGGGGATGATTGGCCTCTTTGCATATTTTTTCCATCCACTTTTCAAAAGAGTCAAGGTCGGCGGACGGGCCGTCATAATCAAAAAAATTGAGCGGAGAATGGACGCTTAATATTTTCTGGGGCTTGAACCTTCTGATGAGCGCTATCTGGAACAGAGTCTCCTGTTCGGACGCGGCAAAAACCCCGGGATAATACCGAGGATTTTTTTTGCTTCTTGCCACCCACCGGCGATGAGCGTCGGAATTCCAGTCTTTTGTGGGGAAATTTCGGTTGAGATCCACACCATTTGCGTTTACGCGAGTTGGCTTGGACGCAAAGTATCCATCAGGGTTTACCAGGGGTGCAATCACAATGCACTTATCCCGGACGACCTCCGGGTGTTCCCTGAGAAACCGGGCCAGTTTCAGCATCAGGTAAACCGTCGGCAGTTCATCGCCGTGGACACCTCCAAAGAATAATATGCAGTCTCCCGAAGATCTGCCGAATTGTGCAAAAATCAAGGGATGCCCCCTTCGGGTAGTCCGGTGATGTTCCCAAGGAATTCCAGCGGCGGATATATCGTTCCAGTTGTAGCGGGCGTTTTGCCGGTCAAGGGCATGTACAAACTTATTGAGATCCGTGGATGGAGAGGCTGCCCATGCCGTTGAAAAAAAAACAAGACTGAACAAAACCCACAAGAAAAAAAGCAAGATGTTTCTGTTATGAGGCAATATCATCATAAAGGACTGCTGTAATCGAAGGCAAATAAGCGAAACCCGATTTCTTCCTTTCCTTATTCTGAAGCTCCAGACAGAGCTTGTTTCAGACGGGCTTGCGCGCGTTCTCTTCCCAGAATGGCGAATACGCGATCCAACTCCGGACCGTGAACTCTTCCGGTCAGAGCCGCTCGAACAGGCATGAATAAATCTTTTCCCTTCAACCCTGATTTTTCTCGGGTATGCTTCATGGCAGAAACATATATCTCCTGCGATGACCCCGTTGCATTTTTCAGAAAATCATCGAAAACCTGAATCACTTTTCGGCCCGTATGCGAATCCAGCAAAGTCATTGCCTCCGGTGTGACGTTGAAACGGTTGTCAAAAAACAAATCCATGTGCGATCCGGCATCGGCCAGTGTGACCATTTCGTCCTTCGTGGTTTCTATGACGGTTTTCAGCCATTCAGGATCAAACTCATCGGGGATATACCCATCTTCTCGTAAAAAGGGGTCAAGTTTCTTGAGCAGATCATCCGACGGACAGTTCCGGAGATAAATGGCGTTGAGCCAGCGAAGTTTGTCCTCGTCAAAAACCGCGCCGCTTCTTGAGGCGCGCGATAGCGCAAACGCCTCCATCATCTCCTTTCGGGACAGCACCTCCTGACCGCCTGCAAATGAGCTTCCCAAAAGTCCCAGATAATTGATCAGGGCTTCGGGTAGAAATCCCCGTTTGCGGAATTCTCCCACGGAAACGGAGCCGTGTCGCTTGCTTAATTTGGTGTGGTCTCTGCCCAGGATCAGGCAGTGGTGCGCAAAAACCGGCGGATCAAAACCAAAAGCCCGGTAAAGCATCATCTGAAGAGCTGTATTGGACAGGTGATCCTCACCCCGGATCACATGTGTGATTGCCATGAGATGATCATCAATGACGACCGCAAAATTGTACGCCGGCATGCCGTTGGAGCGGACGATGATGAAATCACCCATTGCCTCGCTCTCAAATTTGACGGTACCGCGAATAAGATCGTTAAATTCAATGGTTGCCTGCGGCACTCTGAAGCGCCAGGATGGTTTCCTCCCATCTTCCTGTCGCTTTTGACGTTCGCTTTTTGTCAGGTTCCGGCATCTGCCCATGTAACGAGGCATGCGCTTGCTTAAAATGAGAGTCTGGCGTTCCTCTTCCAGTTCTTCTTCCGTACAGTAGCAGGGGTAAACCATGTCTGCGTCGATGAGTTTTCTCAAATGATTCGTGTACAGGTCCAGACGCTCACTCTGACGGTAAGGACCGAAATCGCCACCTTCGTCCGGTCCTTCATCCCAGTTCAGCCCCAGCCATTTCAAATCGGTAAGCAGGTTGGTCTGATAGGAGAGAGAGCTGCGGGATTCATCCGTGTCTTCAATGCGTAAAATAAACCTGCCGCCCTCATGACGGGCAAACATCCAGTTGAACAAGGCTGTCCGTGCATTACCCACATGCAGTTCTCCGGTGGGTGACGGGGCAAATCTAACTCTGGGACTGGCAACCATGCAAAATCCTTTCTTCTCCATGAGCGATGGCCAGCACGGCCACACCCTCCCTGCGTCCGATAAAACCCATACTCTCATTGGTCTTGGCTTTAATATTAATGGCTGTTTTCGGAATATTTAATATCTTCGAAATGTTGGCAACCATCGACGGCGCATGAGGCGCGATTTTCGGCTTTTCTGTCATGATGGTTACATCGATGTTGTTGACGCTCATGCCCAGCGCTTCGATGATGTTTTTTACTCTTTCCAGAAGAATAAGACTGGAAATGTCTTGATAAGCTGGATCGCTGTCCGGAAAATGACGCCCGATATCTCCGGCTCCCGCCATGCCCAGAAGCGCATCGCATACGGCATGGATGAGTGCATCCGCGTCAGAATGCCCCTGCAATCCATATTCAAAAGGAATTTCAACACCTCCCAGAA
>Ga0209604_1003720_pt1 | contig 10326 bp, 8 predicted proteins | sample AD_UKC097_MetaG_FD_184405 | JGI IMG/M metagenome (GOLD analysis project Ga0209604, IMG submission 184405) | Active sludge microbial communities of municipal wastewater-treating anaerobic digesters from USA - AD_UKC097_MetaG (SPAdes) (version 2) | ecosystem: Engineered > Bioreactor > Anaerobic >... | reverse complement strand
GGTGGTTATGTGGATACCACGCATTCCAGCCATTTGATTCCTGTTGACGAAACCTCCGCAGGAAGCGCCTGGATGGTTTCCACATAACCACCCGGGTTACCCTGCATTACCCTGTCCAACTCTCCCAGAAATTTCTCCCGGTGCGTATCCGCCTGGAAGTCCTTATCGGCATTTCCCTGGAAGATGTCCAGTATCTTGTGAAAATTGTGTCCCAGTTCACCCCTGAAACGATTTTCATCTCCGGAGTGGAAGTTCTCGGAACGGGATGCCCTTTCCGCCATGGCCTGAATTCGCTTGAGTCTTTCCTTTCTGGCCATCGAAAGCTTGTCCAAAAGCCCGGCATGGATGAGTGACCCGAATTCCACTCCCTCGAAAAAGTTCTTTCGCACATGCACATACCACTCCCCGAGCGCTGCAAGATTGGCCAAATAGACAATATTGTTTCGCACGATCCTGGACAGGTTGGGATAAAGTGCGGGTACATACTCCCTCACGCCCTTGGAGCGGGATTCGCCAATGATGAGCCGGTTGTCGTCCAGGCAGTCTCCCCTTAGAACCGAACCCGCTGCCACCACCGTGCCGAAACCCATGCGTATCGGTCCTACCATCCCCCCCTGGCCACCCAGGAATATGGGCGGCTGGTTGAGCATGACGCCACTGGGAACGTTGCCGATCAGCGACGGCGTGGTCTTGTCGCCGTCCGGCGTAAAATTGAAGTGAATGTACGAACTGCCCACCTCGCTGTGGTTTTTGCGGCTGGTCCCTCCAGCCATGAGACAGTCGCAGAAGTTGATTAGGCTGCCCAAGGTCACGAAGGGAAAAAGGATCGTCTGCTTGAGCCCCACGCAGTGAGCTCCACCCGCCTCTTCCTCCAGGATCGAGGCTTCACGCACATGGGCACCCAGACCCATGTTGGATTTATCGAGAAAAACGGATCTGCTGAAATAGCCGCCCCTGAGCTCTACATCACGCCCAAGCTGGCAGTTCTCAATGGTGACCGGTCCTTCGTAACCGATGCGCGCCCCGGAGGATATAACGGTGCGCTCGCCGTATATTCTGCAGCCGGGATAAATGGTGACATTCCTCGCGGAAATCCGGTCGACATCGACCTCCTCGCCGATGTCCAAGGTTAGAGGGTTGGGAAGATGGATCCCCTTTTCAAGCATCTGTGCGATTTTTCCATGACTTAACTGTCTTATCTCCATGAGTCTCTCCTCCAGCATTGACGCCTCCAACGGAATAGCCGGGCAACAAAACCTCCGTTTCAGGATCGGTTTCCTGTCTCCTCGGGGATCGATATCCCGAGCCTTTCGGAAAGCATGTCCCGGATCTGTTCCACAGCTTATCCACTCAGCGGGTTCAGAGAGGCAGACCGCCGAAATATTTATCGTCCCGGTCGATTTTGTATTGGTCAATGAGGTTTTGGATGTCGCCAGGCTTTTCTTTGGGAAGTGGTTTCATCACCATTCCCATATCCACGCAATGAGAGATCCGCCTTTATCGAAGGGAGATGCCGTCTACTTTCCGATCCTCTTCCTTTTCCATCTCCGAGATGGTGAAACGCTCGGGGGCCTCCCCCCTTCATTAAGGCCGCGGATACGGTAGAGGGTGAATCCATTGATGATAGAGACTGCATCCTGAATGTGCTTCAGAGCGATACCTCCCTTTGCCGGCATGTTCTATATGGCGAACAAGATGTTTTGAGCATAGCGATCATACGCCCGCAGGGTGACTCCACGCGCATCGGCTCTTGCCCACGGTAACCGTTTGGGACCGGGGTGGATGGTGTCTACTGGCCGACGGAGCTTCTCGATGGCCCTGCCTGTAAAAAGGATAGGGATTAGAACTTATTTTTTGGATGTCAGTGTATGGCAAAATTCGTCTTGTTTGTCAAAGAAAAAATACCACAACATATGGTATACGTCGGAACGGATTTGGGCCTGCCGAAAAAAAGGGCCGTCAATCAGACTCAAAACGGGCTTTGAGGATATGCTGAGTTTCTAAAGAATTTTGGTTTTCTGCCGAATTGAACAATAGCCGTCATGACGGGCGAATTCAGGAATATGAGGGCCGTGTCCGGCGAAGAGATTATGGTTCCCCGAATAACCGCAACACCTACCATCTCTGCCTTCCGTCATGCAGTGGTTCACCCCGGTTGGGGATATGGGTGACAAACCGCCAAAAATGGTTCGGCACATCGAAAGTTTTCGATTTTGGGCCGTTTTCTGATTCGTATATCCATTCGGCCGCGCAACCGACCGATTCAATTGACTTTTGGACTAACGATTGCCGGATAAAAATATGAAATATATTAATTTGTTAGACGGCATCCGAAAAACTTGAACCGATCAAAATCGGCCGCCGTCAGTGATAAAAGGAGAGAAAGCAGTGGCCAGTGGAGTGAAATGCCCGAAATGCGGTTATGTTCGACGGTCAAATGACCGGGCGCCGGCTCAGGAATGCCCGTCCTGCGGGATCATCTATTCCAAGTTTGACCCAAGCGCTCGGTTGAATTCACCGAACCAGCCCCCGTTCGCTCCCGGAGGCGGAGATCGGCCGTCGATTAGAAACGCCAGGAATACCCACCTTCCGGTCGTGCCCCTCCTGATGGCGATCGTCCTTTTAGCCGGGGCGGGTTTCTATTTCCTGATGGCCCGAGGAGAGCCTATCGACGAGGCCCATAAGTTGCCATATGACATTACCGGCGCATGGATCGGCCGGTTCGAGGATACGGTTGAGGGGCAAGGAACGTTCACATGCGTATTCGAGGTTGAAATCGACGAAAAGAACCGGGTCGCCGGCCTCTATTGGACTGAATTCAAAAATAACTTCAGGCAAATTGAAGGTTATTGGGAGCGACCCGATATCGTGGAGTTGAGCTTTGCCCAGTCCGATACCTACGCCGGTGAAATCCGCTCCACCTGGGGCAGGAACGCAGCCGACCTGTATTTTGAATATGACTCGGATAAAATGGGCGCATTCAACATCTGCGCGGATCAGGTGCTGTACAAGGATCAGCGGGAAAAACTCGCTCAACCCGGTGAATTCGTTTTCAAAAAGGACGAAGAGGTACTGGAGGCGACGGTTGATGCGGTTTTACTTGAAAAGGGAACATTCCTCTTGTCGCCCGGTGCGCTCAAATCCTTGAAAATGCCCAGGATGGAAGTCGCCCGGGAGATTGCCGGCATGGACAAGCTGCCATCCAACGTGAAATCCAATTTCACGATTACCTCGGACGTATTGGGTATAAACGATTATCCGCACCGGCTGTATAATCAGCTGCGATTCGATTTTTCGGCTCTCAACGCCAGAGTCCGATTCGATCCCCGGGATGCGGTGCCCGATTTATTGTCGTTTAACGAGAATGCCGTTGTGTCAATCCGGTCCGACGGGTTTTCCAGAACGATACAGATCCACTTCCATAAAAACGGACGCAAGACCGCCACGGTCAACCAAAAATCGGCCGGCGGGACGTACCCTCTCCGGTTTGATCTGGAGAAAAAGGAAGATTGACCCAACTGATTAAAACTTGACTTGGAATTCCGGTCTGTTCCACGTCGAAGTGCAGCCATGGGGCAGCAGACTCGGATCGCCTGTTTTTTCCCCATTTTTTTGTTTCCGAGCGATATTATTGTATACAGTAAAAAAACTCCCGCCATTTTTACTTCGACCCCGTCCCAATAGTATGGTACAGGGAGGCGTGGAATCTCCGGTCTGCAAATCATTTGATGACTTCGGATATTCCAAGGCAGGGCATGAGCGATTGAATCAAGGGAAAACATCCGATGTCTTTAAAATTGAAGGTCGTCATTCTCTTTTTGTGCGTATTTATTTCCTATCTTGCCGCGAATCTTCTGATTCATCGCATGATCGTCTTTCCAAGCTTTGTGGAGCTGGAAAACGAAGAGGCCCGGAAAGATGCATTGCGCGCGGTTCAGGCAATCCAACGCGAAATCGACCATCTGGATGATGTTTGCCATGACTGGGCCTCCTGGGACGACACCTATGCTTTCGCCGCAACCCGCTCCGAAGAATATATCAAAACCAATCTCCCGGAAAATCTTTTTAAGGACCTCCGGCTGAATCTTCTCCAATTCTTTGACGACAAACGCCGACTCGTGTACGGGCAGACTCGGAAAGCGTCATCCTACGCGCCCTTTGAACCGGGGGTTTTCAAAGATGGGTCGATTTCTCCGGCCCCCCCTCTGCTGACCGTTGAAAATGAAAATATTCCTTTCGAAGGCATGAAGACAGCCGGTATTTTCATGACCGATCAGGGCCCCATGCTGGTCGCCTCCCGTCCGATTCTCAACAACCAGAACCAGGGCCCGATCGGCGGCACGCTGATTATGGGGCGGTTTCTGGACCCGGCTTCCATCGAAGCCATTGCCGATCTGACCCGGATCTCCCTGCAAATCCTTCCCATTCATAACGATTCCCTTCCGGCGCGGCTTCGGGAGATTGTTGCGGAGATCGGCCCGGATTCGCCCTTCCGGTTCGAAAGAAAGGCTGGGGGCTTACGGTGTTTTACGGTTCTTTCGGACATTGAAGGTCGTCCGGCCCTTCTACTGACCGTGAAAACCCCCGGGGACATTTCCAAAATAGGCTTTGTGACCATCGGGTATGCCTGGCTGACCGGTTCATCGGCAGCTGTTTTGGTGCTTCTGCTGGCACTTTGGATGATGCAACGCACCGTAATCGGACCGGTTAGCCGGCTGTCGGAACACGCCCTTTCCATCGGAAGGGACAGGGATCTTTCCAGAAGGCTCTCCATGCCGAAGGCCGATGAAATCGGAAAGCTCGGATATATTTTCGACGACATGGTGGCGAGGCTCGACGAATCCGTCTCGCAATTGGCAAAATCAGAGGAAATGTACCGGCTGATCACCGAACACACACTGTCCATTATCCTCCTGATTCAGGACGGCGGATTGATATTCGCAAACCGCAAGGCCGTGGAAATGAGCGGTTATCGCCCGGAAGAGCTCATGCACAAGCCGGCAACGGATCTGATTCATCCGGAAGATGTCCAGTGGCTGGAAAAGATCCCACAGGCTGATGACTACCTGGAATCCATAGAAATCCGTTATATGACCCGGTCCGGACAGACCCGATGGGTTAAAACACTGGCAGTTCCCATTGATTATAAGGGCGGAAAAACGATCCTGGTCCACGGCATCGACATCACCGACCAAAAAAAGGTCCAGTTGAAGCAGAAGGAACTTGAAAGCCGGCTGCAGCGCGTCGAAAAAATGGAAATGATCGGCACCCTTGTGGGAGGAGTAGCCCATGACCTGAACAATATTCTCAGCGGACTGGTCACCTATCCGGAAATTATGTTGCTTGACATGCCCGAAGACAGCCCGTTGCACAAAGCCCTGTCCACCATTCTGCAATCCGGCAAAAAAGCCGAAGCCATCGTACAGGATCTGCTGACCCTGTCCCGAAGAGGTGTGGCATGTTCGGAAGTCGTCTGTCTGAATGAGATCGTCGCATCCTATCTCGACAGCCCCGAGCACTATAAAATGATGTCCTTTATTCCGAATGTCGAGATGACTACAAGTCTTGATGAAAATTTATTGAATATCGTCGGCTCGCCCGTGCATCTGTCCAAAACCCTCATGAACCTTGTGTCCAATGCCGCGGAATCCATCTCCGGCGGCGGCCGGATCCATATATCCACCGAAAACCGTTATCTGAATTACCCGGTTCATGGATATGATACCGTCCGGGAAGGCGACTATGTTCGCCTGACCGTTTCGGATACGGGTAGCGGCATCTGCGAAGCCGACAGGGAGAAAATATTCGAGCCGTTCTACACGAAGAAAGTCATGGGAAGAAGCGGCACCGGCCTCGGGTTATCCGTGGTCTGGTCGACGGTGAAAGATCATCAGGGGTATATCCACCTGGAAAGCGAGGTTGGGAAAGGCTCCTCCTTTCACCTGTATTTTCCGGTAACTCTGAAGATCGCGCAAAGGACCGCATCCGCCGTTTCCCCGGACATGTTCCGTGGAAACAACGAAAAGATTCTGGTGGTGGATGATCTTGCCGAACAAAGGAAGATCGCCACTGAAATGTTAAAGCTGCTTGGATATCGCGTCGAATCCGTTTCCAGCGGGGAAGCGGCCCTGGAATATCTGAGGCATAACCCGGCGGATCTGATTCTGCTGGACATGATCATGGAACCGGGCATAGACGGTCTGGAAACGTATCGCCGCATACTCGGAATGCGGCCGAAACAGAAAGCGATCATCGTAAGCGGATATTCGGAAACCGACCGGGTGAAAGAAATGAAAATCCTGGGCGTTACTCGGTACGTCAGAAAACCCTATATGCTGGAAAAAATCGGGCTGGCGATTCGCCGCGAACTCGAAAAACCGGAGTGAAGCAACCTTATCGAAACGCTACCGGAAGGCAGGTAAGCCCTGGATATTATGCCTTTCTATCCATTACCATTTTTCCCAGTGTATTTTTTCCTTTTTATATTTGTCTTTCGGTTTATCTACCCCGGTCGGAACACCCAGGGGTATGACGTTCAAAGGAATAACTTTCTGAGGGATGCGGAGCACGGTACGCGCATGTTTCATCCGGTCCTCATAGGGGTAGGCGGCGGTCCACACACCGCCAAGCCCGAGAGCCTCTATCGCAAGAAGGATGTTTTCGCCGGCAAGCGATGCATCGATGACCGCCAAATCCTTGTTCTGATCATATGCCTTTTCAGGCTCGGTGCAAACGATGATCGCCGCACCCGCTTTGAAAAGCATCTTAGCATAGGGAAGACCCGCGGCAAGCTCGTCCAGCTTTTTTCTGTCCGTAACCACCACAAAAGACCATGGCTGCATATTAACCGCGGACGGCGCAGCCATACCCGCTCGAACGATCTTATCGAGATCGATTTTGCTTACCGGTGCGTCCGTGAAATTCCTCACGCTCTTCCTTGAATGAATTACAAAAAATGTGTCTTTCATGTTTGCATCCTCCTGGGCATGAACCGATCCTGCGATAAGCAGGCACATAAGAAAACTGATACACATTCTGCTCATTTTTTACCCCCCTGATTCATTTTTCCATTTCGAACATATGTAGGAAGAAAAATTGAGGAGTCAAGATGTGGTTGTTTTATAAATGGGAAAACAGCCTGAGATTCCATATCAATAACCCGGGTTATGCCGCGAAACCGAAACGTTATCATTTTCTTCCATCGGAATTTTAAATAACGGGGCTCATTCACACCGGCTGAAGTCCGACCATTTGCTCGACTCTCCGGATCACCTCCTGGCCGAGACCCATACCGAAAGCCAGTTCCCGCAGGTATTCCTTCTCGGCCGACGTATCCACCTCGATCGCCATAAGGGAAGCGGCATAAATCTGGGAAGCCAGTTCCGCCCGACCTCTGGCTGCTGAAATCAGCTTCTCGGTTTCCATCGGCTTCTGCATCTGTGCCAGAACAAAGCGCTGGTCCTTTGCCTCCGCCCCGACTTCCTGCAACTTTCCGACAATACGATGAATCTCCTCTTCGTCGATCTGGCCGTCCGACTTTGCGGCGTTGATCATCGCTTTCAGAACAAGTTCCGTATTTTGTTCCAGTTCCCGCTGATCGGCCTCGGTCCGGGGTTCCAGGAGTCCAAGGGGCACTTTCCCCGTGCTCTGACCGCTGCCTTGCAACGCCTTAAAGGCCATGGCCCCGAGAAGGGCCATCACCCCTCCGCCGAGGGCGCCGCCCAATGATTTGCCCCCACCACCCAGTAACGCGCCGGCAAGGGCCCCCAAGCCGCCGAGGGCCAGGTTCTGTTTGCCGCCCGCCATTTTTCCTGCCTGGTTCAATACACCCCCGAGCATTCCCCCCAGGTCTCCTCCGCCGCCGCCGCCCAATGCACCGGAAAGAACGTCCCCCAACCCGCCTCCACGCTGCTTGCCGGGCATGCCGCTCAGGCTTTCCAACAGACCTCCGCTCCCACCGCCCAAAGCGTTCCGCAGCCGCTGATTGGATGAAGGCGCCATGCCGGATTGCATCATGGCTCCCAATAAATCGCTTATGCTCATTTTGTAATCCTCCTGTATTTGTGATAGGTAAAACCGCAATTTCTTCCACCCGACCCGACCCTACGATGCGGCCATGAATAGACTTCACACGGGCACCTTAGCCAAGAGGGATGCGGATTTTCTGCCCCGGAAAAATCAGGTTCGGATCTTTAATAACCTCCCGGTTCGCTTCAAAAATTTTAGGGTAGTCGTTCGCTTTGCCGTAAAACTGTTTCGCTATCGCAGACAGCGTATCGCCTTTCTTGATAGTGTAATACTCCACCCTGGCTTGAACGGGAGGGGCCTGGAGCTTGTCGATCTTCACTTCGGTAACCCCCTGGATGTTACCGGCCATCAGCACGGCTTTTTCCATGGCTTCGGCACTGTCGGCTTGGCCTGAAATCGAAACGACCCCGTCCTTGAACTCAACGCCCAGACCCGATATTCCCGGGTTGGCCTCCTCAATGTGCGCCTTGATTTTTTCCGCTGCTTCCGCATCACGATTGAAAAGTTTGCGGCCGATATCTTTGACGAAATCGAAAAGTCCCATGGCGTCCTCCTTTTTGTTTTGTGTTTTTATCGATCGTCATTTTGCGGGCTTCCATCGGGCAACGGAGCCGCGGTATCTTTTTTACAGAAAACGATCTTCTTTTCCGGCAATCAGCCGTAAGCGCATGATTCGTTCTTCGGTAGGCGGATGAGTTGAAAACAGTCTCTGTAAACCGCCGAAAAATGGATTCATAATGAACATATGGGAATGCGCGGGATTCCCTCTTGTCAGAGGAAAGGCCTGAACACCCCGGTGAAGTTTTCCAAGAGCGTTTGCAAGCGCCAAAGGCTTCCCGCTTATTTCAGCCCCTCCTTCATCCGCGGCATATTCCCTGACACGAGACACCGCCATGCGGATTAACATGGCACCAAGAGGTGCTCCGATCACAATCAGCAGAGTTCCCAGAGGATTGCTCCGCCGATCCCGACTTCCGACACCAAAACGGGCAAACTGTCCGAGCATGGCAATCGCCCCCGCAAATGTTGCGGCAATCGTACCCGTGAGTATGTCCCGATGCTTCACGTGCGCCAGTTCATGCGCCATGACTCCGGACAACTCATCATCATCCAGAATTTCCAGTATCCCCTCCGTCGCTGCAACCGCGGCGTGTTCGGGATTGCGACCGGTTGCAAATGCATTCGGATTTCGTTCCGGAATCAGGAAAACCTTCGGCATGGGCAAACCGGCCTTTCGGGCTAATTCCGCAACAATTCCATACAGGCGTGACTGATCCTCCGGTCCGACCTGAGAGGCTGCGTAACGCTTCAGGATGATTTTGTCGCTGAACCAGTATGAGAAAAAATTCATCGCCGCGGCAAAAAGAAAGGCCGTAACAGCCCCTTCCCTTCCTCCCACGGCTCCGCCAATAACAACAAAGAGAATCGTCAGCAATACCATCAGAAAAAACGTACGGGTTCTATTCATGGTCCATCACCTCACTCCTTCTTTTGATCATTCCCCGCACCCGGCCGGTTATGACGAAAGGGCTAAGGGACAAAGGGGCATTGAACAAGTGTCATCCGGAACGGACGGACGGATTTCTTTATCTTTTTACGCAGTTTCATTTCAGGAAATACGCGTTGCTTTCGCTCCGTACGATGACGGATCCGGACCGCTGGAGGCTGCGGGCTCAAAAAAAACAGATCCATACGAAAACGTCCGGTTTCCGGCCCATCGTCTGATCGGTGATTGCTCAATCCATCAGCCGCCTTTGCCGATTAAAAAAAGTACTTTGGACGGAAAAACTTATTCCTATGTCTTTTCAGCGGCTTGCCTTGGGGCACTCTCTGCCGCCTCTTCAGTTTTTTTCAGCGCCTTCGCTCATTCGGGATTAGAACTTGCTTTTCGGAAGCCAGGGGTATGGAGGGATAAAAACTTTCTTTTTGATAATCAGTGTATGGCGAAAGTCTGCTTGTTGTCAAAGAAAAAAACTCAACATATGGTATACGCCGGGATGGGATTGGATCTGCCGATCCGGCTCAAAAACAGGACATTTCATTTTCAGTTCCCGTGCCATAAAATCGCCGGGAACAATTCATTCTCGATTTGTCAAAATATAATCGTTATTCACGGTTTGGCGCCATTTCTTCGCGCCTCATATTTTATCACCGTTCATCCACTTCTGCTGCTCCTTGCAATGCTCCAATATTTCATTGACAGTTTTTTACCCCTCATGATAGGAGCACTTCTTAAATACCCGTATCGGCATTCGGTTGCCCTAAAAGGGCGGAAAAAGAGGGAAGCCCGGTGAAAAT
>Ga0209604_1003713_pt1 | contig 10331 bp, 10 predicted proteins | sample AD_UKC097_MetaG_FD_184405 | JGI IMG/M metagenome (GOLD analysis project Ga0209604, IMG submission 184405) | Active sludge microbial communities of municipal wastewater-treating anaerobic digesters from USA - AD_UKC097_MetaG (SPAdes) (version 2) | ecosystem: Engineered > Bioreactor > Anaerobic >... | reverse complement strand
GCGCCAACGGAACATCCCCACGCGCGTGGGGAAAACAGCGACAATTTGTGCCATAAAGCCTCAGGGCCCACAAGATATTCGGTTGTCAAAGAGTTGGATCACATTCAGTCTCCCATTTTTCAGCGATGAGATAGAGCCCGGCATACTGGACGGCCCGGCGGTCTGTTTCTCCGAATGTCTGAACGGAGAAACCCTGACTGGAACGTTCCGGTGTGATGATGAGCATTCCGAGCCCTTTTGCATTGCGGCGAATGTAGGCGATGGTTTGTTCCCTTGTCTTTGCGTTCACGGTGCCGACAAATACATTTGGCTTTGGCTCTATGAACCAGCGTTTGAGATGTCCGCGGATGCAGTCCGGCGTGTTGTTGCAGATGATAACGGTCATTGGATGTACTCCTCAATGTGCCGGGGTATCTGCTGCAGCAGCTTCTGCGCCTCGATTTCAATCTTGAGCTGCGCCAGCACCTCCTGCGTGTCCGCGTCGGGATTTTGGCTGATTACGGAAAAGGCGGCCGGAAGCGAAGTGACGGGCTTGTAAACATCGGCCACATCAAAGATGAATGGCCATGTTCCGGAGGTGTGGATGAATCCGAGGTTCGGGAGATAGCCCATGGAACACACGATGGAGGCCGTCAGCGCATACAGTCCCGCATTGGCTGCGGACACCGCCCTGTTGATGTTGTCTGCTATTTCCCAGTTGGCGGGGTTGTAGTTGCGCCCCTTCCAGGTGACTCCGTATTTTGAACCCAGTTCAATATACAGCGCGCGCACCCGCTGACCCTCCATGCCCCGCAGTTCGCTCACCGACCGGGCCGCCACATCCACGCCGGGGAATCGCTTTGCAAACATCCGCCGTGCGATTTCGGCGCTTTTGGAGGGGGATGCGTGCAGCTTGCTCTGGAGCCTCGCGCGGCTGTTGTCGTGCGTGGGCGTGATCCCGAAGGCGTAGAAACGTACGGCATCTGCGCCCACCCAGCAGAGCGGGGTGTTGCAGTCCGCGCAGGCCTTGATGGCGGCGTGGGTTACGGTTGTTCCGGGACCCAGCAGGATGACGCTGAGCGTGGCCGCGGGAACGCGCAGGACGGTGCGGTCGGCACCGATCCATTTGACGCTGGAGTCATCCACTTCGAGCCTCCCGTGCTCGAAATAGACGGGGGTCCAGCGGTCCTTTGCCGGAGAGAGTGTGGCGACCGGCGGTTTTTCGAAGATGGGCACGGCCGCTACTCTCCGAAGCTTTCCGCGATCCGGCGGGTCTGGTAACGCCGTGATTTGAAGTTGAGAGGGGTGTCCATGAGAGAGTCGCTCCCCTCGCCGAAGGCGTTTGCCTCGCCAATGATTCTCCAGCCGGTGGTTTGCAGTTGTTTCTCCTCGGCCAAAGCCTTCAGGTGATCCAGCGCCTCCGCGCTTGAGTTGAACACCCCTTCGCAAATGCGCTCTGCCGGCAGACAGCACTTGCGGCCGAACCAGACACCCCATTTGGGATTTTCCAAGGCGGCTGCGCATTTTTCCACCACCGCGGATTCACCGGAAAGCAGCACCCCGAATTTGCAGTCGAGCAGGTATTCACGATCAGTCAAAACAGCGATGGATGCGCCGTTTTTGTTTCCGAAGTACTGGCCTGACTCCTTCGCGATGTCATATCCGCCGCCGACCGTGTGATAGTCCATCAGCCGTTGTCCTGAATTTTTCAAGGTGTAAACTTGAACATTCAGCGCGGCGAGTTGCGAGATGCCCCGCTCGTCATCGCGCTCGACGCCCAGCGCGGCGCAAAGCATGCCGATGACGCCGCTCTTGGTGGGCCAGCTTGCGCTGGTGCGCCGGTTGAAGCGGCTGGAATGCCCCCATGCCTGCATGGGGGCATCCAGATAGAGCAGCAGATGTTTTTCAGACATGGTCCACGAGTCCTTTGCAGAAGTCGTCCAGCCCCGTTTCGGGAATGCGCAGCACGACCGACGGCTTGAATCCATAAGTCTTTTCCATCCATTGGAACTTTTCCTCCAGTCGCCGCACGGACTCTTCCACGTAGCCGCCGCCAGAGGCCTTGACCGGCTTTTCAAAGGCATTGACCAGTGAAACGGGCTGGCCCGTCCGGATGGTGCCCAGCACGTATTCCGGCGGATTGAACCCCATCATTGAATTCTTGCGCGCACCCGGGACCGCAAGAATCGAGGAACGGATGAAGGTCGCAACGACCTGTTTGATCTCGTCGGGGGAAAGGCATTCCAGATGCGATTTTCCGTTGAGAAGGTCGAGGTTCAGGGCAATGTACCGGTAATAGCAGGCGCTGTTGAATTCGCTGGTGTTCATGTGCCCGGCCCCCTCGCTGTCTTCGGGCTTGAGATCATCAACGGCCGTGAAGAAGTCGATTTCGCTGTTTGTCTTATGCGTGGCTATCGCATGGCTGAACATGCCGGCGCCCTCCACGGTCAGGGAGTGGTCATCCGCCACCATGCGCCCGAAAATGGCGATGTCTGCCTTATCCTTGACAGAACCTTGCAGAACTTTTATGGCGGCCTTCACCTTTTTCTTGTCGTCCGTTTCTCCGCAATACGCGGAAGCCACAGCCTCCAGTTCAAGGGGCGATGTGTAGAACAGTGTTTTGACGGCGCCCTCGTGCTTCTCGTCAGCCTTCCCGAACGCCGCATTGGCCAGTTCCCGGGCGGCTTTTGCCGCATCCGCCGTGGCCAAACCCCGGGCCTCCAGCGCTTTTTCCATGGCCGGGATGATGTATCGTGTGCGATCGCCGCCGAACGTGTTCGGCGCGAGTTCCTTCGCCATCAGGCGGATGGCCCGTTTCCAGCTCTGGGAACTTACGCGCGCCCGCTCGACCCCGCCAAAGAGCGCGGATTTCGGCGCACCGACATCGTCACGGTTGAGGCAGGTTACAGGGAACGACTGGATGATATGCACTTCAAGTGTTTTCATTTCAATACTCCTTTTTGTTTGCAGTTCATTAAACAGGCTGAAGAACCAGCAGGCCGAAACCAAACGCCTTGGCGCTGCCGATCCCGTGATTAAAGGTTTCCGTGAATTTGGCGGTGTCAGTCACATTGAGAACTCCACTGAACTCGACCCGCTTGTGGTTTCCTTTTCGGCCATCCTTATAAAAGGGCTGGCTGATCGGGGGGCTGATTTGCAGGGTTTGCTCCTCCACCACGAAACCGCTCTGCTCCCCCTTCCGGATAAGCCACTTTTTCAGTTCATCCGGATCGGCCACGACAAAGCGCTTTCCCTTTTCAAAGCGGCTTCCGCGACCATCCTGCAGATAGCGGCGAGTTGGATTGGCGCACAAGCGGAATCGAAAGCGCGGATGTTTCAGGAATCCATCGCTGACCGGCTTTGTTTCCCACCGTCCCCAATCCGGAGCCTTGGGCTCCTGTTCGGAAAGAAGATAGACCCGAAAAGCGGCCTCGCTTGTTTCAATCCGGTACAGAAAATTACGGCTTTCGGCTTCGGGAAAAGCCCGCCAGAGTGCCTTGTGCCAGGCATAGCTGTCGTTCAGGCGCTTCCGTGCGGCGGTGAGGTGATCCACGGTGATGCGGGAAAGATATTTCACTCGGCACCCCCTGCGCCCCAATAGGCGGATGCCCATTGAATTTTCTTTTCACCCTTCTCCCACCAGCAGATGTCGGCATACAGCCGCCGGTAGTTGACCGGCACCTCTCTGGCCTTGGCCGCCCGGATAACGGCCGGAAGCCTTATGCACAATTCCTGCACGGTTGCACAGCCGAGCAGCCGGCGGAAACGTCCTTCAAAACTGCTCAGGGCCTTCTGTGCATCGCGATTATTTGCATCCCCTTTCGCGATGGCGCGCATGGTTGTGCCCAGGTTGCCCGAGTCCGCTGATTTCGGATGTGTGGCAAAAGCCGCACATACAGTTTGCACGGGGATTCTGCTCCAGTCCTTCTCCATGTCGCAAAATGACGCGATATGCGGCCACGCCCGGTGCTCCCTGCCGGGACTGAATCCGCAGCGCAAATCGGCCATCAGCCCCCGATCATCTCTGCTTTTCCGCAGAAAGGCCATCAGCCTTTCCGCGTGATCATCCGTCCTACCCATCTTTGCTCCTTTCGTTTCAAACCGTCTTGAGTTTATTCAGTTTATCCAAAAGCGCCTCGCGCATTCGCGGCTTGTCGGCCGGCCAGAGTGAAATCACTTTTTTCGCCTGTTGCTGGTAAAGCTGCTGCTTCTTCAACATGCCGATCTTGTAGTCAGCCGTGTCCATGCCCCAGTATTCGATGTAGACATCGAACGACGGCAGGTAGAAATCCGGGCGGATGGCATAACCGTCCAGAATCCGGAAGCGTTCGTCGTAGCGGTAGTGTATTCCCTCGGCCGCCAGCGCTTCGCAGATCAGCCGTTCGCCATCGGACTGCACCCACGTGCCGTCTTTCGCGCGTATGGTTTTTTGGAGATCAACTTTTGTTTCAAAGTTGCGCCGGTCGAGAAACACCTCGTCAAAACAGTGGTCGCAAAACGAACGCTGAAAAGCTTTTTGAGATCTGGCATATTCATCGGGGTCCAGCTGCACGCCGCAGCGCCTGCAGCAGTGCACAACCTGCGCTTCCGCAATGCGAACGGCCTCGGCAATGATCTTTCCCGCGGTCAGAACACTTCGTTTCACGTAGTCTTTTTCCTCCGGACTGGCGCATAAATCGCGCAGATCAGGAAGGGTCTCCTTTGCGTCTGCACCGAATGCGCCGAGCGCCTTGGCGGCGTACTGGCGCACCTGCGGGTGGGGATCAGACAGCAATGGATGCAACGCGCGCACGGAGGGGCCCGCAGGCGTAATCCCGGCGAGTTTGCCGATGGCCGACGCCGCCAGCCGCCGGACCAGCGGCGAGGCCGAACCGGTCAATGCCGCCAGTTCTTTTAAGGCCCGCGCATCGGCACTGCGGCCCAGTTCGGCCGCTCGCGCCGCAAGTTTTCTCTCATTTGCGGTATCCATGTTCCCCTTCCGGCTTGTTGCGCGTCCCGTGGGCGCTGCACTGCGCCTCGTCCGGCTGCAACCGAAGTAAGTTGCAAAACGCAACGAAGGTTGCCCCGGAACTATTCATCCGGCTCCAGCTCCTTTACGGCCAGCAGCCGCCGGGCCTGTGCAAAGGCCTGAATCTGGCGCGCAGTCTCATGCGGACAGGCCTGTTCAAAAGCATCCCGCAGTGTTCGCCGCAGCAAATCTCTCCAGGCATTCAGGTTGAGTTCCCCGCTGGCCGCAATGTCAACCAGAACCTGATAGGCGGAATCCAAAACGCTCCAGAAGAAAACAGTAGCTTTCCTGACAAAAGAACCTCCGTCAGTTTTCAACAGCTTGGCATAACTGTTCTTGTTCTTCTGAATAGCATCCTTCAATGCAACCTCGCAACGGGCCGCCATCGCGACACCATCGGCATATTTCTTCAAGGAAGAAGCCCCAAGCAAAGCAACAGGGAGCAAGAAGTTCCATTCCAGCATGTCGTAAATCAAGTTCTGTCCCGGCTTCCGGCTGACGCCGCCCACCCACAAATCAAAGTCTTTCATTCCCGCCTGCCCGGCTTTCTTCAACGCCAGCGCTCCTTGTGCATCCGACTTGGCGTTAAGAGAGAGAATCGAACCCAATTCCCTCCAAACATGTTGTCCCAGCCGGATTCCCATGTAGAAAACCTCATTCTCCCTGTTCAGCAAGACCGTCCCCATGGGTTCCCGGTAGTTCGGCAATGACTCATATTTCAATCCGGCCACATAGGTGCATTTGCGGCTGCCGGGATCAATCAAGATGCCCCTGCTTAACGGGACAAGCCGGCCCAGATAGGTTCCTGTGAATTCGTTCTGCAGTTCGACCGGTGAACTGGTTGCGGCCTCCCAGATCGGCAGTCCCCAATCATACGGGATCTCTGATTTGGTCAGAAGATTCAGGAAGATAGAATCCAGCATGCAAGATCCTCGCAGTGCGGAATGCAGCATGCTCGACGGGGCACAGGGGGCATCCGAACTCGGACCGGGGCCTTTTGCCGCCACTGCCTTTGTAAAATTATTGGTTGTGTATCCATCCCACAGCGTGACACCGATTGTTCCTCCCAGTGAAAAACACTGTGTTGTGAGCAGGTTTAATGCGATATCCGCATTTGATAAATCCCTTGTGACCGTGTGATTAAAAAGTTCGCTGGACAAGCTCGCATCCAGCTTTTCAACTGGCTCATTGTTTGTCGCTTGAAGGGTTTTTGCCTGCAAAAAGGGCCGGTCCCCGTGGAGTTCAAATCTCTCCTTTCGGCTGTCGAGGTAATCGAGACTGGCGGGGATGATGCGCGGCCGGCAGTTTTTCCAGTCATCTTCATCTCTGGGCCCATCAAGCGCGCGCTGTGTGATGCACAGCAGCAGGCGCATCAGGGCAATGCGCTGCGGCGGGCTGGCGTTCAGATCGCGGATGGTCTCTGATTCGCGAATAAGCTGATCCAGTCCGACGAGAAGCGACTCTCCATTCCCATAAACTACCGGTATCCAAGGGTCAGTAATAAGATTCATCATCATCCTCCGGTTCCCGTGCAGAATCACATCCGCCACACGGCTCTAGTCCATAAACGCCTTTTTCCCGATGATATCCCCACGGCATTTCCGTTCCGGCCAAATCAAACAGCTTGTCGCCGTCCTTTTTTAGCACAGCCACGGGTCCGAATACCAGCGCTGTCAACCAAGTTGGTACAGTTGCATCAAGGGGTCTCCGAACCGGAAGACTAACCATGTTCTTGTGAATCGCCACAGCCTTCTTGAAGTCTTTCTCTCCGGCGGAAAGCGTCAATTGGGTCCCGTCACACAAAACAATATCGGCCTGGTTTACCCGGTTGTCACACTTGTCCAGTATGAGTGTTTGAATGGTTGGGCGCGAGCTGTATCGGGTTCGGGCCGAGTCCTCATCATCCTTGCCGCAGTAGATGCGCGTAAGGCCCAACGCCGCTCCCTGCAGTTTAGCCTTCCTTGTGTCCAGTTCGGTCTTGAGTTCCTGCACCCAATCCGCTGTGCTGTGCTCGTCAGCGTAGGTCGCCTCCAGCAGTTCGCGAATTTGCGAGGGCAGGATGATCTCTGGACAATCTCTCCACACCTGAAGTGTTTTCCACAGCACATAGGGCGCGTAAACGTAACCGCTTGGGCCCAGCGCTTCCTTGAACGTCTCGGCATTGTCAAATTCTGTTCTGGTTGGTCCATAAATCCATGCCCGACCCGAACCTTTCGGCCGCCCGCCTCTGCTGTGCCGGCATAACCGGCCCATGCGCTGCAACAGCATGTCGGTTGGCGCAAGCTCGGTGATCAGCAGATCAGCATCAATATCCACACTTTGTTCAACCACCTGCGTCGCGACTAGTACACAACCCGGCGGACGGGTTCCTCCCTTTCCCAGTAATTCCATCCATTCGTCTTCCAGCTCTGTTCTTCGGAATGCGGGGAAGCGGGAATGCAGAAGACCGGCGCAAAAAGTGCCCTGCCTGCGGGCCCCATTGATTCGCGCAAAGACGTCTTGGCTTTGCGCCACGGTGTTGGCGATCCACAGCACACACAGCCCGCGTTCCGCTTCGGCCACAGCCCTTTCAATCAGTTCATCATTTGGCTTCTCGAAGAATGTAAGAGGCACGTTTCTGTTTTCGGGCGGCTTTGGCTCAACGGTTTTGACCCCGGAAGTGATCAGTGGATAGGCGCGTGTCTCCGGCGCCCCGGCGACGAATGCTGCGCGGCGCTCCTGCGTGAGTGTTGCCGACAAGATGATCACGGTGCAGCCAATGCGGGCCAGTTCCTCTACCAGGCAGTCCAGTAGTGCTCCGGTATAAGCATCATAACTGTGAACCTCATCCAAGATCACCACTTTACCAGCCAGGCCGAATGTTCTCACAAAATGATGTTTCACTTTAAGGACGCTCATCAGTGCCTGATCAATGGTCCCCACGCCAAGGGGGGCCAGCAAAGCCCGTTTTCGGGGATGGAACCAGCTCATCCCTGCCCTGAACTCAGCCGCCCGCGACTCCAGATTCAGCCATGCATGACCGTGCACCAGCTTCACAAAGCCGGGATCTTCAAGAATGCGGTTCATGAATGATTCCACGCGGATATGAATCCGATCACTGGTCAGCCGGGTCGGCAGTCCGAAATAGAGGCCGGTGTTCTTGCCGGACACCAGCAGCTTATAGGCCGCAAAAAGCGCGGCCTCTGTTTTCCCGCTTCCCATGGGGGCTTCCAGAACGTAAATTCCGGGACCGTCAACGCATTCAATAAATCGGCCCTGCGTCTCATTTGGCGGGAATCCAAAAACCTTCTGAAAATCAAGATTTGCTCGATACCTTAAATTCCGCCATCCGCTGTCAGCAAGCGCATCGGCAACTTTCGGGCGCAATTCTTTTTCGCCGGGAAGGTTGTTTCCGGGGAAGAATTCCTCATTCGATGCAATCCAGTCTGCAACACATGTAAGTCCCGCCAGAATCTTGAAGGTTGCCGTGGTCAGCGAGTGCTTCGGCAAGGGGGGATTGAAGTATTTGTGGAGGTGATCAAGAAGCTCGTTGCGTTCGGCGGCCCATTCGCCCCCCCCATATATGGCGCACCCCTCCTGTTTTGGGTCATTCCGCATCCCGTGATGGATGCCAATGGCTTCCGCCCAGGTTTTTCCTCCGGGCACGTTCCGGGCAGCCAGCCACGCCGCGAAAGCAGCCTCCCCAACCTCCGCATGATTTGTCGTCCAGCCCTGTGCCTCTGAAGAAGCAGATGCCAGCCCCGGATTGATTTCAGACAAAGCCGCGTTGAAATACTTTTTCTGAAACCCCGGCGAGACTTTCCCCACATCATGGGCAGCAACGGTAAACGGGAAAAAATCAGTGGCGCAGGCCTCTGAACCCCGCTGCAATGAACACAATTCTTTGGCCACATGTCCCGCGATTATCCCATGGGTAGAAACCCTTATGCCGGGTTTACCCTCTGGCGTGGTCTTCGCCCAGCATTGCCCCCATTTCATCGCGGGGCAGGCGTTCAGCTCAGATTCTTTCTGCTTTTTGAACAGCGGCATTGTTGACCTGGCTTATTCCGGTTCAGAATATGGCAACGGGTTTCTCTGAGCAAGGCAAAGTTCTGCATAAACACGACAGCGGTCTGTTTCGCCTTTTGTCTGGCGTTCTGCGCGTTATGCGGTTATTTTCCGCGGCATGAAACTTCTGATTGCCACGAGAAACAAGCATAAGCTCGATGAGTTCAGGAAACTGTTCGGGGCTCATGTCGAGATCGCCAGCGCGCTGGATTTTCCTCACCTTCCCGATGTGGAGGAGGATGGAGATACGTTTGAGGCGAATGCCGTCAAGAAAGCCGCAACACTGGCACGGGCCACCGGGCTCTGGGCGCTGGCCGATGATTCGGGGCTCGCGGTGGATGCCCTCGGAGGGCAGCCCGGCGTTTTTTCCGCGCGCTATGCCGGCGAGCCCACCGATTATCACGCGAACAACCGCAAACTTTTGAAGGAGCTTGCCGGCGTTGCGGACCGCCGCGCGCGCTTTGTCTGCGTGATGGCTCTTTCCGATCCGAAAGGAAGCGCGAAAACTGTACGCGGAACCTGCGAGGGGCGCATCATTCATGAAACACGCGGCGCGCACGGTTTTGGGTACGATCCGCTTTTTGTTCCCGACGGTTTTGAGCAGACCTTCGCCGAGCTGGGCGACGAGATTAAGAACGGCATTTCCCACCGCGCCAATGCGCTGAAAGAGGCGCTGAAGCAGTGGCAGCCGTTTCTGGACGGAAAGCACGCCGGATGGTGACGGGCTTCAGGTTGTTTTCCCGCCCTGCCTGAGCAGATGCCGCAGTTTTTTGAGTGCTTCATCCTGGATCTGCTTGATGCGCGCGCGCGTCAGCCCGAGTTTGTCTCCGGCCTCCTGCAGTGTGAAGCCCTCAAAGAAGCGCAGGTGCATAATCTCTTTTGAGCGCTGCGGAAGCTGCTCCACCGCGGCCCAGATTTCAGAGCGCTGGGCAAGCGTTTCCGCGCTGTCCAGGCTTTCATCTTCAACAAACTGGTGCAAATCGGTCTGGCTTTCGCCCATGCGCTCGTCAAGCGACAGCGGCATCTGGGGCACTCGCATCCATTGGCGGACCAGCGGAAGCAGTTTTTCAATGCGCTCCACCGGGATTTCGGTCAGATTGCTGAGGGTCTGCGCCGGCGGTTCGGTTTTATGCATGGCCATCCAGTCCTCGTGCGCGGAGCGGATGAGGACCATTTCCCGGCTGGGCTGGATGCCCAGCGCGCCGGTGCGGACATGATCGCGGAAGTAATTGCGCAGCCGGTTCTGAATGGCGCGCTGCGCATAAGCATAAAAAGGGGTGCCCCGCGCGAAATCGAA
>Ga0209604_1003711_pt1 | contig 10333 bp, 9 predicted proteins | sample AD_UKC097_MetaG_FD_184405 | JGI IMG/M metagenome (GOLD analysis project Ga0209604, IMG submission 184405) | Active sludge microbial communities of municipal wastewater-treating anaerobic digesters from USA - AD_UKC097_MetaG (SPAdes) (version 2) | ecosystem: Engineered > Bioreactor > Anaerobic >... | reverse complement strand
AAAACAAGGCATCCATCATATCTTTGTCAACTGCTATTTCACCGTTCCGGGTGCGGTCGAAAACGTTTTCCATACGGTGGCACAACTTCGTCATGTTTTCGAATCCCATCGTTCCGGACATCCCTTTAAGCGTATGGATGGCCCGGAAGATCTCATTGATGGTCGCCATGCTCTCCGGTTCGCTTTCAAGAGCGAGCATCTTATCATTCAACACGCGCATATACTCCTGCGCTTCGTCGATAAACGTGCTCAAATACTGATCGTATTCGCCGTTCATCCTTTCACCTCCGACTCTACCTATGGCTTCAAATTATATCATATCCCGGTTTTTTTATAAAATCTCGGACGCGACGGTCGCTAAAGCCGAACGTTCTCCTTTTTCCAAAGTGATATGAACGGCAAGCGGGTGATCAAAAAATTTCGATGCCAGGACCATCAAGCCGTTACTGGTTCGATCAAGATAGGGGTTGTCTATTTGATCGGGATCTCCTGTTAGAACGATCTTCGTTTTTTCTCCCACGCGCGTGACGATGGTTTTCACTTCGTGTGGCGTTAAGTTTTGAGCCTCATCGATTATGATGTATTGATGAGGTATCGAACGGCCTCGAATGTAACTGAGTATCTCCACTTCGATGACTTTGCGCTTCTTCAGGTACTCTTCCGCCCGTACCCCTTTTCGGGCGAATAGGAAGTCGAGATTATCATAGATCGGTTGTACCCAAGGACGTATCTTTTCTTCGGCTGTACCGGGAAGAAACCCGATTTCCTGTCCCATCGAAACAACTGGTTTGGTAACGGTTAGCTTTGTGTAGGCGTTTTCATCCATCACTTTCGACAACCCCGCCGCTATCGCGATGAGCGTTTTTCCCGTTCCCGCTTTTCCCGTTAAGCAAACCAAAGGGATCGTATCATCGCATAAGGCTTCCAAAGCGAAAAGCTGTTCGCGGTTCCTTGCCGAAATTCCCGATATCGTCGTTCCAAATCCATTCTCCAAACGGACAATCTCTTCGGTTGTCGCCGTTGTTTTTCCGAAAAGTGAATGGCCGAAATCGAAAAACACGTTCCTTTTTTTCATTGAGGCAGGGATTTTAGAGGCGGAGAAGCTAATTTTCCCCTCTTCCCGGAATACCCGTTCTGCCTCTTCCGACATCGTAACCTCATAGAACCCCTTTTCTTCGGTCACCGTTGATTTATCAGTCAGGTAGTCTTGAGCCGGTACGCCGATGATTTGCGATTTCAAGCGAAAATTGATATCTTTCGTTACAAAGATCGTCGGCATTTTCGGATCGGACTTTTGGATCTTTAGCAAATACAGGAGGATCCAGTTGTCGGCTAAACCTTTTTTAAAGTAGGATGGCAAGACAACGTTCTCGAATTCCTTGTCTTGGAATATCTTTACGCAGATCAGACCGGCTTCATTCGTACGAACGCCTTTCAAGAGATCCCCTGTGGACCGGAGACCGTCCAGTTTTCGGATCACCTCGCGGCAGTTTGCCCCTAATTCACCCGGCGACTTTTTAAACCGGTCCAACTCCTCCAAGACCGGCATCGGGATATACACGCGATTGTCTTGAAAAGAGAAGAGGGCCTGCGGGTCATGTAGCAAAACGTTCGTATCCAGAACGTAGTTTTTAACCATATCGACAACTCCTTTAGTCGCTAAATAATCGAAGAAAAGCTTTCGCGATCGGAATATCCATAGGCGTCGTTATCTTCATATTCAAAGGGCTCCCTTTTACCAAACTCAGGTTCCCTCCGTAATAAGCATATAGCGATCCGTCATCCGGGAAATCGTGTCGGTTCTCTTCTTGCGCTTTTCGATGCGCTGTATAGATATTGGGAAAATGAAATCCCTGGGGCGTCTGAACCCGGAAGTATTCCTCCCGTTTCGGGAGGGACAAGCCTTGATCGTCACCTAAATGATAGAGTGTGTCTGAAATTTCGACCGTCGGTATGACGGCTTCATGGTCCGAGAGCTCCGACAGGACATTTTCTAAAACAGTTTGAAAAAAGGGACGGACACAGTCATGGATCACAACGCGATCGGGTTCCCCGATTTCGGCCAATAGCGCCAGGGCTTTAAAAACCGAATCCTGACGCGTTTCTCCGCCCATCGTTAAACCGACCGTTTTGCCAAAAGGTTCGGCTATCGAACGCGTTTGCGCTTCCGTATTCCGCTCGTACACGACAACGATCCCGTCGATACGCGCGGATTGTCCCAGGATTTCCAAAGAATAACGGATCAACGGTTTTCCGGACAACAAATAGAATTGCTTAGGCATGGCCTTCTCAAAACGCCGGCCGCTGCCTCCCGCCAATAGGATTCCGATACAGGAACCGGATACCCCCATTCATTGCACCCGATTCGACAGGACGCTATAGTTCACGGACTGCCCGGGATGAAACCGCCGATCCAAGACCACCGCGTAGTCTTCGATTTGAGAGGTTGCGGTGGCGAAAGCGCCCGTAAAGGTTATCGCGCCTTCCTCGCTTCCAATTTGAGCCCAGGCGCATTCTCCGAAGAAGAGGCCAGTATTCATATTAATGGTTCCTGTCGCCAAAAAATGCTTAACGCCTGTATCCGGAAGCATAAACGTGAACTTGATCGCCCCGTCTTTACTCACTTCGTGAGTCACGCGATAGTTCTGAACGAGCGCGCCGGAATCCCAGTACTGGTAGTTCCAGGTTCCCTGGAACACGTTCCGTATATACCACGAAGTAGGGGTCGCGTCCTCGGGATCCGGACCAACATGGCCGCCGATATCGATGATAGAGCCAAGCTCCATGAAAGCGCAACCGGAAAATAAACACACGAATCCGAAGACCACGCCTATCAAGACCATTCTCATTCGTCGGATAGTGCCACCTTCCTTCATTCGATAATCACAATTTGAGTTCTAGGGTTGAGTTCTCGGGTTGAGTTCTCGGGTTGAGTTCTCGGGTTAAGTTCTCGGGTTAAGTTCTCGGGTTAAGTTCTCGGGCTTTTCTTTCGTCCGCTTCGGTACCCACTAACTCAATAAACGATTTACCACTTCGCACGGACGAACGCGCTGAGTATTGTTTCTGAGAATCCGTATCCGGTTAGCGGCAGCTCCGCTCCCGCGCCGATCGCGAAATATTCAAAATCAAGATAGAGGGAGGCCTTTACGACCGCATTCATCTCTGACATCGGTATGCCGACAAACAAATCTTTCCCGACAAAAGCGACATCCCAATTCAAGAAGGCCATTTTCACGCCTCCGCCGAACATAAAACCGAAATAGGGATTCTCATTTTTATTGTAGGCTGTAATCCCCGCATACACACGCCCCAAGTCGTTCGCCGTCAGCAACCCGGCGCCGACGTTGAAAGTTTCCGGTCGGTTGATATCGAAAACCAACGGTTTCGTTGTCACGATCTGCGGCGCATTGAAGTTGAACAAAATATGCGTGGTGTCCAGAATCGAGTACATCAATCCGAGATTGACCGACCCGTATACTGAACTTTCCGGATCATTGTCAAAATACCCGGCGATAATCCTGGCTCCCCATGAAAGGCGGTTCCAAAGCCCCGAAATGGCGTAACCAAAGGAGGCAAAGGTGTTGTTGCCATCGTTGTCTTTCAACTGGCCATACAAGATATCCAGACCACCGGCGAAACCATATTGATAAGGCTGAATCAGCGAAGCCCCGACGATATGATAGCGTTCTTCGTCGATGTTATTCCACACTGTTGTCATCAAACCGAATTGCCATTGTTTTTCCAAACTCAGTACGGCAGGGTTGTTATAAATCCCTCCAATGCCTTTCGCAGTCGGGCCAGTTCCTTCCGGAAATGGGATCTCCCAAAACGAAACCGTTACCGAAAAACTCACAAAACCGATCAATAATAAAGGAATAAGAAACGCAAACCTTTTCAATCGAATTCCCCCCCTGGAACGGTATCATAAGATATATGAAAAATCGAAGTAAGAATTATAGCATCGGCGTGTCGATGTGCGTGTCCTTGGCTGTTTCCAGAGCGATCGGATAACCCGCGTCAGCATGGCGGACAACGCCCAATCCGGAATCGTTGTTAAGGACCCGAGCGATTTTTTCATCGCTTAATGCGGTTCCATCGGCGACGATAACGACACCGGCGTGTATCGAAAAACCGATTCCGACGCCCCCGCCGTGATGGACCGAAACCCATGTGGCGCCGCCTGCGGTGTTTAGCAATGCGTTCAAAATCGGCCAATCGGCAATTGCGTCCGACCCGTCCATCATCGCTTCCGTTTCGCGGTAGGGAGAGGCGACGGAGCCGGTATCGTGGTGGTCCCTGCCGATCACGATCGGCGCGGACAACTCCCCTTTCTTGACCATATCGTTGAGCGCGTGGCCCATCTTTTCGCGTTGTCCGTAGTTTAACCAACAGATCCGAGAGGGCAAGCCCTGAAACCGTATCCGTTCACGGGCCAAAGTGATCCATTTTTTCAGATGCGCGTTTTCCGGGAACAGTTCCAGCACTTTCTCGTCGGTTTTATAGATATCCTCCTCTTTTCCGGACAGGGCAGCCCATCGAAACGGCCCATTGCCTTCGCAAAAGAGAGGGCGGATATACTCGGGCATGTATCCGACGATCTCGAAAGCATCTTTTTCTCCGTGATCAAAGGCTAACCGGCGAAGGTTGTTTCCATATTCGAAAGTTTTCGCGCCTCGTTTCTGAAACTCCAATAGCGCCCGTACGTGGACAAGAACTGTATCGTAGACCCGTTCCATATATCCTGCCGGGTCGTTTTCCCTAAGTCTGACAGCCTGCTCGAAAGTCATTCCCATCGGAATATAACCGTTAAGCGGGTCGTGCGCCGCCGTTTGGTCGGTCAACGCGTCCGGGATTAACTCTCTTTTAAGCAGCTCGGGATAAATATCGCCCACATTTCCTAACAACCCAATCGAGAGCGCCTTTTCCTCTTTCAACGCTTTTTTCAGCCAGAGGATCGCTTCATCGAGATCGTTGGTCCACACGTCGACATATTCTTTTTCTATTCGCCTTTCGATCGCTCTCTTATCGGCTTCGACCACTAAAGCGACGCCTTCGTTCATGGTGACGGCCAAAGGCTGCGCGCCGCCCATTTCTCCCAATCCGGCGGTCAATACCCATTTGCCCTTCAACGTGCCGCCGAAATACTTGCGGGCGCACGCGGCGAAGGTTTCGTACGTTCCCTGCAATATCCCTTGGGTTCCGATATAGATCCAACTACCGGCCGTCATCTGGCCGTACATAATCAACCCGCGTTCCTCTAATTCGCGAAAATACTCGATCGACGCCCATTTCGGCACCAGCAAGGAATTCGCGATTAAAACCCGCGGCGCCCATTCGTGAGTGCGAAAGACCGCAACCGGTTTACCTGATTGAATCAGGAGTGTTTCATCCTCTTTCAAACGTCTCAAAGTTTCGACGATCTTGTCATAACAAGCCCAGTTTCGAGCGGCTTTACCGTTCCCTCCGTACACAATCAGGTGAGCCGGATCTTTTGCCACTTCCGGATCAAGATTATTCATCAGCATCCGCATAGGCGCTTCCGTCATCCAGCTACCGCAGGATAACGTGTTTCCGCGCGGAGAGCGAATTACTCTTTCCATGGCGTCCTCCTTCATTTTTGGCGCGAGATACTCGCAGTATCCGCCATCATCCCTGTCGTTGCTTATCCCAAACCGATTTGGCTGTGGTAGCGATCAAAAAAGGCTTTCCGATAAGCATCGAACCGGTTTTCCCGTATCGAAACCCGTATCTTCTCCATCATCGCGGTTAAGAAGCGAATGTTGTGTAAACTGCCCAAAACCATCCCCGCGACTTCTCCCCGGGCATAAAGGTGCTGTAGGTATCCCCTCGAAAAATGACGGCAAGTGTAGCAATCGCACTGGTCATCTAAAGGTTCTCGATTCCGTTTATACTTAGCCGCCTTGATATGCACCTTTCCGCTCGAAGTATAGAGTGTGGCGTGGCGAGCGCTTCTCGTCGGCAGCACGCAATCAAACATGTCCACACCTAACGCGACACCTGCGAAAATCAACTCCGGCGTCCCCACCCCCATGAGATAACGGGGTTTATGCTCAGGCAGCCAGGCGCATGTGGCTTCGAGCACCTCGATGGTGACCGATTCCGGTTCGCCGACGCTCAATCCCCCGATCGCATACCCGTCAAACGGGATTGAGGTGATCTGTTCTGCGCTTTCTCTTCGCAAAATCGGGGAAACGCCCCCTTGAACGATGCCGAAAACCATCTGGTCTTCCCTCGAATGAACCGCATGGAAGCGTTTGGCCCACTCATAAGTCCGTTTCAGGGCTTGACGTATATACGACTCGGGCGCATCGTGAGGCGCGCATTCATCAAAAACCATGGCAATATCCGACCCTAAGGCTTCTTGTATCTCAACCGTCAATTCAGGGGTGAAATAGTGTTCGGAGCCATCCAAAGGGGATCTAAAGACCACTCCTTCGTCCGTAATTTTGTTGAGCCGTGACAGGCTGAACACCTGAAAGCCCCCGCTATCCGTAAGAATCGGACGATCCCACCCCATAAACGAATGCAGCCCGCCATAATAGCGGATATCTTCGTAACCTGGCCTCAAATACAGGTGGAACGTATTGCTTAACAATATTTGCGTTCCTATCTCTTTCAATTGCTCCGGGAGAAGGCATTTTACCGTCGCCTGCGTCCCCACGGGCATAAATATCGGCGTTTCAACCACGCCATGCGCGAGACGTAACAAACCCGTCCTGCTTCCGTTTATGAGCCCTCCTGTTTTTTCTTGGGCCGCTTTCACTTGAACGGAAAATCCTTTGTTCGGAGTCATTGATCGATCGCTTGTTTTAATCCGTCCTCGAATTGAGTTTTCAACTCAGAGACGGCGTTTCTCGTATGTTGGACGAACGCCACATCTTTTATCATTTCCAGATTGATCGAGATATTTTCCAAAGCCATATGGAAACCGGCTTTGCACAATTCGAGCGCACATAACGCGTCCGATTTTGCGTTTTTATTGCCGTAATGGGCCATCAATGCGGCTCGCGGGACCAACCGCACAATGTGTTGAGCGATCTCGTAAGGGGTTTTTGTCGCCGTTTTGAATGCTTCTTGTATCGCCGAAGTTCGCACTTCTTTCTGAACGGGCGTTTCTTTGGGAAGTTTCATCGCTGTCGTTACTTGGTTGAAAGCCTTTGAATCTTCATCCATCATCGTTTTGAACCATTCGATTTCTTGGGTTTCCAGCAGAGCCGTTTCCTGCATCAAAGAATAGCGGTCTTCATACCCTTTTTTTCCCTGTGTCAAGGAAGCGACCATTTTCGTAAGACCCGCGGCCAAAGCGCCAGACAATGCAGCTACGGTTCCTCCGCCGGGGGTTGGCGAAGAAGAGCCGAGTGTATCGAGAAACTCATCTATCGACATTTTCCGAAAATCCATAGAACCCCTCCATCATCATAAACCATCGAATGATAAATTATAGCACAATTAAATGAAAAGTGAATCGATCATTTTTCGTTTTTTCGGAAGGGTTTTTCGGTATACTATCACGATAAGAGAAACCGCGAAAAGGAAGGGGATGCCGATGGAGAACGCGACTTTTGATTTTCCGCTTAAGGCCTATGTGGATGGGGCTTGGGTAGACGGCGGCGTAGGGTATGGATTTGTTATTCTCGATCGGTCGTCGATCATCGCAGAGCGGAGCGAATCGGTGCCGAAGGGTCCTTGGGCCGATTCTCGCCAGGTAGGCGGAGAGTTGCTGGCGATGATGGCGGTGCTCGCCTGGTGCGAAGAGAGAAGCGTTCCGGAGATTACGGTCTTCTACGACTACGAAGGCATCCGATCTTGGGCCGTGGGGGAATGGAAAGCGAACAAGGAGATCACCCGAACCTATGTGGGCGAAATGAGGCGATGTTCCGTGAAAGTGCACTGGGTGAAAGTGAAAAGCCATAGCGGAGACCGTTACAACGACCGGGTTGACCGTCTGGCTAAGGATGGCGCGGCGGGAATTGCCTATTATTGGGTAGAAGAAACCCATCGGGAGGCCGATCGTGGATAATCCATTGCTGCCGTTGATGAGAGAAGCGAGGAGATTGTATAAAGAAAAGTCTTACGCGGAAGCCCTTTCCAGATATGAAAGACTGTGGCAATCCGATAAATCGTTATTTTACAGTGATGATCTGTACAGTTTTTGCGTCTGCCTGCGCAAAGGCAGAAGGTCTTCCGACGCGCTGCCGATCGCCGAAACCTTGATCGAAACTGAACCTAATAACTCTCGGTTTAACAATATCTATGGATGGATTCTATATGACTGTCTATTTCACGAGAAACAGCCGTTTTTCGGAGAGGAGTTTTTAGATCAGGCGCGGAAAATATTGTCGAAAACAAAACAAGAACCCCATTCTCCGTATGAACTCACCGTATTGAAAACGCTCGAATGGTTAAAAAAACATCCAGACTTGTCGGAACGCCATACGGACTCATGGATTCAGAAGGTTGATCCCGGAGGATTAGACGTCACTTCTTTCGATTTTCACGTCGGCAAAGGAAAAACGATAAGAAGACCTTCAAACGCTGAAAGCTGGTACCTTGAGAAAACGGAGTGGTTGTTATCGAAAAACCGGTTTTCCGAATGCCTTCTTTGTTGCGATGATGCCTTAACCCTTATAGACCAAAAAATCCCGGATGGGGAACCTGCTCCGTTTCTCTGGCGAAGGGGTGTCAGCCGCTTTCGTCTCGGGAATCCGTCGGACGCCTTGTCTGATCTGTTGGATGCTCAAAGAAAGATTAAAATATGGGCGATTCCTTTCGAAATCGCGAAGGTATCCCTTGCTCTCGAAGATCGGGAACGCGCCTTTAAATGCGCGCTGAAGGCGGCTTTGTTTCCTCTCGGCATCGAACTCAAGACCGAGTGCTACGGTCTTTTGGCCAATCTCTACCGCACCAAAAGCCAATTCGAAATGGAAAGAAAATGCCTTCTCCTATATCAACTCGTTATGGAGTCCCTTAACCGCGAAGGAGACTCCGAGTTCTCGGAGCGTGTAAAAGCGATCGAGCGCCCTCACGGGCTATCTTATTCAAAATTGTATAAAGAATTGGAATCACTTTGGAGATTATCCCTGAAAAAAGTGTTGACACCGGTTGAGGGTCAGTTACTGAAAATGTTGCCGCAGAAAAAAGGATTTCTCAAAGGAAAAGATGGTCGGGATTACTTCTATGGATTGGCTGCCTTTCAGGGAGTCACTCGGCAGATACACCCGGGAACACCGGTAGAAGCCTACTACGATCCGGATGAATCCTCTGAGAGATCCGGCGCAATAGAAGCCTATTGGGTGGCGCCTCTGCGTACGGACCGGGTTGTCACGTAGAAATAATCGCGTATCAACGTTTTGAGGCGTCTCTCAACGATAAAAGCATCCCGATTATTTGGTCGGTGCCCTCCGCCGAGAAAGATCCTGACAACAAAAATGGCGGATCGCTCCGCCATCTGTCAATCGGTTTGATGGAACGTTCTATAATAATTCTTTATATAGCGGAAATCGGGCGCACAATGTCTTGACCTTCGCGCCGATCGATTGTCGCAAGTCTTCCGAGATTTGACCTTCCCCGTCCATATGATCGATCGCCTGCTGGATGATCTCGGCGATCTCCAACATCTCCGATAGCCCCATTCCCCGAGTGGTCACGGCAGGGGTTCCAATCCGAATGCCGCTGGTGACGAAAGGGGATAGTTTTTCATTGGGAACCGTATTTTTGTTTACGGTAACATGGACTGTTTCCAAAGCGGCTTCCACAGCTTTTCCGGTTACGTTTTTCGGACTGAGATCCACTAAAAACAAGTGCGTGTCAGTCCCCCCCGAAACGATACGAACTCCGCGTTTCTCTAATTCTTTCGCTAAACAAACCGCGTTCGCCATCACGTTCTCCTGATAGGTTTTGAATTCGGGGGAGAGCGCTTCTTTGAAACAAACGGCCTTTCCCGCGATAACGTGCATCAAAGGGCCGCCTTGAATACCCGGGAAGATTGTCTTATTGATGCTTTTATACAATTCTTCATCGTTGGTTAGGATCAGCCCGCCGCGGGGGCCTCTCAACGTTTTATGGGTGGTTGAGGTTACAATATGCGCATATTCCAGCGGATTCGGGTATAACCCCGCCGCAACGAGACCAGCAAAGTGAGCCATATCGACAACAAGAATGGCGCCGACCTGATCGGCAATCTCCCGAAAACGCTTGAAGTCGATAATTCTCGAATAAGCGCTGCCGCCTGCGACTAAGATCTTCGGCTTATTCTCGAGCGCCATCTTCTCGACTTCGTCGTAGTCTATCGTTTCCGTTTCGGGATGGACTC
>Ga0209604_1003706_pt1 | contig 10343 bp, 10 predicted proteins | sample AD_UKC097_MetaG_FD_184405 | JGI IMG/M metagenome (GOLD analysis project Ga0209604, IMG submission 184405) | Active sludge microbial communities of municipal wastewater-treating anaerobic digesters from USA - AD_UKC097_MetaG (SPAdes) (version 2) | ecosystem: Engineered > Bioreactor > Anaerobic >... | reverse complement strand
CAACCCGAGATTTCCACCCATGTCCGCGCCCCATCACAACGCCCCCGCCCATTCCGAAGACCCCGTGGATGCCGTGACCAAGCACATCCCGGTGGTGATTCCGCTGGCCGGTGCCATCATGATCTTTCTGCTGGCCTTCATCGCCGTGAAGATGGCCTGACTCGCCCGTTGGGCAGGTTTTTGGGCCCATGCGCGCTTCCCGCCTTGATAGTTTGCTATTTAGATGATAGTGACCTGAAGCGCGCCGGTTGCCCCCGCAGGCCCGCCGGGCCGCGTCAGCCCGACGTCGGCCGCATTCCTTAAAATCCCTGACCCGCCGACGACCGCCCGCGAGGCGGTTTTTTGCACTGGCGACGGCTGCAAGCCACGGTTCGAATCCGCTTTCCCAAGGTCCGACACTTTCGGAAAGAGCGATTTTCAACTTAGGAGCTTTGTCGATGAACGCCCCCCTGACCCCCGGGATGATCAAGGATTTGAACGTCCCCGACTACGTCAAGAACGCCAAACTGATCGCCTGGGTGGGCGACATGGTGGCGCTGTGCAAGCCCGACCGCGTGGTCTGGTGCGACGGCAGCCAGGCCGAGTACGACCGCCTGTGCCAGCAGCTGGTGGACGCCGGCACCTTCCGCAAGCTCAACCCGGCCAAGCGCCCCGGCTCGTTCCTGGCCTGCTCCGACCCGTCGGACGTGGCGCGCGTCGAAGACCGCACCTTCATCTGCTCTGAAAAGCAGGAAGACGCCGGCCCCACCAACAACTGGATGCCGCCGGCCGAAATGCGCGAAAAGCTGCAGCCGCTGTTCGACGGCTGCATGCGCGGGCGCACCATGTACGTCATCCCGTTCAGCATGGGGCCGCTGGGCAGCCCCATCGCCCACATCGGCGTCGAGCTGTCCGACAGCGCGTACGTGGCCGTCAACATGAAGCTGATGACGCGCATGGGCAAGGGCGCGCTCGACGTGCTGGGCGAAAACGGCGACTTCGTGCCCTGCGTGCACACCGTGGGCGCGCCGCTGGCCGCCGGCGAAAAGGACAAGACCGCCTGGCCCTGCAACCCCACCGTCAAGTACATCGTCCACTACCCCGAAACGCGCGAAATCTGGTCGTACGGCTCGGGCTACGGCGGCAACGCGCTGCTGGGCAAGAAGTGCTTCGCGCTGCGCATCGCCTCCAACATGGGGCGCGACCAGGGCTGGCTGGCCGAGCACATGCTGATCCTGGGCGTGACCAACCCCGAGGGCAAGAAATACCACGTGGCCGCCGCCTTCCCCAGCGCCTGCGGCAAGACCAACTTCTCGATGCTGGTGCCGCCGGCGGGTTTCGAGGGCTGGAAGGTCACCACCATCGGCGACGACATCGCCTGGATCAAGCCGCGCGACGGCAAGCTGTTTGCCATCAACCCTGAGGCAGGCTATTTCGGCGTGGCGCCCGGCACCAACATGCAAACCAACCCCAACTGCATGCTGAGCCTGAACGAGAACGTCATCTTCACCAACGTGGCGCTCACCGACGACGGCGACGTGTGGTGGGAAGGCATGGAAAAGGACCAGGGCAACCAGTTGCCCGCGCACCTGATCGACTGGCAGGGCAAGGACTGGACGCCCGAGTCTGCCAAGGCCGGCCAGAAAGCCGCCCACCCCAACGCGCGCTTCACCGTGGCCGCCACCAACAACCCCGCGCTCGATCCGGCCTGGGACGACCCGGCCGGCGTGCCGATCGACGCCTTCATCTTTGGCGGCCGCCGCAGCACCACCGTGCCGCTGGTCACCGAGGCCCGTAGCTGGACCGAAGGCGTCTACATGGCCGCCACCATGGGCAGCGAAACCACCGCCGCTGCCTTTGGCGCGCAAGGCGTGGTGCGGCGCGACCCCTTCGCCATGCTGCCCTTCTGCGGCTACAACATGGCCGACTACTTTGGCCACTGGCTGAAGATGGGCGAACAGCTGAAGGCCGCCGGCGCGCAACTGCCCGCCGTCTACTGCGTCAACTGGTTCCGCAAGGGCGCCGACGGCAAGTTCGTCTGGCCGGGCTACGGCGAGAACATGCGCGTGCTCAAGTGGATCATCGACCGCGCCGAAAACCGCGTGGCGGGCCAGGCCACCATGTTCGGCGTCGCGCCGGCGTATGGCGAGATCAACTGGACCGGCCTGGCCTTCAGCCCCGAGCAGTTCGCCAGCGTCACCAGCATCGACCCGGCCGACTGGAAGGCCGAGTTTGCCCTGCACGACGAGCTGTTCACCCAGCTGGCGCAGGGTCTGCCGAAGGCGCTGACCGACACGCGGAAAGACATGGAAGCGCGTCTGGCCGCCGCCTGATCGCCGCCCCCACAAAGAAAAGGCCCGTCACCGACGGGCCTTTTTTGTGGCGGCGCCACGGGCACGGATCTGTTCAAAAACGGCCGCGCGCGCTGGCGCAGCAAGCGCTTTCAGCTATCAAATCAGAAGCAAATATCCCCATCGCGCGCACGGCAACCACGGACAGCGGCGGGCACGCACGGATGCCCGGTCGCCCGCGCCGGCTTGCCTCGCGCTATGGATTCAGCGCCACGGCGGCGCCGGGTGACGCGTCAGCGCACCACGCCCAGGTAGGCGATGGCGGCGCGGCGCAGTTCGGCGGCGCGACGCGGGTCGGTGCCGGCGCTGGCTTCGGCGCGGTCCATCAACTGGCCGGGCACGCTGCGGGCCAGGGCTGAACGGACGGGGAACAGGCGGGAGATCAGGGTATTGAACATGTGGATGTGGCGCAGCCGCCTTGGTGGTTGAACGGCGACTTCGCGTGCTGCCTTGTGGGCGAACCCCACCATTGTAGGCCGGGACTAGGGAAAACCCTAGAGTCCCCACGCCGGATGCCGCCGCGGGCATGGCAGGAATGCGACACTGGCGAGCCGCCGCGCAGCGCCCACTCATGCCGCAAAATCAAGTTGGCACGCGCTCACTTATCGCTCACCCCTTTGCCCACCTGCATGAAGATCCAGCTTCTGTCCGACCTGCACCTGGAGCAGCACGCGGATTTCCAGCCCGTGCCGGCGCCCGACGCGGACCTGCTGGTGCTGGCGGGCGACATCGGCTCGTACCAGCGCGGCTCGGTGCTGCCGGTGCTGGGTGACGTCGACTTCGGCCTGGCCCGCTTTGGCGGCTGGCCGGTGCCGGTGGTCTACGTGCCCGGCAACCACGAATACGACGGCCTGGACGTGGACGACGCGCACCAGCGCCTGCGCGAGAGCTGCGAGCGCCTGGGCCTGGTCTGGCTGGAGCGTGAAACGCGCGTGATCGGCGGCGTGCGCTTCGTGGGCACCACCTTGTGGGCCGACTTCGATGCGCTGGCGCCCTGCGGGCCGACGGCCACGCTCAGCGAGCAGTGGCAGGCGCGCGAGAAGGCGTTTCGCGCCGCCAACCACTACCTGCGCATCGCCGGGGCCACGCGCGGCGGCCAGCCCTTTCTGGCCGCCGAGGTGCGCGAGCAGGCGCTGCGTTGCCAGGCCTGGCTGCGCGCCGCGCTGGCCCAGCCCTTCGACGGCCGCACGGTGGTGGTCACGCATTTCGCCCCCAGCCTGCACAGCGCCGACCCGCGCTATGGGCTGGCACCCGGCACCGCGGGCTTCTGCAACGCGCTGGACGAGCTGCTGCCGCACGCCGACCTGTGGCTGCACGGCCACCTGCACTGCCCCATTGACTACACCAGCGGCCGCTGCCGCGTGGTGGCCAACCCGCTGGGCTACGCCCGCAAGGGCGAGCAGGCGGCGTTTCAGCCTGATTTCGTGGTCAGCGTGTGATGCGCGCGGCGGTGTCTCGACGATTTACACTGTCCTGATTTTCGCAACCGCTCTCAAGGACTCGCACCATGAAGATCCTGCTCGCCGTCGATGGCAGCCCGTACACCAAGAAGATGCTGGCGTATCTGACCACCAACCTCGACATGTTCGCCGGCGAGCACGAATTCACCGCGCTCACGGTGCAGCACGCGCTGCCGCCGCGGGCGCGCGCAGCCGTCGGCAGCGAGGTGGTCGACAACTATTACGCCGAAGAAGCCGCCAAGGTGCTGGACCCGGTGGTCAAGTTCCTGACGCGCCACAAGCTGAAGACCAAGACCATTTCCAAGGTCGGCCCCGCCGGCGAAACCATCGGCAAGCTCGCCGAGTCGGGCAAGTACGACATGGTCATCATGGGCTCGCGCGGCCACGGCGCGCTGGGCAGCCTGGTGATGGGCTCGGTCGCCACCAAGGTGCTGGCCAACTGCCAGGTGCCAGTGCTGCTGGTGCGCTGATCGACCGCGCGTGCGGCCTGCGGCTGGCACAGGCCGCCGCACCGCGCTGTGCATGTTTTAGGCCGCTGGCGCTGGCTGGATCAGCGCGAGCAGCTATCAAAAGCATAGAAACCCGGCTCAGTGCAGCCACGCCCTGGCGTGGCGCAGGAAGTCGAGCAGCAGCGTGTCGAACTCTTCCGGCCGCTCCAGGTGCGGCAGGTGGCCGCTGCTGGGCACGCTGACGCACTGCGCGCCGCTGATGGCCGACGCCATGCACTGCATCGACGCGGGCGGCGCGACGGGGTCCTGCTCGCCCGCCACCAGCAGCGTGGGCACATGGATGTGGCCCAGCGCGGGCCGGCGGTCGAAGTGCGCCATCGCCTGCAGCGCGCGGCGCCAGGTGGCGGCGTTCACCTCGGCCTGGCACAGCGTGGCCAGGTGCACGCCGGCCGGCAGCGCGTCGGTGCCGATCAGGCGCGGCAGCAGCATTTCGGCGATTTCGGGCGTCGCGCGCCCTTCGTCCAGCCAGGCCAGCGCCTGCGCCACGTAGCGGCTGTAGCCGTCGTCCGGCTGCACCTTGGCCGCGGTGGCCACCAGCACCAGCTGGCGCACCAGATCGGGGCGGCGCAGCGCCAGTTCCTGCGCCACCATGCCGCCCATGCCGTGGCCGACCACCGCCACCGCCGTGCCGCCGGTCACCGGCGCCAGCGAATCCAGCAGCGCCACCACGCTGGCGGCCAGGCCCTTGAATTCGTACGGCTCGATGGGCGGGCTGGCGCCGTAGCCGGGCATGTTCCACGCCACGGCGCGAAAGCCCAGGCTGGCCAGCGCCTCCACCTGCGGTGCAAAGCTGCGGAAGTTGCCGCCCGAGCCATGCAGCATCAGCACCACCGGCCCGTGGCCAAGCATGGTGTAGGTGGGTGTGAACGGCATGTGGGGATGTTACCCGCCTGAGGCGCCCTCCGTACCCAACCATTAGAAGGGTATTCCGCCCTTACCGGGCCGCGCCGCCGCGGCCACGGCACGGCCCGCGGGCCGCCCGGTACCCCGGCGACAACGCGGCCAAAGGCGGCTGGCTATCATGACCAGCTGCCCTCGCCATCAGCCAGCCACCGCCCCATGATCCGCCTCGACGCCCCCGCCTCCCCGATTTCGGCGCCGGCATTCCGCGCCGCGCTGGGCATGTTCGCCACGGGCGTGACGGTGGTCACGGCGCGCGCGCCCGATGGCACGCCGGTCGGCCTCACGGTCAATTCGTTCAATTCGGTGTCGATGGCGCCGCCGCTGGTGCTGTGGAGCCTGTCGGCGCGCTCGGCGTCGATGCCGGTTTTTCGCGGCGGCACGCACTACGCGGTCAACGTGCTCAGCGCCGACCAGCAGGAGCTGGCGCTGCGCTTTGCCGCCGTGATGGTCGACCGCTGGCACGGCGTGGCCTGGGCGCCGGGCGTGACGGGCGCACCGCTGATCGAAGGCGCGCTGGCGCACTTCGAATGCCTTACCAAGAGCGCCTACGACGAAGGCGACCACACCATCTTCGTCGGCCAGGTGGTGCATTGCAGCCACCAGCCGGGCGCGGCGCCGCTGCTGTTTCACGGCGGGCGGTTTTACAGCGAACACCCGTTGTGAAAAGGCTCCCCCCTGTGGCGCTGCGCGCCTTCCCCCCTGAGGGGGGACAACGCTGGCGGCCGGCGCAGGTCCGGCCGCGGCGTTCTCGCGTGGCCTGCTCCGCGGCCGCTCGTGCGGCTTGCGCCGCCCTGCCTCGCGAGACGCGCGCTTTCGGAGCGGCTGGCAGGTGAATTCTGGGCGCAAGGACCATCTCGACGCGCGCGCGGCGGCGATTCTGCTGGCGTGCTGCCTGTTCTGGGGCGTGCAGCAGGTGCTGGTGAAGGCCACGCTGCCGGAATTGCCGCCGGTGTTCCAGGTGGCGCTGCGCTTCATCGGGGCGACGCTGCTGCTGTGGGGCTGGTGCGCGGCGCGCGGGGTGCCGCTGCTGGCGCGCGACGGCACGCTGTGGCCGGGGCTGCTGGCGGGGGTGCTGTTTGCGGCCGAATTCGCCGCCATGTACCTGGGGTTGCAGCACACCACGGCGTCGCGGCTGACGGTGTTTCTGTACACCTCGCCGTTCTGGGTGGCACTGGTGCTGCCGCTGCTGGTGCCGGCCGAGCGGCTGCACCGCATCCAGTGGGTGGGGCTGGCCTGCGCTTTTGCGGCGGTAGCGTTCGCGCTGCGCGAAGGGTTTTCGGCCAGCGGCGCCGGGCTGACCTGGCGCGGCGACCTGCTGGGCCTGGCGGCCGGCGTGCTGTGGGGCCTGACCACCGTGACCATCCGCGCCACGGGCCTGGTGCGGGCGTCGCCCGAAAAAATGCTGTTCTATCAGGTGGCGGTGAGCGCCGTGACGCTGCCGCTGCTGTCGCTGGCGCTGGGCGAAACCTGGGTCTGGCGCTGGAGCGCGTTTGCCGCCACGTCGATGGCGGTGCAGACGGTGATCGGCGCGTTCGTCAGCTACCTGGTGTGGATGTGGCTGCTGGCGCATTACCCGGCCACGCGCATCTCGGCGTTTTCGTTCCTGACGCCCATCTTCGCGCTGATCGCCGGCGCGCTGTGGCTGGGCGAGGCGGTGACGCCCACGCTGCTGCTGTCGCTGGCGCTGGTGGCGGCGGGCATCGTGATGGTGAACAGACGGCACCCCGTGAGAGAACGCACCCCCTGAGGCGCTGACGCGCCTTCCCCCTCTCCTGCGGGAGGGGGACAACGCCAGTGGCCGGGCCAAGCCCGCTCCACGGCGTTCCGCGCGGGGTCGCTGCACATCGGACGCTGAAGGTGATTTCAGTGTCTTTTTGGCCGCTGGCGCTGTCTGAACGTGCGTGGGCAGCTATCGAATTTGCAGCGTCACAAAACGCCCAGCGCCGCCGTTGCAAATGGGACAATGAACCGCATCTGAAGCGGCATTGGCCGCGCGTTGTTTTTCACGGCCGCCCACCCACACGACAAGAAAAGCATGCAGTTCAAGGACTACTACCAGATCCTCGGCGTCGACAAGGGCGCCACGCAGGACGACATCAAGAAGGCCTACCGCAAGCTGGCGCGCAAGTACCACCCCGACGTCAGCAAGGAAAAGGACGCCGCCGAGCGCATGGCCGAGGTGAACGAGGCCAACACCGTGCTCAGCGACCCCGAAAAGCGCGCTGCCTACGACACCGTGGGCGCGCAGGCCTGGGCCGCCGGCGCGCGCTCGGGCGACGATGTGCGCCCGCCGCCCGGCTGGAACACGGGCTACGAGTTCCGCGACGGCGGCGGTGGCGACGGGGCCGAAGCCTTCCGCCAGCACTTCGGCGGCGATTCGGGCGACTACAGCGAATTCTTCGAGCAGATGTTCGGCCGCGCCGGTGCCGCTGGTGGCGCACGGGGCCGCGCCCGCACCGGCGGCGCCCGCGCGCAGGCGCAGATGCGCGGCGAAGACCAGCACGCCCGCATCGAGCTGGACCTGATCGACGCCTACCGCGGCGCCGAGCGCAGCCTGACCCTGCGCGGCGCGCGCGTGGACGACAGCGGCCACGTGGTGCCGGAAGAGCGCACGCTGCAGGTCAAGATCCCGCAGGGCGTGAAGGAAGGCCAGATGATCCGCCTGGCCGGCCAGGGCAGCCCCGGCTTCAACGGCGGCGCGGCCGGCGACCTGTTCCTCGAAGTGCAGTTCCGCCCCGACGCGCGCTGGCGCATCGACGGCCGCGACGTCACGCAGAAGCTGCGCGTGACGCCCTGGGAAGCCGCGCTGGGCGGCGGCGTGCAGGTCACCACGCCCGACGGCAAGACGGTCGAAGTCACCGTGCCCGCGGGCTCCGGCAGCGGGCGCAAGCTGCGGCTGAAAGGGCGCGGCATTCCGTCGTCCGCCACGCCGGGCGACCTGTACCTGGAGCTGGACATCGCCGTGCCCAGCGCCGTCACGCCCGAACAGAAAGCCGCCTGGGAAGCGCTGGCCAAGGCTTACCCCGGCTTCGATCCGAGAATGACATGAACACCCCCTGTGCCGCCTTCGGCGTCTTCCCCCTCTCCTGCGGGAGGGGGACGGCGCCAGTGACCGGGCGAACCCCGGCCACGGCGCCCACGTGGGGTCTGCGCTGCGACCAACCAACTCGTGCGGCGCATTGTGGACCGACTGATCTTTGGAGAGCACCGACATGAGCCCCGTGCACGTCACCGTCCCCGCCGAATGGGTCGAGCTGCTGGACGACGCCGCGCTCAGCCTGCAGCAACTGGCCAGCGCCTGCGCCGTGCCGCCCGACTGGGTGCACACCCGCGTCGAAGCCGGCGTGCTGCAGCCGCTGCAGGGCGGCAGCGTCACCGAATGGCGCTTTGCCAGCAGCACGCTGGTGCGCGCGCGCCGCATCGCGCAGCTGGAACACACCTACGACGCCGACCCGCAACTGGCCGCGCTGGCCGCCGACCTGATGGAAGAAGTGGCGCAGCTGCGGCGCCAGCTGGCCGCGCTGGGGTAATTCCAGGTCCACGTCAACGCGCCAATCATTTCGTCATTCCCGCGCAGGCGGGAATCCAGACGGCAGCGTCACGTGGTGGCCTGGATCCCCGCCTGCGCGGGGATGACAGTGATTGTCTTGTTGAATTGAAAATGCAATACGGCGCTGGACTTGGCGGAAGCTGGCTCCTTCCCCCCAGCGCGGGAGATCGCTCAAGACGCCCGATGCTGTTCCGGCCCAGCGGCAGCAATCCATCCATGCATGAAAAAGGGCGCCCGCGGGCGCCCTTTCAGCGTGGACAGCTATCGAAACCGAAGCGCCGCAAGCTGCGCGCCGCGCCTCAGAACCCGGTGCCGATGCCCACGCCCCAGCCACCGCGCCCCCGGCCGCCAACGACGCCGCCGATGGACAGGTTGACGCCGACCGGCGACGCGTACACCGGCGCCGGCCGCACGTAGACCGGCGCGGCCGGGTACACCGCCGCCGGGTAACCGGCCTGGTACACCGGCTGCGGGTAAGGCTGCGGGTACGGATAGGCCTGCGGATACGTCTGCGGGTAGGGCTGCGGATAGCCCTGCGCCGGATACGCGCCATACACGGGCGCCGTCACCACGCCCGACGCTTCGCCGCTGGCGGGGTAGGCCGGCAGCGGGTAGCCGGCCAGCGGCGGCGGGTTGACCGGGTAGCTCTGCGCGCCGCCGTAGGCGCCCTGCGGCGCGTAGCCGCCATCGGGCGCCGGCACCTGCAGCCACTGGCCGGGTGGCTGCGCCATGCGCGTGCGGTACTGGCGGCCGCCCACGTCGTAGGCCACGTCGTAGCCGACGATGCGGTTTTCATAGCGCGTGGCGCAGCCGCTGCCGTAGTAGCCGTTGCTGGCGTCGGCCGCGTTGCCCAGCATGGCGCCGCCCACCGCGCCCAACATGGCGCCCGCGATGTGGCCCGCGCCGCCGCCCATCTGGCTGCCGATCAGGCCGCCCACCAGCGCGCCCACGGCCGTGCCGGGGCCCGACGGCCGCACGCCGCGGCCGTAGCCGCCGCAGTCCGACACGGGCACCTGCTCCATCACGGGGGTGGACGACACCACCCGCGCATTGACCATGGCCTGGGCATGGGCCGCCGCAGCGGCCGCCATGCCCAGCGCCAGCAGCGCGGTGGAACGAGCGATAGCGGAGAGAGGTTTCATGGTGGCAAGTCCCTTCAAGGCCCGCCATGGGCCTCGCACAGTCCCTTCAACGCCCCCCGGCACGCGCGTGCCGACCGGCTTTACACGGGATTAACGCAGCGCGCGGCCGGCGTGGGCGGGCGAGCCCAGAAAACTATGATTTCAATAGCGCACTTCGCTTGCCCATCAAGCGCTGGAGGCATTTTTTACTCTGTCTTGAAAAACACCGGCGATTCGCCGCGCCGCGCCGTCCGCATCAGGCCCGGCGCCCGGCGGCGCCCCCAAGGATTGACGCCGCGCCGCCACGCCGACGGGCCGACTCTGCTTGGCAGCATAGTAAGGCGATGGTACGCACCGCATAATCGGCATCCCCCCGCAGCCCCGCAGTTGCTGGCCGCGCCGCCGTCACCACAAGCCCGACCGCCCTGCGGCGGGATGGAAGGAAACCGTCCCCATGGCCCAAGACACCA
>Ga0209604_1003705_pt1 | contig 10345 bp, 10 predicted proteins | sample AD_UKC097_MetaG_FD_184405 | JGI IMG/M metagenome (GOLD analysis project Ga0209604, IMG submission 184405) | Active sludge microbial communities of municipal wastewater-treating anaerobic digesters from USA - AD_UKC097_MetaG (SPAdes) (version 2) | ecosystem: Engineered > Bioreactor > Anaerobic >... | reverse complement strand
TCGACGATCTTTTCGGCGTGGTTGTCGTCTTTGGCAAAGATCAGGGTCTTGGGCAGCTCGGTGCGGGCCGGGAACATGTCGGGCTGCCAGCGGTCGCGCAGGGTGCGCACCACGGTGCGGATCTGGTCGGGCGTTTGCACGGCGCGGTCCAGCTCGTCGGGCTGGTATTCAAAGTCGTCGTCGAGCTGCCAGGCGGTCTTGCGGCGGGTGGCCTTGTCTTGGGTTTCGAGCCAGAAGCCTTTTTCCACCCGGGCGCCCTGCTCGCCCACTTCGGTTTGGATGCGGTACACGTCGTAGTTGACGTTCACGCCATCAGCCACGGCCTGGGCGTGGCCGTATTCCATGACCAGGTTCTGGTTGAAGAAGCCGAAGGTCTGTTTGTTGGGCGTGGCGGTCAGGCCAATGAGGTAGGCGTCAAAGTACTCCAGCACCTGGCGCCACAGGTTGTAGATGCTGCGGTGGGCCTCGTCCGTCACCACGATGTCGAAGGTTTCGATGGGGATGGAGGGGTTGTAGCCAATCGGCTCGTCCTTGAACAGGCCTTCGACGCGTTCGGTGCTTTCTTCGTCGGCCTCGTCGGGCAGCTCGCGCCCCTTGAGCAGGCTGAACATGCGCTGGATGGTGCAGATGACCACGCGGGCATGCTTGTCGAGCTGGCTGCTTTGCAGGTGCTGGACGATGTATTCCTCGCCGAACTTATAGTTGTTGTAGGGGCTGGCGTAGGCGTCAAACTCTTTCTTGGTCTGGCGGGCCAGGTTGCCCCGGTCCACCAGAAACAGCACGCGGCGTGCGCCGCCGAATTTGATGAGGCGGTAGATGAAGCCGATGCTGGTAAACGTCTTGCCGCTGCCGGTGGCCATCTGGATCAGGGCCTTGGGCTTGTTGGCGGCCAGGCTTTTCTCCAGGTTGGTGATGGCGCTGATTTGGGCGGGCCAGAGCCGGTAGTGCGCGCCGCCGCTGCCCCACTCGGTCACCAGCTGGGGCATGTGTTGCAGGCGGGCGAGGAAGGTGCCGGCTTCTTGCTGCACGGAAGAACCCGCCTGAGCCGGCAAATAGGTCAGCCACTGCACCAGCAGTTCGGGGCGGAAGAAGGCGAACACGCTGCGGGCGCGTGGCTCGGGGTCCAGGCCGTTGGTGAAGTGGGTTTCGACGCCGGTGCTTTCCCACACAAAGGGCAGCGGCCGGCTCCAGGCGGGCAAGGCGGCGGGCAGGCCCCGGGCGTAGCGGCTGCTTTGCAGTTCCACGCCGGTGAGCGTGGCGCCTTCTTTCTTGGCCTCGATCACGCCGCAGGCCTTGCCGCTCACGTACAGCAGGTAGTCGGCAAAGCCGTAGCCGGGGTCGAGGGGGAATTCGCGGATGGCGACGCCGGTGGCTGCGTGGATATTGGCGTCAGAGACGTTGCAGACGTGCCAGCCGGCGGCTGTGAGCAGCGCGTCGATGGTCTGTCTCGCCCTGGCCTCCGGTGTCATGCCTTGCCCCCCTTGGCTGGCCATTCTAGGGGCTGCCGCCCGGCGTGAGGCACCCGAAGCGGCCACAAGAGGCCACCACGGCTTTCAGGCGGGCTGCGGAGGCCTGCGGGGGCCGAAAACGAGGCATTTTCAGGCAAAAACCGGCCTGATCCCAGCGTCAAATGGCCACGAGCAGCTATTGTTTGTGTAGCATCTTGAAAGCCGATTCAGCCGGCCGGCAAGGTCACCACGGCCTCCAGCCCCGGCAACGCATTGCGCAGCGTGAAGGTGCCGCCGTGCGCCTGCGCCACCAGCTTGCACAGGTACAGGCCCAGGCCCACGCCGCCGGTGGCGCGGGTGCGGGCGGCGTCGGGCCGGTAGAAGGGTTCGGCCAGGTGGGGCAGCTGGTCGGCGGGCACGCCGGGGCCGTGGTCGCGCACGGTGATGCGCAGGCCGGCGCCATCGGGCCGCAGGTGCAGCTCGGGCGGCTGCGCGGCGTCGGCGCCGTGGCGCAGTGCGTTGTCGAGCAGGTTGCGCAGCAGCAGGCGGATGCGGGCGCGGTCCAGCGCGGGGGTGGGCAGCGCGGCGGGCGCGTCGATGGCGACGGCTGCCGCCGCAGGATGGCGCGGCAACAGCTCGGCCAGCACCTCGCGGGCCAGTGAGGCCAGGTCCACCGGCTCGCGGTGCAGCGCCGCGTGCGGGCTGGCCAGGCGTTCACTCTCCAGCAGGTCGGTGACCAGGCTGGCCATTTCCTGCAGGTCGCGCAGCAGGGCCTGGCGCTGGGCTTCGGTGTCGGGGGTTTCGGGCAGCAGCTCGATGTTGAGGCGGGCGCGCGTGATGGGGCTGCGCAGTTCGTGGCTGATGGCCAGCAGCAGCGCGCGCTTGGCGTCGAGCATCTGCTGGATGTCGCGGCCCATGGTGTTGATGGTGGCGGCCAGCTGGCCCAGTTCGTCGGGTCGGCGCGGGTGCCGCACGGCGATGGGCTGGCTGAAGTCGCCCGCGCCGAAGCGCCGGGCGCCGTCGCCGATGGCGTCGAGCGGCCGCAGCAGGTGGCGCGCGTACAGCCAGGCCAGCAGCGTCAGCCCCAGCAGCGCGGACAGCGCGTAGCCGATCAGATGGGGTTTGCGCTCGAACACGCCCGCGCGCAGCCCGAATTCGATGGTGTGGCCGTCGGCGGTGGTGCGCTGGGTGATGCGGGGCCAGTCGCTGCCCCAGTCGTCGCGGCCCGCGGCGCCCTCGCCCGTGCGCTGCCAGCGCTCGCTGCGCGGCGGTTCGGGGTGGGAGGCCCACTGCAGGCGCGGCCCGCGGATGTGCACCGTCAGCACGGGCAGCCGCTCGGCGAGCGCGCGGGCGCGCGCCACGTCGGGGTGGCCGTCCACCGTGACGTCGGCGGCCAGGCGGTCGACGTAGTCGGTCAGCAGCGGGCGCGCCGCCTCGCGCCAGCCGAACGAGAACGCCTTCTGCGCGCCGGTGACGAACACAAAGGTCATGGCCGCCGCCAGCAGCAGGAACAGCAGCACCATGCGCAGCTTGATCGAGTGCGCCAGGCGGTGGCGCGCGCGGCGCCAGCGCGACGCGGGCCGTGGGGCCTGGGCGCCGGGTTCGGGTTGCGGGGTGGATGGCGCGCTGTTCATGGCGGATTCGATCACGCCCGCTCAGGCGGCGCGGCGCAGCGCCAGCGCGTAGCCGGCGTTGCGCAGCGTCTTGATGGCGTCCAGCGGCTCGAGCTTCCTGCGCAGGCGGCTGACGACGATGTCGACGGCGCGGGTGTAGAGGTCGGCCTCGTGGCCGCGCAGGTGGTTGAGGATGTCGTCGCGGCTGAACACGGTGCCGCTGTGGCGCGCCAGCAGGAGCAGCAGCTCGTATTCGGTGCCCGTGAGCTCCACCGCCTGGCCGTCGCGCGTGACGCTGCGCCGCGCGGTGTCGATCTGCAGGCCCTCGAAGCGCAGCGTGGCGGCCTCGTCGGCGGCAGCGGCGACCGCGGGCTTGCGCCGGCGCAGCACGGTCTGCACACGCGCCACGAGCTCGCGCGGCTCGAAGGGTTTGGGCAGGTAGTCGTCGGCGCCGAGTTCGAGGCCGACCACGCGGTCCATCACGTCACCGCGCGCGGTGAGCATGAGGATGGGGATGTCGCTGTCCTTGCGGATGGCGCGGCACAACGCAAAGCCGTCCATCTCGGGCAGCATCACGTCCAGGATGGCGGCGTCGAAACCGCCGGCCTGCAGCCGCGCCAGCCCTTCGCTGGGCCGGGTGGCGTGCTCCAGGCTCAGGTCGAAGCGCTGGAAGTAGGCCGCCAGCGGCGGCCCGAGGGCCTCGTCGTCGTCGATCAGCAGGATGCGGGTCATGCACGGATTCTGGCAGGCCGCTCAATGCAGGGCATCGCCCAGCGCGCGGTGGCGCAGGATGAGCCGGCGCAGGCGCTGCTGCTCGGCGTGCGCCAGCCGGTCGAAGTGCTCGCCCACGGCCATCAGCGCATCGAGGGCCGGCTGCGCGACCTGCGGTTGGCACCGGGCCAGCGGCGCCACCAGGTGCAGGGCCTGGTCCCGGTCGAACCGCGGCCCCCAGAACAGGGCCAGCAGTTCGGCGTGCGGGTCGTCGGCGCCGGCCAGCAGCGCGCGCGCCTGCGCCCGGCCGCCGCGCGTGAGGGCCTGCAACGACTCAGCCACGGCCCCACCAGCCATGGCCGCGGCGGTCCATGCGATCACGCACTTTCTGCTGCTGCTCGGGGCTCAGGCTGTCATAGAAGTCGCCGAAGGCCGCCAGCAGCTTGGGGCTGCTGGCCTGGGCCGTCTGCAGCTTCTGGTCCAGCATCTGCTGGGCCTTGGTGCGGTCGAACTTCGCGCCGGCGACGAGGCCTTGCAGGTCGGCGCGCGGGTCGGTGCTGCCGGCGCGCAGGGCTTTGCGGGCAGCCACGACTTCGTCGGCCAGCACGCCGAGCTTGGCCTTCTGCTCGGCGTTGAGGTCGAGCTTGCCGCTGACGCGATCGACCACCTTGACGCGCATCTCGGCCACGCGCTCGTCGCTCCAGGCGCGGCCATGGTCGCGGTGACCACAGGCGGTGAGGCCGCCCAGCAGCACGGTGATGGAGGTCAGGCCGATGAGGCTGCGTTTGATCCAGGGTTTCATGGCAGAGGTCCTTTCAAGGAACAGGTGTTGAACAGGCTTGTCATGGTGCCGGCGGGGGCACGACATGTGTTCTCGCGGCGGTTTCGCTTTGTTTCGTTTTATGTCGACGCGGCGGAGCCGGACACACGGCGTTCACAAAGGCCTGCCCATAATCCGCGCCATGAGCAACCGCCGCCATTGCCTGGCCACGCTGCTGGCCGCCGCAACGCCGCCGGCCCTCACCGGCCTGTGGGCGCACGCCGACACGCTGGCCGGCCCCGCCGTAGTGGACGCGGTCTGGACCGACACCACGCGCCAGCGCGCCGTGCCGGTGCGCCTGCGCTGGCCCGACGCGAGCCGCCACGCCGGCCCCTGGCCGGTGGTGCTGTTCTCGCACGGGCTCGGCGGCACGCGCGATGGCGGCGCCGTCTGGGCGGCAGCCTGGGCGGCGGCGGGGTTTGCCGTGGTGCAACTGCAGCACCCCGGCAGCGACCTGGACGCGGTGCGCGCGGTGGCCACCAGCTTTTCAGATCAGGCCGCGCTGCGCACGCTGGCCGGCCCCGAGCAGCTGCTGGCGCGGCTGCAGGACGTGGTTTTCGTGCTCGATGAAATCGCCCGGCGCCACGGTGCGGGCGAAGGCCCCTGGGGCCGGGTGCGCCCGACGGGTGCGGGCCTGGCGGGCCATTCGTTCGGCGCGCACACCACGCTGGGCATGGCCGGGCAACGCTACCCGGGCTTCGAGGGCATGGCAGAGCCTCGGCTGGCTGCGTTCATCGCGTTCTCGCCGACGGTGCCCAGGCTCGGCTCGGCCGAGCGCGCGTTCGAGCGCCTGACGCGACCGCTGCTGGCCATCACCGGCACGCGCGACGGCGACGTGGTAGGCGTGGGCGCCACGCCCGAGCGGCGCATGGCGGTGTTCGCCGCCCTGCCCCCGGGCCTCAAGGCGCAGCTGGTGCTGCAGGATGCCGACCACATGACCTTTGCCGGCCAGACCGGCCGCGCGGCGGAGATCGTGCCGCGCGAGGCCATCACCCGCGAGCTGCAGCCCTCCACCATGCGCTCGTGGCCGCGATCACCGCCGACTGGTGGCGCGCCACGCTGATGGACGATGCCACGGCAGGCCAACGGCTGGCGCTGCCGGCGGGGCTGGCGGCGGGCGACCGCTGGCAGCGCAAGTAGTGTCGATTGCGCCGCCGGCGCTCAGGCCCCGGCGGCCCGGACGGCGGCCAGCCAGTCGGCCACCTGCGCCGTCAGCAGCTCGGCCACGATCCGGGCCATGCGTGGCAGTGGGCGCGAGGCGCTGATGGCCACGCCAACGGTCTGAGGCTGCAGGTTGCGGTCGCGCAGCGGCACAAAGCGCACCGTTCCGGCCAGGATTTCCGGGCCCATGTCGAACTCGGACGTCAGCGCCACATGGGTGCCGCTGACCACCAGCTGTTTGACCAGCTGCAGCGAGTTGGTCACCACCGGCGGGCGGGCCTCGTGCAGCAGCCAGCCATGCCGCCGCTCCAGGTAGCGGCGGATGCTCAGCGCGCGGCTTTGCACCGCCAGCGGCCACTGCGCCACGTCCTTGAGCCCCGGCGCGGGCTGCAGCGCCAGCGGATGCCCCGCCGCCACCGCGCAGCCCAGCGGCAGTTCGGCCGACCACAGCAGGTGCAGCTCGCGCTGCGGTCGCAGATTGAAGGCCACCGCCACGTCCACCGAGCCATCGGCCAGGCGACGCACCGCATCGTCGGGGCTGGCCACGTCGACCTCCAGCGACACACCCGGGTGTGCCTGCCCCACCGTGCGGACAAACGCCGGCAGAAAACCGTTGACATGGCTGTCCATGACCAGCAGGCGCAGCTGCCCGTGGCTCACGCCCTGCAGCTGCTTGATGTCGGACAGCGCGCGGTTGAGGTCGCTTTTCCAGCGCTGCGACAGCGCCATCAGCAATTCGCCCGCCGCCGTCAGACGCATGCCGCGCGGCTGGCGCTCGAACAACGGCACGCCCAGTTCCTCCTCCAGCAGCAGGATCTGGCGGTCGATGGCCGATGCCGATATCGCCACCTCGCGCGCGGCCGCCTGCACCGAACCGAGCTGCGCCACCGCGGTCAGGTAGCGCAGCGCCTTGGGATGAAGCGAGACCGGCAGGTTCATGCGTTCTGTTTCTGGCAATGCAATATCAGAAATTATGCGATGGACAGCAACGATGATCGCCCCCACACTGTGCGCACACGGGCTTTTGGGCCCGAAACTTCAGGAGTCTGAACCATGTTGTCCCGCCGTACCTTGATGGCCACCGCCGCCGCTGCTGCCCTGCTTCCGCTGGGGGCCCATGCCCAGGCCTGGCCGCAAAAGCCGATCCGGATCGTCGTGACCTTTGCGCCAGGCGGCTCGTCCGACATCGTGGCGCGCCTGCTGCAGCCCGGGTTGCAGGAAAGGCTCGGCCAGCCGGTGATCGTGGACAACAAGCCCGGCGCCGGCAGCACCATCGGCGCCAACGAGGTCGCCAAGGCGCCAGCCGATGGCTACACGCTGCTGCTGTCGAACACCGCGCCGATCAGCATCTCGCCCTTCATGCTGGACAAGGCCCCGTACGACCCCGTCAAAAGCTTCACGCACATCGCCTACATCGGCTCGGTGCCCAACGTGTTCGTCGTGAATCCGTCGGTGCCCGCGCGCAACATGAACGAGCTGGTGGCGTGGATCAAAGCGCAGAAGACGCCGGTGAATTACGGCTCGGGGGGCGTGGGTTCGATCGGCCACATCGTCGGCGAAATGTTCAAGCAGCAGTACGGGCTCAAGATGGAGCACGTGCCCTACAAGGGTTCCACCCCGATGCACACCGACCTGCTCGGCGGCACGCTGCAGTTTGCGGTGGACACCTACACCAACAACGTGCCGTTCATGAAAGACGGCAAGCTCATCGGTATCGCGGTCACCTCACGCCAGCGCATGGGGCTGACGCCGAACATCCCGACCGTGATCGAAGCCGGCTATCCGAAGCTGGTGGCCGAGAATTTCCTGGGCGTTTCGGCACCCGCGGGCGTGCCGAAAGACGTGGTGGACAAGGTCCACAAGGCGGTGGGCGAGATCGTGGCGCGGCCCGAGGTGGTCAAGCGCCTCGAAGACCTTGGCGTGGCGCCGCAGAAGATGACGCAGGCCGAGTTTGCCGACTTCGTGGCCAAACAGGTGGCCGAATGGGCACCGGCCGTGAAGGCGTCGGGCGCGCGGCTCAACTGAACCCCGCTCACCGGACATGTCCAGGCCGGGTGGAATTTCAATCCATTGCGTCGACGTGGCGAGCGGCCGCGTCGCGGCGGGGCTGGCGGTGACGGTGCGTCGTCTCGGTGAGGACGGGCAGCCGCTCCCTGAAGTGCTGGCGCAGGGACTCATTGGCGCCAACGGCCTGCTCGCCGACCCGGCCCTGATGAGCGATGCGATCGGGCCCGGTGGCTACGAGGTGTGTTTCTTCATCGGCGACTTCTACCGCGCGCAGGGCGCCGCCGTGCCCTCGCCCGCCTTCCTGGAGGTGGTGCCCTACCGCTTCCACATCGCCGACGCGGCGCAGCACTACCACCTGCCGTTCAAGTTCACGGCCTGGGGGTTTTCGTTGTTTCGCGGCGGGGCCTGAGCCCGGCCACCGCCTGCAACGCCGCGCCGCTCAGGCCGGCGCAAACACCTCGGTATCCACCTCGCGGTTGGCCTGATCGCTGTAGCGGTCGCCAGCGACGGTGCGCTGGTTGATCAGCGCGTCCAGCCGCGCCAGCACCTCGGGGGACAGGTGGACCTGCGCGGCGCCGAGGTCGTCCATCAGGTGGTCCACGCTCGTGGTGCCCGGGATCGGCAGGATGTCGTCGCCCTGGTGCAACAGCCAGGCGATGGCCAGTTGCGAGGGCGTGCAGCCCACTTCGGCCGCGATGGCGTTGAAGGGCGGCAGCAGCGCCTGGTTCTTCGCATGGTTCTCCGGCGTGAAGCGCGGCATGGTGCGGCGGATGTCCTTGGCGTCGAACGCGGCCACATCCAGCGGCCCACACAGGAAACCGCGCGCCACCGGGCTGAAGGCGACAAAACTCACGCCCAGCTCGCGGCAGGCCTGCAACACCGCGATCTCGGGGTTGCGGGTCCACAGCGAGTATTCGGTCTGCAGCGCGGCAATGGGGTGCACCGCGTGCGCGCGGCGCAACGTGGCGGCGGACACTTCGGACAGGCCGATCGCGCGGATCTTGCCCGCACGCACCAGGTCGGCCAGCGCACCGACGCTGTCCTCGACGGGCACGGATTTGTCCCAGCGGTGCAGGTAGTACAGATCGATCACGTCGGTGCGCAGGCGCTGCAAGGCGGCCTCGCAGGTGACCTTGAGTGTGCCCGGGCGCCCGTCGATCACCCGCACCAGCTTGCCGTCGCCGGCCACGTCCACCCCCTGCATGCCGCATTTGCTGGCCAGCGTGAACTTCGCGCGGTGGGCGCTGAGCACCTTGCCCACCAGCCGCTCGCTGGCGCCAAAGCCGTACAGCGCGGCGGTGTCGAAATGCGTCACGCCGGCGTCCAGCGCGGCCAGCAGCAGCCGCTCGGCCTGCGCCTCGGACACGGGTGCACCGTAGGCGTGGCAGATGTTCATGCAGCCCAGGCCGATGGCGCTGACGGTGAAGGGGCCAAGAAAGCGCTGTTTCATGTCAGTCCATTTCCACGCAAGCGGCAGGTTGATCGAAAAAATGAAGCGCCACCAGCAGCAGCAAAGTGACAGGCGGCATCGCCAAGGGGTGCACCACACCGGCCACCAGTGGCGCCACCATCAGGAACAGCCGCAAGCCCCAGCTGTACAGCAGGCCGGCCCGATGCACGTGGTTGGCCGCCATGGGGGTGAGTGCTTGCCGGTCGGGCGAAGCAACCGGCATCGACATGATGAAGCTCGCATGCCCGTAGTAGCGCATGGCCATCGCCGAACACACATAGGATGCGAAAAGGGCCAGTACCAGCAGCCCCTTCAGCACGGTGTGCAGTGAGGTGGATCCCCCCGCGTTGATATGTGGCAAGTCGGCCATCAGCGAGGAGCCGGCCAGGGTTACGGCGCCCATGGCGGCCAGCGCTGCGGTGGAGCCTGAAATGGTGGCCGACATCAGGGAGTTGCGCAGTGCCTGCACCGCCACGATCTCAAACCCCGGCTGCGCCGACAGCGCCGTCACCCAGTGCATGCGCACCCTGGCATTGGCGTAGCGCGCCACCCGCTCGGGGCTGTGTTTTCCGAGGGTGTGGGCCCTGAATTCGTAACCTGCCAGGATCAACAGGCTGAGGGCGCATGCGGCCCAGGCAATCGACGGGTTCATGCCTGGGACTCTAGCGCAGTTGCCCCTCCAGATCGTGCAGCACGCGGTAGCAGTCCAGCACCTGGTGCACGCTGCTGTTGGGCTCGCGGCCCTCGCGGATGGCGGCGAAGAATTCGCGGTCCTGCAGCTCGATGCCGTTCATCGACACGTCCACCTGACTGACGTCGATCTTTTCGTCCTTGCCGGTGAACAGATCGTCGTAGCGCGCGATGTAGGTGGCCGTGTCGCCGATGTAGCGGAAGAAGGTGCCCAGCGGGCCGTCGTTGTTGAAGGACAGGCTCAGCGTGCAGATCGCGCCGTTGGCCGCCTGGAGCTGAATGCTCATGTCCATGGCGATGCCCAGCGCCGGGTGGATCGGGCCCTGGATGGCATTGGCCTTGACGATGGGGCTGCCGCACTGGTACGCGAACAGGTCCACGGTGTGGGCCGCGTGGTGCCACAGCAGGTGGTCGGTCCAGCTGCGCGGCTGGCCCAGCGCGTAGC
>Ga0209604_1003689_pt1 | contig 10363 bp, 15 predicted proteins | sample AD_UKC097_MetaG_FD_184405 | JGI IMG/M metagenome (GOLD analysis project Ga0209604, IMG submission 184405) | Active sludge microbial communities of municipal wastewater-treating anaerobic digesters from USA - AD_UKC097_MetaG (SPAdes) (version 2) | ecosystem: Engineered > Bioreactor > Anaerobic >... | reverse complement strand
CCCCCTGTGAGCTGCGAAAACAGTCAAAAAACGAAAGTTTGCTGTGAGAGGGCCAAAATGAAAGTTTGCTGTGAGAGGTAAAAGCCCAGGCTTCGTCACTTTTTTTGCGGTTTGCTGGAAGGAGGTAAGGGTGAAATGCAAACCACGAATTTTCATTCGTGCTTTGTGAGAGTGTTTGCTGTGGAAGCGTTTTCGCAGGTATCGTTTAAATTTTTGAGTTTGCTGAGGCGCGGAAAAGGATTCAAAAATGCAAAAAACGTTCTGTGATCGGTGCGGGGTCGAAACAGGTAGGACGCATCATAATCACACTGCTGAATTGACCACCGAAAAACTAGGTCGCCCAAGGGTTTTCGATTTGTGCGAAACCTGTGTAGACTTAATTCTAGATTTTTTCCATGTTGTAACGAATAGAAAGAAAGAGATATGACACAACCAATGGACCCTAATAATATGGCAGATGATGAGTCCGAATATGGTTGGGGCGCAGGGATATTCCCACCGGGTATTGCCAATAATGAAGGTCAGACATACGCGCAGGATGATTTCGGTGCGAACATGAAACCGCCTGTGAAACCCATTGGCGCACATAATGATAACTATGCGCGAATGGTGGCCGACCGCCGAACCGACTCAACAGACCCAGGTTCAAATCGTGATTTTGAAGAATTGGGCAACCCCGACAGGTTCGGCGGGGCACCACCGCTGGTGAAAGCTCCTGTGCAGCCTAATGTTTCGCAGCATCCCGAATATAAAGAGAATAAGCTGAAGAGGGCACCGTGACCACAACTTTTTACGTTTTAATTGGACTGCTTGCATTTGTGCTTTTGAATAGGGCGATTCTTTGGGTTTATTTCAACCCGCAGCCCCGTTTGCGCAAAACACCAAGGTGGTTGCGAGACAACAACTTTCGCAATCAAAATGAACGTAGTGGAATTACGCCTGGGATGATAGACTTGCCGGAAAGCGACATGCGTAAGCTGTATAAGAAAAAGACGGGAGCGAAAAGCCGTGTCAGACTTGGACACTCAGCACAAAATCGCAACTACGATGAATAAAAGCGGTCGCATTTACATCAGTTGTAATTGTGGTTGGGAAAGTTATTGGCACCCAAGCTTTTTCGCCGCAAAAGAGCAATTTGAATTGCATAAGACGGAACCTGATGAAATCTGAAAACGCTTCTGTCTCAAGCGATTTAACTGTTCGTTTGGAAGAAAGACTGTTACATTTCACCATGTGGCTAAGCAAGAGAAAAGGAATTGGCCTTTTCTCTTTGGAGCGAAATGAATTGCAAAGCAATAAGGCGATTGAAAGTTTGATCGTTGAATATGTAGAGGGAAAGAAATGAACGAATTGGAATTGCTGGTTGGCAAGCCGCTAGGTCCAAAGAAGTTCGTACCCGAATTCGGTTGTGAGGTAGGCACTTTCACTGAAGAACCGGGCGGGAAGTCGCCTGCCTTGGGTTATCATGTGCCTTTTAACATGCGGGGCGATTTTCGACCTCAAGAGCTAGCAAATTACGATCCGAATAAAAAGTATCGCACGGATTTAACTGGTCGAATGCTTTGCGAGGAAAAAACTCTTGCAGGGGAAGACTGCTCAAAAAGAGCGCAAAATAGGCATCCATTTTGTGTTCTTCATGGTGGCAGATTACATCCTTTGGATAAAGTGATTGATACAAGGGAAAAGGTGAATGACCAAGCAACAGAATCACTTTCGCGATATAAGCAGTTTCTAGCTGGTCAGATAACAACTGATGATCTAGACGACGAGGAATTGGCTACTTGCGGATTCAGGGCAAAGAATGGCTCAATTTTCAAGCCGCGCAATGTATCTCGCGAAATGGCACAAGCATTTCAACGCGCCATTTATGAACGTGCTCATGCTGAATTGCGTTCTCTTACAGTAGAAGCCGCGCAAACAATGGGCGAAATCATGAAGAACAAGAATGTCGAGCCTGATATTCGCCTTAAGGCTGCACTTTCTATTATTGAGCGCAATTTGGGCAAAACGCCGCAGGTTATTGCCTTTTCTGATGCAAAGCCATATGAAGAGGTCTTTGATGGCATATTATCAGTTTCCCGTGATGAATCGCGAGCAGCTAGAGGCATTCAATCTTCAAGTGCTGCAATCGAATCCGCAGATAACACGATTGATGCTGAAGTGGTCGAACCTGAGCCATTGGGCACCGAAAGGGTCGAAAATGGAAACTCTTTGTCTAACAAAGACATTGGGGTTCAGTCGCCTGCTGGTTCTGAAATCAATGAATCAAGTGGATCAAATTTCAATTCAGGAATTGATTCAGGCAATGCATCAAATGAGCAAGACGTTGAATTGCCAATGAACGCAAGGCTTTTCGATAGAAACCCTGCAATCCTGAATCCAATCATTGAGATAAAACCATTTGAATATGATCTTTCGGACCATAGTGATGCTATTCAAAAAGAAACCCGAAAGCGTTATGCCAGAAGGGCTTTGACTATCAAACCTGACGTTCCATATCAGTTGATTAAAACCGATTTAAAGAATGGCAGGACTCATGTAATGGTAGACCAAAATCAATTGCCAAAACCAAAGAAACAATCGAAAGCCGTTGTCGCGCAACGGAAGTCATTTACTCTGGGCGACTCCTGAGCGCCGTGAGGGTGAGATGGGCTAGACCAGTCATGTTGCGTGCGCTACGGTGGCACTGAGGGGCCAGAAACTACTCAGCCAGACCTGGCCTCTCCCCACCTTTAAGCCGCAGGTCGGTCGGGTCGAGAACATTCAAAAGTGTTGAAACACAAGGAGATTGAAATGCCTAAGCCCAAGATCACAGTTCTTGGAAAATTCGCAAAGACGCAGAAGATTGCTCGTCCGGTCGATAACACGGACGATTATTATGCAGCCGAAACCGCTGCTCGCGCAAGGTTTTCCAAGATTGCGGCACCGGATGGTATTAACCCCGCAAACAATGGAAAGTCTACTGTTGTAAATGCGGGTCCAGGTGGAAATACTTCTGGTAGCACTACTACCAGTTGATTCAATTCCATAATTTCTAGCGCCTAATCAAATGGCAGCAGATGGAATTGAGAACCCGCCGGTCTTCGACCCACCGGCGGGTTTTTCCAATCATCCGTTCTTTGAACGCAAACTACGTTATGGAACGGCCAGAGATTCTATAGGTCGAAATCGCTTGGCAGCGTACACAATTCACGAATGTGACGAATGCAGACCTCGCCACCAGTGACGATGTTGAAAGAATAAAAAAATGCCTAAACGCCGAATGACACCAGCTAGAAAAGCTGCAATTGCAAAATGGCAGGCTGCCGGGGCGCGTTCGCGCAAATCGCGTGTAAAGCGTTGGAGCGCAAAGGAATTGGCTGAGCCGCGTAAAGATGCTTTTGCTTTTATTGATAAAGACCCAAAATACCAAATTGTTAGGCCAGAACTCAGACGTACCATGCTTATTCCGTCTGGGAAAAACATGCGATTATATCATCGAACAAAACCAGAAAATGTGGGTTCGATCTTAAAGAATGGTTTTGGTCGGAATAAAAGGTCAAAAACGCATGGATCAAGCTGGTTTACTCAAGGAACAAAACCGCCGCCTGGTTATGGGAGTGCTCTTCTCTCCGTTACGATTCCGCGTAAAAAAGTTAAACATGAAGATTTTACCCGTCCAGGTCAACGTTTTGTTTATGTAAAGAACACCGACCTTGTTGGTGTAAAAATCAGAAAATTGAATTAAAATGCCTAAACGCCGAGTACGCACAGCCGCGCAAATTGCCGCTTCAAAGCGTAACCTTGAAAAGGCAAGAAAGGCAAGGCAACTCCAAGAGGGTCGCATTCCAGTCGGGAAAAATGTTTTACTGGTTCATCGAACTAGCGTTAAGGCAGCGGAATCTATTCTGACACAACAGAAATTCAACGCGCCATCTTGGAGAAAAGGCACTCCAAAAGAGGGGAAAATTTATTTCACGCCTGCATCTTCTAAAAGTGGTGCTCGTTTTTATAAAGTCTTTGGGGAAGGTGCTGTCTCCGTTAGGGTTTCGCGTAAATTACTTAAACCTGACCTGCATAGAAATGAAACGAGACAAGCACGTCCCACCAGGCAGTAAGCACATTCAAAGCCGTGTGGTATCAGCAGAATACTTGCGGGGCAAGAAGATTCGTGAACTTAAATGAAATTTATGAGCAGCGTAAAGAGCACCATAAAAAGATATTAGCCAATATCTTTGGGATAGAAGAGAATTCAAATGCCGAAACGTCGAATGACCCCTGCGCGGAAAATGCAAATCGCTCAATGGCAGGCAGCAGGAGCGAGAGCGCGAAAACGCAAGCCCAATAAAGCAATTCAGGCAGAGAAAGCAAAGATCGCTGCGATTAAGAAAAAGACTGGCGGGTGGGCCATTGACCAGCATAAACCAGTTCCATTAGGGAAAATGGTTCGGCTGTATCATTATACGAGTCCAGAGCGCGCTGGTCGAATTCTTAAAGAGGGTTTTACGAATAAAAACGGAACGAACACGATGTATAATGATTTAAAAGACGCAAACTATATGTACGGTGTTATTCCGCTGGTTAAGAATAAATGGAGTGGTTACGGGAAAGCCCTTGTCTCCGTTAAGGTTCCGCGTAAAATGCTAAAGGTTGACGAATCCATGAATTCGTATTACCCTCCACCCATGCGCGTAGCAATTAAAGACCTTCAGGGCCGGAAGTTTCGGAGGGAATTGTGATCGGTGTTGTCATTATCGTAATTTCTTCAATCTTGTTGGGCGCGTTGGCAATTCGTGCAGGATTAAGGAGGGTGTTCAAATAAAATGCCTGCCCTCGACAAATGGTGTGAAGTTGAGGAATGTAACAATTCCTCTATTAATGGTGTTTATTGTGAAATGCATCGTAGACGGTTTCGCGATTATGGTACGCCAACTCCATTGAAGGTTTGTTTTGAATGCAAGATCGAATTCGTTTGGATTGATAAAGCTATTTCGTTCAGTGATGCCAAAAAGCCAGGTGGATACAAAAGAATTTACTGTAGAGATTGTGCTTCGTTTCTATTGAAGCACAAAGAGTTTCTGCCACGTTACCCTCAAGGAGTAACGAGTCATGGAATAACAGTAACGGAATACGTGAATCTTCTTATGGCACAAGATTTTTCATGTGCATTATGCAATAATCCATATGATTCTTACAAGAGAATGCATATAGATCATGACCATAGTCATTGTGCAGGAGCATATGGTTGTCGTGAGTGTATTAGAGGTTTAGTTTGCTTGCAGTGCAATATCTTAGTTGGTCACATTGAGAATAGAATAGATGTTCTTGATAAGTACGAACATAAATACAAATTTAATCGACCTCTTCTAAAAGGGTCAAAATGAGACTCGACAAATGGCAGATTTACGATCACCCTAGGGTAAATTGGCAACCACACAAGGGTCAGTTAATTGTTGCTGAAAATAATGCGCGTCATAAAGTAGTCAGTGCTGGTCGCCGTTGGGGAAAATCCTACATGGGCGGGGTCGATAAACTTTTGCCTGAGGTTTTCATCACGAAACCCATTGCAAGCACACTACTTTCAGAGGGTAAGAAAAGAATCTTTTGGATCGTTGGCCCAAACTTTTCTGACTCCGAAAAGGAATTCCGCGTTATTTGGAATTACCTTAAAAAGCTTGAAATCCCAATGTATAAGCCGTCTTACAATTCACCTGAGACTGGCGATATGATTATTACTTTGTGGGATGGCGCAATGCAGATTGTTGCAAAATCTGCACAGAATCCCGAAAGGCTTGTGGGAGAAGGTCTTTCGGGCGTAATTCTTTCTGAGGCTGCAAAGCTTAAAGAGTCAATCTGGTACAAATACATTCGACCTACCTTGGCCGACTTTCAAGGTTGGTCTTTTAGTTCGTCTACGCCAGAAGGCAAAAACTGGTTTTATCGGCTATGGCAGGACGGTCAAGACCCGAATAACCCTGATTGGGCATCATGGCGAATGCCTGCATGGATAAATAATTATGTTTATCGCGTGCCGACAAAAGAGTCCGACGTGATGAAACTCCTTGAAGCTAAACGTCATTCGGGAACTTCAGTCTACAAACTGGCAAATGATATGAATATCACCATCGACCCTGAAATTCTAGCGTCGATCAATGAGCTTACGCCGGAAGCATTTCTACAGGAAATTGCAGCGGATTTCACCGAATTCGTTGGGCGAGTTTTTAAAGAATTTGACGAGGAAAAGCACGTCACAGACCTAACTTTCAATCCTGGTTGGCAAACATTTGCAGCTGTGGATTACGGATATTGTGTCGATACCGAAACGGAAATATTAACTAAAGATGGATGGAAAAAATATGACGAAATCGGTTATGGCACAGAATGTTTGACGCTTAACACCGAAACCCATCTTGCTGAGTGGGGTAACGTCCAAGACGTAAAAGTTTTTGATGGTGAATGGGACATGGTTCGTATGAAATCAAAAAGTCATGATTCATTCACTACGTCTAATCATCGTTGGTTCACAAAATGGCTTGGTAACCAAAAGAATTGGGATTGGCGTTGGAAAACTTCGTCTACTTTTAGTGACAACGATTACGTCCCAACAGCGTTGCCGGTTACGAATCTTCCCGAAACACCTAAGTACACAGACGCTTTGGTGGAATTGGTTGCCTGGTATTGGACTGAAGGGTCACGGTTTTCTAGAGGCGGTGTTAATCGCGGTGGAGAGATAAGTCAAAACGATAACCATAACGCTGATAGGATTTATGCTGCGCTTTACGAAACATTTGGTCCACCAAGCGAATCCATGCGTGAGGGCCGTAAAAACAACAGGGGTCCAAAATGGAAAGATTGGAAGCAACGTAGTAATGCCGATTGTTGGGACGCTAGAGGATATTTTCAATTAAACGGCCCGGCATTAGCGCCAATTTTAGAAATTGTGCAAGGACAAGATAAGATTGTTTCTGCGAGTTTTGTTGCGGCCCTTACCAAATCGCAGTTAAAACTGTTTGTAGAAACATCACTTGCCGCTGATGGTGCGAATGTTGGTGCATCACTAATGATTTCACAATCTAAATGGCAAAGATTAGAACCACTTCAAATGGCTTGCCAATTACTTGGATACCAAACTGTCTTACGGAAAACGCCGCAATATGGACCTGAATATGGTTCCTTGACTATTTTTCAGCGATACAACCAGTTTCATCCGAAAAATCTTGTGCAAGAAGAAAAATGGTCCGGTAGAGTATGGTGTCCTACGACTAATAACGGAACGTGGTTTGCAAGACGTAATGGAACAGTGTATGCGACGGGAAATTGTAATCCTAATGTTTGGTTGCTAATTCAGATGGGTCCGTGGGGTGAAATCAATGTATTAGATGAAATTTATGAAGAAGGACTTGACCCAGAAGACTTTGCCGACGAAATCCGTTGGCGCAAGCTCAATCCCGGCAATTTGCGTTATTTCTTCCCTGATCCTGCTGATCCTGGTGCATCTCGTATTTTGGAGAAAAAGCTAAATATCAAGGCTCGCGGTGGCACCGGCGGGGAACTAAACAGTCGAATTAACCACATACGCAAGGCATTACGCGAACCTCGCTATACAACTGATGAATTGTATATTAAGCCTGATTTTGAGGTTGGAACACTTCGACCGAAATTGATGTTTGATCGTCGCTGCAAACGAACAATTGAAGATATGCTCAATTATCGTTATCCAGAAAAGCAGGCCGAAAGAGAAACCAGCACAAAGAGATTCGATTCTCCCATGAAAAAAGACGATCATGGGCCTGAAGCACTAGGTCGATTCTTTGCTGGAATGTTTGGGCAATTCGGAAAGCCCATGACTGGAACCACAATTCACAGCGCAACTTTCCGGCGGGATGAATCGCCTTCTGCGCCAAGGGATTTCAGAGGTTTCAAGGACGAGCGGTTTACGCGACCTGCTGCGCATGAAAAACGGCGTGAGGATTTCCCGACTATCAACGATGGTTTCGATAATTACATGAAGGGTCACATTTAAAAATGAGAGATGTTGAAACGAAAGATATTGTATCCCTGTATAATTCAGGTCTTTCAACTGTAACTATTGCAGAAATGCTAGATATCTCTCCACGAACTGTTCGTAATCGACTTCGTTCATCTAATGATGTAGTAATTAGAAAAGCCGGACCACAAATGCGATCTGCAAATTGCATTCACTGCGGATCAGAGTTTAAAACTAAAGCACCAAATGCTGTGGCGTGCAAGATGTGCATTCCAAATACAAAGTGGGCCACCAAATATTGCAAGTGGGGAATAACAAAGCCTCAGTTTGAAAAAATGCTCGAAAAACAAAGTGGTCTATGCGATCTGTGCGAGCTTCCGCTTCCGAAAAATATTGAAATTATTCATGTCGACCATTGTCATACTCAGGGACATGTTCGTGCTTTGTTGCATAGCAGATGCAATAGAGGTCTTGGGTTTATAGAGGACGATAAATTTCTTGCTAATGCCGTGAGATATATTGAGAGGCATAAGAAGTGAATGATGCTCTGGGGAACTATCTTTCAGGAGCGTATGACTAATGCCTAAACGTAGAGTGCGTACCGCCGCACAGATTGCCGCTAGTCGGCGCAACCTTGAAAAGGCAAGAGCCGCAAGACAATACGATCATTTAGCTCCTGGCACATACATCATTGGAAACGATGGAGTGACAAAAAGAGTTGTTTCTAAGCCAACGTCGAAGCCGTCTGTTAAATTCATCAAACCAAAGTCGGTAAAGAAATCGCCATCAAAAGCATTGGTGGGCAACGTAATTCATAAGAAATTGTCTGGGTCAAACATCAAATTCCATCCGTATACTGGGAAGCCTTATGATTTAAATGATACGGGTGGAAAAGAGATTCCGTTGATTGGGTTACGGGGTGCTAATAAGTGGTTGAGAGAGAACACTTCTCAACCAAAAAAGCCACGTCGGCGCAGGACTAGGAGAAAATAATGGCTACTGTTCGTAGGCGACGCCGACACCATAGAACAATGACACCAGCAGCTCTTGCTGCTAATCGTAGAAACCTTGAAAAAGCAAGAGCCGCAAGGTCTAGAGCAGCAAAAGCTAAAGAAGCAAGTTCTCTTTCCTCTAGAAGAAGAACACCGACAAAAATTGCAAGAAAAAAACTGACAACCGTAAAGGCCGAAACGGGAAAACTAGCAACAAAATCCATTAAAGTTAAAGAAGAAATGGTAACTCTTTACCATAGGACAACTCCAAGCGCAGCAAGAAAAATTGTAAAAGAAGGTTTTGTTCGTGACCCTAAGAATGCTATTACAGATTCTAACAATGGAGAATTTGGGGTTACTTCCAATTATACATATTTTTCTAAATATCGTGATGGAGCCTCGAAAGACTATGGGCTAGCACTTGTTTCGATAAAGGTTCCAAAAAGACTTGTTGAAATTGACCCAGAACCACCAGAATTTGATAGCCCTAAAAGCCGTGGATGGGTACGAGTAAAATCAACAGAGTTATCAAAAATTAATTCTAAAAGACGTGCTTCAGGATTAGACAATCCAGGTGGAACTGGATGGTATAGCTTTATGACTGCTGCGGCAAAAAGAAAGAAAATGGCTGCATATAGAGCGAAACATCCTAAACCAGTTAGTCGTAGAATAAGGAAATAGCGCAATGCCTAAACGCAGAATTCCTAGAAAATACGTTAGAGATTCTAAAGGCAGGTTTGCTAGAACTGCGACCATTCACCGCAATACACCTGGAAAACTTTCACGCAGTAGGTATAAAAGCAAGTCTGAATTGCCGCGTGTCGAATATAGCGTTGAAAAAACAGGTGCGTGGAAATACTTCCGCGCCAAGACAATTGATCGCAAAGGACAGATTACAGGAGAAGCCTCCGGTCTTTTGTCTAGTCGCAAGCTTTCAATTGGTGATGTAAGTAAATTGACTGCAACACGTTTCGGTTACACAATTAATGATTATGCAGGTAGTAAAAGGTCTTCCCCAAGCCTAGAGCCTGGTGCTAGTTTACTAACGGCTGCATCAAGAGTCGCTGGCAAAAAGGCTATGGAAGTTACAATGGCAGTACCAACTGCACACGCCTTTTACCAATTGACCGGTGGTAAGCAAAGAAAAAAGTCATCATGGACATTTACCTACGGTCCAGAAGCACGTAAAGCGTTGGCAGGCAGGCGAATTGTGCGTGTTTACCCTAAGAAAAAGGCACGATAATGGCTAAACCTCGCACAGCAGCACAAATAGCCGCAGCAAAAAGAAATCTTGAAAAGGCAAGGCGCGCAAGGCAAAGAAAAAGACTTATAGCTAACGATCAGGCTCATCGACTAAGCAATGGCACATCGAAATTCGTTCCGTTGGGGATAGATAAAAATGGTG
>Ga0209604_1003678_pt1 | contig 10387 bp, 20 predicted proteins | sample AD_UKC097_MetaG_FD_184405 | JGI IMG/M metagenome (GOLD analysis project Ga0209604, IMG submission 184405) | Active sludge microbial communities of municipal wastewater-treating anaerobic digesters from USA - AD_UKC097_MetaG (SPAdes) (version 2) | ecosystem: Engineered > Bioreactor > Anaerobic >... | reverse complement strand
GATGTTTCCAAAACTATACAACTAAATAGAAATTCTAATCTTTATGAATGTTACGAAAATAATCTCCAAGTTGTATTGAACTTTTGTATTTTAATAATTTTAATTGATATGGTTTGCCGTTCTTATCAAATGCATCATACTATCCAGTGTAGTCATCGTTCTTTATAAGCCCATTATCTTGTATGTAAGATATTTCAAAATCGAATCCGTGTTTTTGTCTTTCACTCATAATTTTCCTCCATAGTATTATATGATTTATTACGATTAATTTTCATATTATTATAATACCATTACAAAATTACAGTAATACTATGGAAAAGTAACTTATTTATTACGATAAAAAAATAGTATAAACAAATATACCAATGTTGGTATATAATCTATACTTACTTCTTAATTAAAATCCACGTAATGCTTTTACTGTATTTAAGTTAATTAATACCGAATAATCAAATTTTATTTCAACTGGTATGTTGTCAAAAACTTCATCGAAATTAAAACTTGTATTTGGTTCTTTGGCCTTTACTTTTTGTGTTTTTATTGTAACAAAAGTGCGCCCATCTTCTGCAATATTGAATATTACTGTATCTAGTGTATCTTTTGATATTCGTTGTTTTATTGCATATACAAGATTGTTATATTTATTTTTACCAAAGTATTCAGCCCCCCATTTTTTAAGCTGTGCCTCCGTATCTGTTACTGATATAAATCTATATTTTTTTCTTAACATACAATTAGTTATCTAAACCTCCACGGTAAACATTAATTATCTCCCCTTTATATCATATTTTCTATTTCAACAATTTCATAAGTAATAGTATGTTTTTGTGAATTATAATTCACAAAATTTTGTGAATTAGTATTTTCTAATTTTTTCTTTGTTTCTTCTAAATATTTTTTATTAGTAGACGCACCTAATATTCTAACCTATGTTGTTTGTTTTTTATTTATGGTCATATATCTAGACCAAATCCATACTAATGCATACATATATATTACCCCCTACTGGAGCATACGGTAGGAATCGAACCCACAACAGTTCGCTTACAAGGCGAAGGCTCTACCAATTGAGCTACGTATGCTTATTTTATATAGTTTATCCTAATTTAAGCCGTGGTAACTTTTTTCCACGTTTATACGCTTGTCTTAAAACAGATATTCCATTTTCTGGTTTCTTAGTTTTTCGTTTAATAAATTTAATTTTCATATATACCTTGCCTCAATTTAAGTATATAATTAACGATTATCTGGATATGGATATGTTTTATTTAATTGTTCAAATAAAGTACGTAATCGTTTTGTCTCTTGTTTTGTTGCACCTTTTACATATGCATATTTATGTTTTGACGGCATTTCTACCTTTGTTGATTTTGATTGTATAATTTTACTATATTCTCGTAATTGTTTTTCTATCTCATCAGGAATATTTTCCCACAATATTTTTTGGTCATTATTCCAATTTTCCCTCCACTGAATACCCAACTCTTTTGCATATTTTTTATAAGCAGATCTAGTTCTAAAAAATCTATCAGACACTATTTTATCAGTATAAGGATTTATATATCTAGTTGTGGTTCCAGATTTTTGTCCCAAATAATAAAAATTACATGCTTGATATATAGTACCTAATTCCTTAGCAGTAGGATCTGCATAAGCAGTAAATAGACGATAATCAGTATTTTTAACCATCCAATTTATAACCCACATAAGAAATGAGCTGGCTAAATTTTTTGGAGACCATGATATACAAGCTCCTCTACTTATTAACCGTTCTATTTTAGGAGTATCATCTCCTAATAATTTAGAAAACGCATTGGGCATATTTAATAATATTACTCCCGATAATATATCTTTATGATATGCACCAAACCAATGAGTAGTAAATTGAGACAAATTACCTAAAAATTCGTGTCTTTCAATAAACTCTTTTAATTTAGTTCGTTCATTTTTATCTAATACTATTTTATATTCAAAATCTTTTACTGATAAAGAATCTATATATTCTTTACTAAATCCAGAATTTATAATATCTTCTTCTAAATTTTTCAATCTAACATCATATTGCCAACAATGTTTTTTATTATATGATAAGTAATCTTCTGGTGATAATTTATATCTTGGAATATTCAAAATAATTTCTCCTTTTTAATGGAGCGGGCAATGAGACTTGAACTCACAACCTTCTACTTGGCAAGCAGACGCTCTACCAATTGAGCTATACCCGCATAAAACTCTAATAGAGGAAGAAGAGACTCGAACTCTACCACTGCAATTGCCTATATCTAGAATTGGCAGTTGCCGTTTTACCCCCTAAACTATTCCCCTATCAGTCTAAAATCCCATAAGGAGTTACCTTTCAGGGGTTTTAGACATTGTGCAATATTATATAAAAGGTTGATTTATTTCTAGTTTATTTTGTATCAAATATGGTATTGAATATCCATTTAATAGCTCACAATTGGTATATATATTTCCAATTATTTCTGATTTATCTACAAACGTGTGTTCCAATTCTAGTATTAATTTTGATTCGTTTGGATTAAAATCAATTGGTAAAATTTCTGGTATGTAACTAACAAACCACTGTTTACTTTTATAATCATAAATAATTAATCCGTGTATATCTTTTGCTGGATCTTTAGTTTTAAATTTAATTATATCCATATTTCTTATTTCATTACCATTAATATCCTTGTATTTAGATACGTTTTGACAATAAAATTTTAGTTTAAATTTTTTATTTATTTTACATTCTGAACAACATTCATCTACTATATAATAATTATCATGCTTGTATATATTATATATTGTAGATATTACATTATTTGAAATTTCATATTTGTAGAACTTAATATTATTTTCTTCCATTACATGAATTATTGCTTTTATTTCGGGTATATCATATTCATAAAGATAAAGTTCTATTTCTTGAATTTTAGACTGAGAAATTAAATATTTATGAGCTTCTACAATGCTAGTATTATCAAGTAATATTCCATCTTTTAATATTATTATATTACCATATATTTCATATTCAAAAATTTCATCTATATACTAATTACCCACATTTGTAATTTCATTTGTTTTTGATTTTAGTGTGTATACATTGAAACAATATGAGCATGATGTTTTTTCAAAATCCAATCTATATATTTCGGGTGATCTTCTGAAATATGGCATATCACTATAAAAATAATCTTTTCTAGATATATTTTCCTATCTTATCACAAAATCATTTAATTTTATTTCCTTACCTAATTTATCCTTAAATTCAATCATCATTTTTCACTCCTTATATCTGGCGGAGGCAGTAGGATTCGAACCCACGATCCTTTTACGGATAACAGTTTTCAAGACTGCCAACTTAGTCCACTCATTCATGCCTCCGTATAAGCTGATTATACTTATCTTCCAAATTAAATATACCAATATTTTTGAATTGGGGCAACATAACCCTATTTATAAAATCTTTTAGATAATATTTATTGGTGAAATATATTACATATGGTTTATCATCACGATCTATTTTAATTTTAACTTTAGAAACTTTGTTTAAATTTCCTGTATTTATGTCCATTGCTTGTAATGCTAATTTGTCATTAATAATTTCACCAAAAATTAAATATTTATTATCGATTTCAATCTAATATACCTGATTTATTTTTTTAAATTTTGGAATTCTATATGCCATAATTAATTTATTCTAATATGATTTTTACTACATTGTTTGACAGTTTATTATTTTTAACTAAAATTTCAGAAATAACTCCACTAATTGTTTTGTCTCCTAGTTGTATGGTAATAGGATTTGGATTATATGAGTTTGATAATAGTGAAGCAATATCCAAGTCTTTTAGGTTTGTTTTTCCCGTAAAAACCCGATTTAATTTTTTAGATGTTATGATACATACAATTTTATCATTGTTCATTACTACTCCTCCTTTAGTTCTTACCAATTTCTTCTGTAGCAATTTGACATATATATTCTTCTATTTTTGTGAATTATATATGCTTCACTTTTATGATTATATCTAATGGTACAGGTAGATACTCTGCTAAATTTACCATCGGTTTCCTCCTGACACTTCACAGTGTCTCCACCATCAGCTTCTACCCATAGTATTGTGCCACCACAGTTACTTACAAACAAATCTGCCGCATAATTGGTATTTACTTTCTTTTCCATGTCGTACCTCCTTAATTAATTGTGTAATATAATTATACATAAATAATATAAAGATTGGGTTTAGATAACAATACAATAATATTAATAATTTTTTATTTAATTTTTATATTCTTAGTCATCCTCATCATACTATTCGTCATCAGTTTCATCATCATCATCAAAATCATATCCAGTATACCATTGTACTCCTGTTATTCTTTTATGTTCGTCTATAACGAATGATAACCGTTGACCAAGTAAAATTTCACATATGTTCTAAATTAACTATATGGGCGTTATTCCATATACTTCATCTTTATATGCCAATATCATATTCAAATCATATTCAGCATTTAGGTCATCCATTATATCAGGATTATCTAACTCAACAAATGGATTAAATTCATCATATCTTATGTCTGATTCTTTAAAAAATTTATTAAGTATATCTATCAGTATTTCTTTTCTTTCTTCAATTTTCATGTAAATTCCCCCTATAAATAAAATTATTCTTCTTTTTTTCTTAGATCATTGATTACCATATAGTATTCAAAGTCTTCAAATTTACCAATTTGTTTTTTTGTTATTTCTTCTGGAAAAAAATCAACGTTATATTTAAGATCCTCATTATTTTCTACTGCATAATCGTCAACATAATCTTCTGTAACTTCAAACGATCCTTTTATGTTTTCCTACAAAAAATAAAGAAGATAGACGATTCCAATTTTATATTCTTCTAATTTCTTTTTTCCATTTATATATAATACTTCCTTGTTGTATGCTAATCGTACATGTATCCAAGTTTTATCTATATCTGTAATTTCTAATAAATCTTTTTCCATAATTTCCTCCTTCAAAATATCGTAATAATAGTGGCTGGTGTGGCGGGACTCGAACCCGCAATAACGATTTTGGAGACCGCAAGTTTTCCAATTAGCTTACACACCAGTCAATGGCTGACACGGTGGGATTCGAACCCACAACCAACAAATTAACAGTCTGACGCTCTTCCATTGAGCTACGTGCCATTGTATATATCAATATTTAATCTTAAATTTTGTTATTCCCAACTATTTAAAGTTCAAAAATGGGGCGATTGATGGGGGTCGAACCCATAACCATCTGATCCACAGTCAAACGCTCTGCCAATTGAGCTACAATCACCATAATTCAAAATTCAATCTATGCCACTCTGACGTTTCAGATACAGTAAAATGTGTATCATGATTTATTATATCATATTTAATACCAAGTGATCCAATATATGAATATTCTTTTATGTTAAGATCTTTCATCATCTTGATATACTATTTAACTATATCATTATCATACTCCCATATATCTATCTTTATGGGCGATCCATTGAAAATAGATAGTGTTTTAAGATATTCTTGTATTGGGATTTTTATTTTTTCCTAATTACGCAAATAATACTTATAAGTATTATCTTTTGTTATTTTCATTTTTGTATCAAACATAGATTTAAATTCATCCTAAAGAAATGATTCATCTTCTTCTATTATTATATTATTTATATCAATATTATTTATTTTGCATTTTACTGCAATAATAAAATCTTCCTCATCAATCTTTAGTTTAAATATAATATCATCCCGATACCACCTAGTTTTAACAAAGAAATCATTTTTCCAATTATCTTTGGGGTATTTATAAAAAAAATCATTCAATTCAATTATGTTTTTATTCTTATCAAAAAATACAATTTCCATTCTATTTCTCCTTGTAATTTAATAAATATATGGAGCGGATAGGGGGAATTGAACCCCCATAAACAACTTGGAAGGATGTCATTCTACCATTAAATTATATCCGCATAATTATTTATTTTCTATATAATTATACATAATTTTGTATTTATAATTCTTACCATCTTCTGAATAGAATACAAATGGCTGGGGCATTAAATAATCGCTTGTAAATAATATATCCTTCGCTACTTGTATAAATTCATTTATAACTTCATCTAAGTTTTTTGAAATTTTAGTACTAAAAATCTCTGTTTCGATGTTATTAATACTAATTGTTTTGTATGAAAATGAATTTTTCACTGGTATAGACTTATCTCTTTCGCCAAAAAACTCACCATTCAATATTTGAATATAAGAAATGGGTGTTTTATCCTCATTTGTATATCCTATTATATAATCCATACTCTATCCTCCTTGTCAATTATTTTAATTATTCTAAATCTATAGCATATTCATATTTTATTGAATCTTTCGGTATTTCAAATACTGTTATTATACTATCGCCTATAAAAAACCACTTGTGAAATACATTATCGGCATTTACTGTTTTACGATATTTTTTCAGTGTTGCTATGTCACTATCAATTTCTATAATTTCAGTACTATTATCTACTTCTTTACTTTTTATTTGAATTGTCCCGTTTTCTTTTATCATATATGTAATATTCAATTCAGTACTTATTCCTGTAAGCCTGTTCCCGATTACAAAAAAATTATCCTTAAACATTTCTAATTTAGTTTCATCCTTTAGTATATACTGATATTCATTAGTATTAATAGTTACTATAGTAGATATTATAAATACTATACCTAAAATAATTGGACCTGTGATCATTATAATATTTCCTATACGATTTAGATGAAACTTATACTATTTAGTTCCTAAATCTTTTAATATATCTCCTATTACGAATCCAAATAACATTAATGCAAAACAAAATGCTACTGCCATATACCTACCTCCATTTAACTTTTAGTTACTATTTATACTGGTGCCCCGAAAGGGATTCGAACCCTTATTCTCATACGAGAGACGGATTTTAAGTCCGTTGCGTCTACCAATTTCGCCATCAGGGCATTTACTATATAATTATATCATAAATATTGATGGTTAATTTAACATAAAATATCATTAACTTTTCTTTTTTATAACATAAGTATTAAAGATTATTTTTTAAGTAAAACGGATTTTTGGGATTTTCGAATTTTATTCCTTCTTTAAGTATTTTATCAATTGTTCCATGATAATATCTATAATTTATACTATTGACACTAGCAGATCTATATACTTTGTTTCCTGGTGTAATAAATAATAAACAAGTTGAATGGAAAAATAATTTGACATATTTTTTACCCCATTTTGCCTGACAGAAGGGCAGTTCGACTTCATCACCAATTAATTCTATATATTTTTCATTTAATCTATCTACAAATTCTAATACTTTATCATTATCAATACCTTTTATGTTCTTTGGTTTTACTACAGAAGGATATATATCCTCATATATTATATTTGTGTAAATATTTATAGCGTATTTTGCCAGAAATACTATTAACAGATATTTTAATTTTTTAGTTTCTTCATCCTCAATAGCCAATATATCAACATATTTCTAAAAATGATCCATAAATCGTTTTACTTCTTCAATTGTACCTTTAATTTCATCCGAAATATGATAATCATTATGCCATTCTTCATAGCCTTTTATTTTAATTATTGAATCTAGAAATTCTTTTTTATCTAATTCTCTTTCAAATACATCTTTTCTTATATGTTGTACTTTATTAATATCTCTGCTCATTTCATTTCATCCATTATTGTTTTTCTGGACTAATATCCCACGGTGTATATATATCTATATTATCCATATCTACTTGTGTTATATCGCTATTAGTTTTAGTTTCTGCTTCTGTTATTATACTTGTAATTTTACTGAATTTAAATTCATATTTATCAATTACATTTTTAGCAAAATCACTGGCCGTTTTTTTACTAAAGAATAATTTTGGGTGTATATATACCTGTCTATTCTATCCTTCATCATAATAAAAAAATGTTACAAAATATAATTTCATATATTACCTCCTATGAAAATGTTCTAATGAATTTTCATTAGACCATTCTTTAAATCCAAACCCGTTATTTAATATATCATCAATACATCTTGGGTATAACTCAGAATTATATACCATGTTTCCTTGTTTTATAGTTAGAATAAACATATTATTTATAATAAGTTTTACGATATTTCGCCTAGGGTCTACATAAATTGGAATATTTTCATCCTACAAGTATTTTTCCAACTAATCTACCAATTCTTCAACCTTTTTTGAATTTATACCTTTAATTTTTATATTTTTATCTTTAGGTGGAAATACAGATTCAAACCTACCTCTAACTTTTATATGTAATTCATTATATCCATAATCACTTTGTGTAATATAATACTCAATCCTATCATTTTCAAGTTTAAAAGCAGTTATTTGTATTTTAGGGTAGTAGTTGCAAAATTCACGTGCTTCATCTATTGTTCCTTCGATTTTGCCTCCAAATTTATATTGGCAATAATTTTCCCAATCATACCCATGACTACTAATTTCTTCAATCGTGGCAAGAAAATCCATTTGTTCTAACTTTTGTCTAAAAGTAGATGGGCGTACTGATCGTGCCAATTCGTGTGCAAACGTCATATTATATCCTCCTTTAATCATTTCTACTTATCTAATTATAACAGATAATTTGTTACGGTGGTATTAATACATAGTAATACATAAGTAAACTATATCATGCACCACTTGACAAGAATATTATAATGTGTTATTCTTTTAATAGAACAAAAAGGAGGTAATAATATGAGTTTGAAAATGATGAAATGCGGTCATGTTGCAAATTCTACTATATGTAGAAAAGGAAAGTGTGTAGAAGGATGTGGGATATGTGGAGAAGATGGTTTGATAGAAGATACTGAATTTGATGTTTCTCAACTGGAAGGTCGAAAGGCTAGATGTACGTATTGTGGTAGTATTGTTGATTCTAAACTGACTTTGCCGTTTTTCCACTATCAACCAGATAAAGAATTTGATGAATACTATTGCGGATGCAGAGGGTGGGATTGATATTTTAGAAAAAACAAATTTTTAGGATGTATTTAAATCTTTTACTGATAAAATAATACGGGAAAGTAATGATAATTGGAATGAAATTTTAGTTATAGATGTATAGAATATTGATGAATTACGGGAATATTTAAATACTTATTTTCCTGCTACTTTTGAAATCTATGGAATAGATAAATTGTTATTTTATGATGATAGATTAATTAAACTCATAATATTTGTAGACTTAAACAAACATATTGTAATGGTCAAAACGTGGGAAAAAGTTAAATTTGATTTGAGATCTTAGCTTAACACGTTTATTGATACTATTGAAGATATTAATACGGAAGATAATAACATCTTAAATTTAATTTATAAGGACAGAAAAGAATAGTATAATAAAATAAGTAAAAAATAAAAGCGGGAATCCCGCTTTTATCTTCTTTAGATATTACAAAAACCACATTAACCCTCCTTAAAGAGTAATAACTCACTACAAAGTAGTGGTAAGTCCACATCGCCAATGTTATATGGGGTTTTGTATGGTAATAGCACTTCTCCTACCCTCAGAGATGTTTAACCACTACCCTCAGAGCATAGGACTTGTGGAGCATCCTATGGTGACTATATATTCCCATATAACGTAGCCCGATAGGGTTAATACCCTCTGGCTGAGGCTAATCAACTGAGCTTGTTAGTTACAAGCTCCACCCTATAGAGGGTGGAGTAGTTGACTATATTCTATATGGTCTATTATTACCATATATTACATTAACTTTTAATACTTGATTCATTTGTTTCATTGCAAATCTATGTAATTCTTCGTTGTATGAAGCGGTACAATTTTCATGAACATATATATTTTTAAATCCAAATTGTACTAAATCGCTTACAGTATATAATACACATATATTAGACATTATCCCAGTTACATGTATTTCACTTGGCTTTAACACATCAAAAAATATTTCTGTATTATATTCTCCAAATTCATTACCCACAAATGGACTGAAATAATTTTTAGACAATACATATGATAATTTTTCTTCGCCTTTTGGTGATATTTCTATTAGATTATCTATTTCTGGTACAAAACTTTGTCCCCACTAAGTAGTACAATGTTTTGGATACAAGCCAAATTCTACATCATTATCTGAGTGTACATCTCCAATATATACAATAGGGAATCCGTTCTTATTAAAATGGTTTATCTTTTCAACAATTTTTGGAATTAGCGGAGTATAAAGTTTATTATATAATACCCCCTTTGGGTTTACAAAATCATTTAACATATCAATTACTAATAGTACGGGTAATCCGTTAATGCTTTCCATTTTAACCTCCTATCTTAAAG
>Ga0209604_1003677_pt1 | contig 10390 bp, 7 predicted proteins | sample AD_UKC097_MetaG_FD_184405 | JGI IMG/M metagenome (GOLD analysis project Ga0209604, IMG submission 184405) | Active sludge microbial communities of municipal wastewater-treating anaerobic digesters from USA - AD_UKC097_MetaG (SPAdes) (version 2) | ecosystem: Engineered > Bioreactor > Anaerobic >... | reverse complement strand
CGATGGCTCCTCGCCAGCTGCGCGGCCTACCAGGGGACCTGCGCCGCGATCCCCGCCCTGCTCTACCCGGGCCAGGCATGGGCGGAGGTCGACGAGCTGAAGTGCCAGGCGCGCGGGGACGACTGCTGCGAATGGCGCTTCACCTGGGAGGACCCCCATCCGCACGCCACGCGCCTCCTGCTCGCCGGCGCCGGCGTGTCGACGGGCCTCCTCGGGTGGGCCCTTTCCGGAGCGCCCGGCTCGGCCGTCGCCGCGCCGCTGGTCCTCCTCCCGCTCCTCGGCGCCTGGCACGTCGCGCGCGTCCGCCGGCTCCAGCACGACCGGCAGGAGCAGGACCGGCTCATCGCCGCCCAGCGCGCGACCGCCGAGAGCCAGGTCGACCGCGTCCAGGCCGCCTACGCCGACGTCCAGCAGTCGACGCTCGCGCTGCGCGGGAAGGTCGCGGAGCTCTCGGCGCTGCGCGAGGTGGCCCTCGCCGTCTCGGCCTCCCTCGACCCGTTCGAGGTCGTCGACCGGAGCCTCGAGGCGGTGCGGCGGCACCTCGACTACGACCGGGCGGTCGTCCTCCTCGTCGACGAGACCCGGAGCGTCCTCTCCTGTGCCAGGAGCCACGGGCTCTCGCCGGACCAGGCCTCGCTCCTCTCGCGCGTCTCGATCCGCCTCGACGACCCGCTCTCGGCGATCGCTCCCGCCATCCGGGACGCCGTCGCCTTCCGGCTGCGCGACCTTCCGGGGCCGCCCGGCGCCGCGACGCGCCAGCTCGTCCCGATCCTCGGCTCGGAGGAGGTCTTCGTCGCGCCGCTCCTGTCGCGCGGTCGGAGCGTCGGCGTTCTGATCGTCGACAACGGGACGACGCGCCGGCCGCTCCCCGGCGAGGGGCTCGAGCTCCTGACCGCGGTCGCCTCGACGATCGGCGTCGCCGTCGAGAACGCGCGCCTCTATTCGCAGATCGAGCAGCAGAGGCGGACGCTCGAGGCGCGCGTCCGCGAACGGACGGCCGACCTCGAGCGCGCCACCGAGGAGGCGGAGGCGGCGAACCGGGCCAAGAGCGCGTTCCTCGCGAACATGAGCCACGAGCTTCGGACGCCGCTGAACGCGATCATCGGCTACAGCGAGATGCTCCTCGACGAGAGGGCCGGCGGCGACGCGGACGGCGCCGCCTCCGACCTCGGGAGGATCCGCGCCGCCGGCCTCTACCTCCTCGGGCTCATCAACGACGTCCTCGACCTGTCGAAGGTCGAGGCGGGGAAGACGGAGCTGAACCTCGAGCCGTTCACACTCTCCGCCCTCCTTCGCGACGTCTCGAACGACGTCCGCGCGCTTGTCGAGCGGGGAGGGAACCGCTTCGCCGTCGACGTCGCCTCCGAGGAGACGCTCTACGGCGACCCCCGGAAGGTGCGCCAGGTGCTCCTGAACCTCCTCGGGAACGCCGCGAAGTTCACAGAAGGGGGGGCGGTCGAGCTGCGCGCGCGCCGCGACGGGGACGAGGTCCTCCTCTCGGTCGCGGACACGGGGATCGGGATGACGCCGGACCAGGTCGGCCGCCTCTTCACCGCGTTCTGGCAGGGGGACCCCGCGTCTCCGCGCAACTACGGGGGGACCGGCCTCGGCCTCGCCATCAGCCGCCATTACGCCCGCCTGATGGGAGGGGACGTCTCGGTCGTCAGCGAGGCGGGACGCGGCTCGACGTTCACCCTGCGCCTCCCGGTCCGGGTCGCGGGCGCGTCTCCGGGCCGTTCGGCGTAAGCTCGAGCGAAAGCGCCCCGGACAGACGGCCAGCCGACGCGAAAGGACCCGCTGAGGATGTCGGACTACACGCAGTCGAACAACACCTTCCGAATCACGACGCCGCTCGGGCCGGACGCCCTCCTGCTTCGGCGCATCCGGGGCTCCGAGGGGATCTCCGAGCTCTTCGACCTCGACCTCGAGGTCCTCGCTCCGAACGAGACCGAGGTCTCGTTCGACGCGCTTCTCGGGCAGTCCGTGACCGTGGCGGTCCACGGCGTCGACGGGAGCCCCGTCCGCCACTTCAACGGGATCTGCGCGGAGCTCGAGGCGGGGCCGCGGGAAGCGCTCGAAGCCGACAAGAAGACGTTCACGTCCTACCGGCTCCGCGTCGTCCCGAAGGCCTGGCTCCTCGGCCTCGTCCACCGGAGCCGCGTCTTCCAGGAGATCGCGGTCCCGGACATCCTGAAGGCCGTCTTCAAGGGGATCGACAGCTCGTTCCGGCTCGAGAGGACGTACGACCGGAGGGAGATGTGCCTGCAGTACCGCGAGAGCGACCTCGCGTTCGCCTGCCGCCTGATGGAGGAGGAGGGGATCCGCTACTACTTCACCCACTCCGCCGAGAGCCACCTCCTCGTCGTGACGGACCGCGGGGGGCACGAGGACCTCCCGGGACCGAGCCCGCTCCGCTACGACCCGATCGAAGGGGGCGCCCGCGACGAGGACCGGATCACCTCCTGGCACAAGCGGCAGGCGCTCACGCGCGGGAAGGTCACGCTCCGGGACCGCTCGTTCGAGGTGCCGACGAGCGACCTCGAGAAGCAGATCGTCCTGAAGGACGCGCTGAAGGCGGGGACGGTGACCCACAAGCTCCGCCTCGCCGAGGCGGACGAGCGCGAGCTCTACGCCTTTCCGGGCGGCCACGCGAAGCCGTTCGACGGCGTCGCGCCCGGCGGTGGGGATCGCACCGGCGTGCTGGGAGACATCTTCCCCTACGGCGAGACGCGGGCCCGGGTCATCATGGAGAGGGAAGAGACACGGGCGATCGAGATCGAGGGGGCAGGCAACGTCCGCCACCTCGTCGCCGGGTTCCAGGTCACGCTCGACCGGCACCACGACGGCAACGGCGCCTACCTCGTGACGCGCGTCCGACACGAAGGGCAGAACGGCTCCTTCCGGTCGGACGAGGTGGAGACGCGGTACGAGAACACGTTCACCTGCCTGCCGGCGGAGGCGGTCTACCGCCCGCCGCGGCTCACGCACCGCCCCGTCGCGCAGGGCCCGGAGACGGCGATCGTCGTCGGCTCGCCGGGCGAGGAGATCTACGTCGACAAGTACGGGCGGATCAAGGTGCAGTTCTACTGGGACCGCGAGGGGAAGAAGGACGTGACGAGCTGCGCGTGGCTCCGGGTCGTGACGCCGCTCGCCGGCGCGCAGTGGGGGAGCTACGCGTTCCCGCGGATCGGGCAGGAGGTCCTCGTCGCGTTCCAGCACGGCGACCCGGACGAGCCCGTCGTCCTCGGCGCGCTCTACAACGCCGAGAACATGCCCCCCTACCCGCTCCCGGCGAACCGGGTCCGGACGGGGCTGAAGACCCGCTCCACGCTGAAGGGGGCGGCCGACGAGTTCCACGAGGTCCGCCTCGACGACACGAAGGACAAGGAAGAGATCTTCGTCCAGTCGCAGAGGGACTTCCACCGGCTCGTGAAGAACAACGACCTCCTCCAGGTCGGGGTGAAGAAGGGCGACAAGGAGCCGCCGGACGGCAGCCAGAAGCAGGAGATCTGGAAAAACCGGACGGTCAACGTGAGCAAGGGGGACGACTGCCTGAACGTCGGGCGGCTTCCCGGCGAGACGCAGCCGGCCGTCGAGGCGCGGTCGGGGGCCAATTCGGGCCAGTCCCCGTCGTGCGGCGGGAACCTGACGACGTGGGTCGCGAACGACCGGACGACGACTCTGAACGCGGGCAACGACACTCTCGTCGTCGGCGTCCAGGCGATGGGCAAGTCGACGCCCTCGCTGCCCGTGCATCAGGGCAACCAGGTCCTCGAGGTGCAGAACGACCGGACCGCGACGGTCAACTACGGGAACGACCGGCTGACGGTCCGGAAGGGGAACCTCGACATCAAGCTCGAAGGGACGATGCCCTACGGCAAGGTGACGATCGAGGCGCCGAACGCCATCGAGCTGAAGGTGGGAATGAACCACGTGAAGATCGACACGATGGGGATCGAGCTGAAGTTCGGGACGAACCAGCTGAAGCTCGACAACCTCGCCGCCGAGCTGAAGTCGACGGCCGGCTCGCTGAAGCTCGACGCCGCGAGCGCGACGCTCAGGGGAATCGCCGCGACGCTCCAGGGAGACGCGACGACGGACGTGAAGGCGCCGATCGTCAACGTCCGGGCCGACGGCATCGCGAGCATCGGCGGCTCGCTGACGAAGATCGGATGAGGAGGACGCGATGAGCAGCAGCGCGAGCCCGCGGTCCGCCGCCGCGATCCTCCCGAGGCTCGACGCCTCCGCGGAGGCGAAGGCCCTCCTCACGCCCGACGCCCAGCCGTCGGACTACGTCGCCCTCCTCGTGGAGAAGGAGCTCTTCACCGACGCCGCCGGATTCGTCGCGCAGTGGCTCGAGCCGTACGACGCGGTCGCCTGGGCCTGTGAAGCGGCGCGCGCGGCTCTCGGCGAGGCGCCGCCCGCCGAGCGTGCGGCGCTCGAGGCGGCCGAGCGGTGGCTCGCCACGCGCGACGAGAAGGACCGCCGCGCCGCCGCGGAGGCGGCCGAGAGGCTCGGCCACCGGTCGGCGCCCGCGATGGCGGCCGCCGCCGCGGGCTGGACGGGGGGAAGCCTCTCGTCCGCCGACCTGCCGGCCGTGGCGCCGCCGCCGGGCCTCGCCGGGAAGGGAGCCTCCGCGGCGGTCCTCCTCGCGGCGTCCTCCGCGGCGCCCGAGGTGCCCGAGCGGCTCCGTGGACTGATTTGGCGCGGCGTCGACCTCGCCGAGGGGCGCCGCAAGACCGGCCGCGGTCCCGCGGACCAGGCTCGGACCGGCCGGGAGGGCTGAGCGATGCCGCAGCCCGCCGCCCGCGTCAGCGACATGCACACCTGCCCGATGCAGTCGCCGGCCGTCCCGCCCGTCCCGCACGTCGGAGGCCCGATCCTGCCCCCCGGATGTCCGACGGTCCTGATCGGGGGGCTCCCGGCGGCGCGGGTGACGGAGATGGCGACCTGCGTCGGTCCGCCCGACACCATCGTCATGGGCTCGGTTCGGGTCCTCATCGGCGGCCTCCCGGCCGCGCGGATGGGCGACCCCACCGTCCACGGCGGCGTGATCGTCACGGGCTGCTTCACGGTCCTCTTCGACTAGCGCCCAGGTGCCGCCGAGCCCCGCGTAGACTGGACGCTTCGGAAGGAGAGGCGAGATGACCGACGGGACGGCGAAGGCGAGCGCGTGGGACTTCGTGATCGTCGGCTCGGGCTTCGGCGGGAGCGTCAGCGCGCTCCGCCTCTCGGAGAAGGGCTACCGGGTCCTCGTCCTCGAGAAGGGGCCGCGCCGCGGCGCGAACGACTTCGCGAAGACGACGTGGGACCTCCGCCGCTGGCTCTGGATGCCGGGCCTCGGCTGCCGCGGCATCTTCCGGATGACGTTCCTCCCGCACGTCACGGCGCTCTCGGGGGTCGGCGTCGGCGGCGGCTCGCTCGTCTACGCGAACACGCTCCCGGTCCCGAAGCGCCCCTTCTTCGAGGCGCCCTCCTGGTCGCGCCTCGCGCGGTGGGAGGAGGAGCTCGCGCCCCACTACCGGACGGCGCTCGCGATGCTCGGGGCGGCGCGGACGCCGTTCCTGACGAAGCCCGACGAGGTGATCCGCGACATCGGACGGCAGATCGGCCGAGAGGAGGGGTTCGAGTCGACGAACGTCGCCGTCTTCTTCGGACGAGAAGGGAAGGGGGACAAGCCGGGCGACGTCGTCCCCGACCCGTACTTCGGCGGGAAGGGGCCGGAGCGGACCGTCTGCACGCGCTGCGGCGGCTGCATGGTCGGCTGCCGCCACGGGGCCAAGAACACGCTCGAGAAGAACTACCTCTTCCTCGCCGAGGGGCTCGGCGCCGTCGTGAAGAGCGATACCGAAGTGACGTGGGTGAAGCCGCTCCCGGGCGGCGGCTACGAGCTGACGGCGCGCGTCGGCGGCGCGCCGGTCCCGGCCCTCCGGGGCGTCGAGCGCTTCACGGCGAGGAACGTCGTCTTCTCGGGCGGCGTCCTCGGGACGGTCAAGCTCCTCCTCGAGCTGAAGGAGAGCCCCGAAGGCCTCCCGGCTCTCTCGCCGAAGGTGGGCGACTTCGTGAGGACGAACTCGGAGGTCCTCGTCGGCGTCGTGACGACGAAGGACGACGACCTCTCGCAGGGGGTCGCGATCGGCTCGATCCTCCACACCGACGAGCACTCGCACCTCGAGCCCGTCCGCTACTCGAAGGGCTCGGGGTTCCTGCGTCTCCTCGCGCTCCCGTTCGCGCCGGGCGACACGCTCTTCCAGCGCTTCGCGCACGCGATCTCGACGATCCTGAAGAGTCCCTGGAAGGCGACGAAGTCGTTCTGGGTCCCCGACTGGGCGAAGCGGACGATGATCCTCCTCTACATGCGGACGGTCGACGGGCACCTGAAGATGACGCTCGCCCGGTCGTGGCGGACCGGCTTCCGCCGCGGCCTCTCCTCCGTCGCCGGCGGCGGCGCGGGGGCGAAGGCGTGGCACCCGGAGGCGAACGACCTGACGCGGCGCGCCTGCGAGGCGCTCGACGGCTTCCCGCAGAGCATCCTCACCGAGACGCTCCTCGGCATCCCGACGACGGCGCACATCCTCGGGGGCTGCCCGATGGGGGACGCGCCCGAGAGCGGCGTCATCGACCACCGCCACCGGGTCTTCGGCTACGACGGCCTCTGGGTCGTCGACGGCTCCGCGATCTCCGCGAATCCCGGCGTGAACCCCTCCCTCACGATCACCGCGCTCGCCGAGCGCGCGATGACGTTCGTGCCGCCGAAAGCGTAGGGCCGACCGGTTTCGGTCGCGCCGCGCGGCGTGCCGGGGTATACAGGGCCGGATGAAGCCCGCCGCCGTCCTCACCGACCTCGACGGGACGCTCCTCGAGCACGGGGGGGGCCTCGGAGCGGAGGCGCGCGCCGCGATCGCGCGCCTGCGCGGGCTGGGGATTCCCGTCGTGCCCCTCACGAGCAAGACAGAGGTCGAGCTTCGGACGCTCCTCGCCGAGCTCGACTCGGGCGGCGTCGGGAGCTTCGAGAATGGGGCGGGGATCGTCTCCCCCTCGGGCGTCGCGCTCTCGGAGAAGGCGATCCCGCTCGCCCGGCTGGCGGGCCACCTCGAGGAGCTGGCCCGGAGCGCGAAGCTCGTGCTCACGTCCGCGCTCGCGCTCTCGGTCGCCGAGATCCGGAGGATCACCGGCCTCCCGGAAGCGAAGGTCCCCGCGATGCTCGCGCGCGGGTTCGGGCTCCCGTTCCTCGCGCCGGAGGGGGCGGGGCCGGCGCTCGAGGCCGCGGCGAGCGGCCTTCCCGGCGTTCGCCTCACGCGGGGCGGGCAGTTCTGGCACCTCTCCGGCGATCACGGCAAGGAAGACGCACTCGACCTCCTCGTGGCGACCGGCGCCGCGGCGCGCCCCTTCGCGGGCTTCGGCGACGCGCCGAACGACGCCGGCTTCCTCGCGCGTTGCGACGTCGCCGTCCTCCTGCCGCGCGCGGCGGGCGGCGTCGATCCCGCGCTCGCGGCGGCCGTGCCGGGCGCGCGCGTCGCCCCCTTCCCGACGGGCCGCGGCTGGGCCGCCGCCCTCGACGAGCTCCTCGAGGAGGAGGCATGACGGCGCACCCGCTCCCGCCCCTCTCGCCCGAGGTCGCCGACGCGATCCGGAAGATCGGCCGCGTCGACCTCCTCGTCGGGATCCCCTCGTTCAACAACGAGCGGACGATCGGCCACGTCGTCCGCGCCGTCGTCGCGGGCCTGGCGCGCCACTTCCCCGGCGCGAAGGCGGTCCTCGTCAACTCCGACGGCGGCTCGACCGACCGGACCCGCGAGCTCGTCGAGCGGACGGAGGTGGGGAGCCTCACCGAGATCCTCGTCGACGCGGTCCCGACGGGCGCGACGACACGGATCGTCACCCCGTACCACGGCATCCCGGGGAAGGGGAGCGCGTTCCGAACGATCTTCCGGATCGCGGCCGAGCTCGAGGCGGAGGCGTGCTGCGTCCTCGACAGCGACCTTCGCTCGATCACGCCGGAGTGGATCGAGCTCCTCCTCGAGCCGGTCGTCTCCCACGGCTTCGACTTCGTCGCCCCGCTCTACGCGCGGCACCGCTACGACGGGACGATCACGAACACGATCGTCTACCCGCTCACGCGCGCCCTCTACGGCAAGCGGATCCGCCAGCCGATCGGCGGGGACTTCGGCTTCACCGGCGACCTCGCCGCGCGCTTCCTCGAGTTCGGCGACTGGGACGGGCCGGTCGCGCAGTACGGCATCGACATCTTCATGACGACGACGGCGCTCGCCGAGGGGCGGAAGGTCGCGCAGTCGTTCCTCGGCGCGAAGATCCACGACCCGAAGGACCCCGGCTCCGACCTCTCGCCGATGATGGTCCAGGTCGTCTCGACGCTCTTCTCGCTCATGGAGCGGCACGAGCCGGCCTGGAAGCGGGTCGCGGGATCGGAGAAGGTGCCCGTCTTCGGCTTCCCGTACACCGTTGGCCTGGAGCCGGTCCCGGTCAAGCTCGACCGGCTCCTCGCGCAGTACCGGCAGGCGGCGCACGACCTCCCGCCGATCTGGGAGTCGTTCCTCTCGCCCGCCTCGCTCGCCGCGATCCGCGACGCGGCCCACGCGCCGGCCGTCTCCCTCGGCGACGAGGCGTGGGTGAGGATCATCGCCGAGGCGGCGGCGGGGTTCCGGAGGCGCGCCCTCCCGCCCGCGACGCTGATCAAGTCGCTCGTGCCGCTCTATCTCGGGAAAGTGGCGACGTTCGTCGCCGAGACGGAGGCGGGGACGGCCGAAGAGGCCGAGGCCCGCCTCGAGGAGCTCGCCCTCGCCTACGAGCGCGGCAAGGACGCGCTCGAGGCCCTCTGGGGGAAGGTCCCCTGACGGAGACGACGATGGGAAAGAACCTCGGACAGCAGATCGCCCTCGCCTTCGAGCGCCTTCTCGACGCGTTCCTCTCGGTCGTCCCGGCCGCGCTCGTCCTCCTGGCGGCCGCGCTCGTCGGCGTCCTGACCGGCTTCGTCCTGCGCGCCCTGCTCCGGTGGGCGATCCGCCTCCGTCGGAAGTCGCGTCCCGACGAGTCCTCCTCTTCGCGGCAGATCCTCCGGGCCGCGGGGCTGAAGGCCGATCCGGAGCGGGTCGCCGGGACGGTCTCGTTCTGGACCGCCGTCGTCGTCGCGCTCGCGGTCGGCGTGAACGCGCTCGAGCCGGGGGCGCTCCGGAACGTCCTCTCCGAGGCGGTCGGGTACCTGCCCCGCCTCCTCGGGGCCGCGCTGCTCGCCGTCGTCGGCCTCGGCATCGGCGCCCTCGTGAGGCGGAGCGTCCTCCTCGGGGCCGTGAACGCCGGCCTCCCGTGGGCGCGGATGGGGGCGCGGGCCGCCTACGTCCTCGTCGTGGCCTCCTTCGCGGCGGCCGCTCTCGACCACCTCGGCGTCGGGCGGTCGATCCTCGTCGCGGCGTTCTCGATCGCCGGGGGCGCCATCGCCCTGACGCTCGCCCTCGCCTTCGGCCTCGGCGCGCGCGACCTGGCCCGCGGCTGGCTCGAGAAGAAGATGCGGGCCGAGGAGGAGGACTCCGGGATCCGCCACGTCTGAGGCGATGGGCCCGACGCCGCTCGCCGGCCGGGCCCGCGGGGGCGGAATAGCGCGGGCCTTCCGCGCGTTCTAGGGGACCGCGTGATCGCCGCCGTCCTCTCCACCTTCGCCGTCGCCGCGCTGGCGCCCCTCCTCGAGAGACGTCTCGGGCGGCGCGCCGCGCCGCTCCTGGCGCTCGTCCCGGCGGCCCTCTTCGTCTCGTTCGCCCGCCACGTCCCGGAGGTCTCCGACGGCGGGACGCGCACGGACGCGCTCGCCTGGATCGCGGAGCTGGGCGTCTCCCTCTCGTTCCGGCTGGACGGTCTCTCGCTCCTCATGGCGCTCGTCGTCACCGGCGTCGGCGCGGTCGTCCTCCTCTACGCCGGGAGCTACATGGAGGGGCACCCCCGCCGCGGCAACCTGCTCGGGTACCTCCTCGCCTTCCTCGCGGCGATGCTCGGGCTCGTCCTCTCGGACAACCTCCTCGGCCTCTTCGTCTTCTGGGAGGCGACGAGCCTCCTCTCGTACGTCCTGATCGGCTTCGAGAGGGAGAAGGCCGAGGTCCGCGCCTCCGCCCTGCAGGCGCTCCTCGTCACGGGGGGCGGCGGCCTCGCGCTCCTCGCCGGCTTCGTCCTCCTCGGCCAGGCGGGCGGGAGCCTCGAGATCGGCGCGCTCGCGGCGAACGCGGAGGCGGTGAAGGCGAGCCCCCTCTATCTCCCGGCGCTCCTCCTCGTCCTCCTCGGCGCCTTCACGAAGTCCGCGCAGGTCCCGTTCCACTTCTGGCTCCCGGACGCGATGGCCGCGCCGGCGCCGGTCAGCACCTTCCTCCACTCCGCGACGATGGTG
>Ga0209604_1003671_pt1 | contig 10408 bp, 3 predicted proteins | sample AD_UKC097_MetaG_FD_184405 | JGI IMG/M metagenome (GOLD analysis project Ga0209604, IMG submission 184405) | Active sludge microbial communities of municipal wastewater-treating anaerobic digesters from USA - AD_UKC097_MetaG (SPAdes) (version 2) | ecosystem: Engineered > Bioreactor > Anaerobic >... | reverse complement strand
CGGTCGGCCAGGAAGAGTGAACAGTGAATAGTAAACAGTGAACGGTGAGAAGAATAGGAGATAGGAATTGGGATTTGGGAGTTCGTGCTCGTAATTCGTAATCGTAATTCGTAATCGTGATCGTAATCGTAATTCGTAATCGTGATCGTAATCGCGGCTCGCGGTTCGGGGCTCGCGGTTCGGGTCTCGGGGTTCGGGGCTCGCGGTTCGGGTGTCGTTCCCAACCCTCAACCCATAACCCTCAATATTCTTTGTGCCCTTCGTGCCTTCGTGGTGAATGACTCGGACATCGGAGTTCGCGCTCGTAATTAGTAATCGGACCTGGGACCTGGGTTCTGGGACCCTGGCTCGAGGCTCGAGGCTCGTTCCCATTCCGATATGCGTGCCGCTGATCGGGCGTTTGAACGTTCGCAGGTTCGAAACCGTTGATCGTTGATGGTTGATGGTTGAGCGTTGAGCGTTCGGCACGCGCCCGGCCCGAAAGGGCCGGACCGGATTAGCCAGGGGCGCAGCCCCTGGTCAGGCGCCGTCACCCCGCGCGCCTGCTTTCCCCACCCCGAGCCCCACCGGGGCGACATCGGGGCGTTCGGAAAACCCGGCGTTTCAACGAGAGCCCGATCGATCGGCGCCCCACGATTCACGCCGCCTGCCTGTCGCCCCGCCGGGGCGACCACGCGACAAACCGCCGCCCACCAGGGGCGCAGCCCCTGGTCAGGCGCCTCCACCCCGCGCGGTTGTTTTCCTCACCCCGAGCCCCACCGGGGCGGTATCGGGGCGTTCGGAAAACCCGGCGTTTCAACGAGAGCCCGATCGATCGGCGCCCCACGATTCACGCCGCCTGCCTGTCGCCCCGCCGGGGCGACCACGCGACAAACCGCCGCCCACCAGGGGCTGCGCCCCTGGTCAGGCGCCGTCACCCCGCGCGCCTGTTTTCCCCACCCCGAGCCCCACCGGGGCGACATCGGGGCGTTCGGAAAACCCGGCGTTTCAACGAGAGCCCGATCGATCGGCGCCCCACGATTCACGCCGCCTGCCTGTCGCCCCGCCGGGGCGACCACGCGACAAACCGCCGCCCACCAGGGGCGCAGCCCCTGGTCAGGCGCCTCCACCCCGCGCGGTTGTTTTCCTCACCCCGAGCCCCACCGGGGCGGTATCGGGGCGTTCGGAAAACCCGGCGTTTCAACGAGAGCCCGATCGATCGGCGCCCCACGATTCACGCCGCCTGCCTGTCGCCCCGCCGGGGCGACCACGCGACAAACCGCCGCCCACCAGGGGCTGCGCCCCTGGCTAATCCGGTCCGGCCCTGGCGGGCCGGGATCGTGGCGCGATGGCTGATTGATCCGATCCCGTCACCGACTTCGGACATCGGAATTCGGAAATCGCAACTCGGGGTTCGCGGTTCGGGGCTCGGGGTTCAGATTTCGTTCCCAACCCTCAACTCTCAACCATCAACCATCAACGATCAACTGTTTCGAACCTGCGAACGTTCTCAATTCACCCACTCACCCATTTCCGCCCCTCTGCCCAATGACAAATGACCATTGAAAAATGATCAATGACAAATGATGCCCTCTCTGTGTCCTCCGTGCCTCTGTGGTGAATATCCCCCCGCGCTTTGATTTCCCCTCGTTCGATGGTACATTGAAACTCACTTCGCATCGAGGTCACCCCATGGCGCATTGTCCCCGCTGCCACACGCCGTCGGCTCCCAACCAGCCCTTCTGCAGCCGCTGCGGCCAGGCGCTGACGCCCGCCGCCCCGCCGCCATCGGCGTGCCAGTACTGCCGCGCGCCGCTTCCCGCCGGCTATACCATCTGCGCCAACTGCGCCACCCGGCAGCAGCAACCGCCGGCCTCGGCGTGCCAGTACTGCCGCGCGCCGCTCCCCGCCGGCTACACCATCTGCGCCGCCTGCGCCTCCCGACAGCAGCAGCCGCCCCCGGCCTCGGCGTGCCAGTACTGCCGCGCCCCGCTCCCCGCCGGTTACACCATCTGCGCCGCCTGCGCCGCCCGGCAGCGGCCCCAGCCGGCCCCCGCGCCCGCACCGTACGCCCAACAACCGCCGGCCTACGCCCAGCAACCTCCGCCGGCCTATGCCCAACAGCCGCCGGCTTACGCCCAGCAACCGCCCGCGGCGCCGCCGAAGTCCGGCCACGGCTGCCGGAACACCTTCCTCGTCCTGCTGGCGCTCGCCCTGATCGTGCTGCTCGCCGGCGGCGGCGTCGCCCTCTGGTACTACTGGGACGACCTGTTCGGCGGCGACGGCGGCGGCGGCGAGAGCAGCACCAGCGCGCCGCCCCCCGACGTCACGCCCCTGGACCCGGCCGAGACCATCATCCCCCCCGACGAGTACCCGCCGCCGCCGAAGGCCAATCCCCACGCCGGCTACGACTCGCCGCCCATCGACGCCGAGCCGGTGGCGGGCGTGCGCCTCACCGCGCCGGCCGGCGCGCTGGACCAGCCGCGCGACTTCCGCGCCGGGCGGCTGGCGCCGGCGGAGCTGCAACCCGTCAAGGCGCGCCTCGGGGAGCAAAACGTCCTGGTGCTGGCGGGCTTCCGCGTCGACGGCGGGATGGCGCCCGACGACCGGCTCCGCCAGCCCCTCACCGTGACGTTCGACCTGGCCCGCCTCGGCGTGGACCCGGACCTCCGGGGCTGGACCGGCGTCCGGATCGCCACCGACGACGGCCGGCTCAAGGAGATGCCCGCCGAGCGCCAGGGCGACACCCTGAGTTTCCGCACCCACCACAACTTCGTCGTCTACCTGGTGGTGGGCGCCACGTTGATCTCCGGCGCCCTCTACGTCAAGTCCGGCGCCGAGGCGGCCGAGGAGACCGAAGGGATCGAGTGGAACGGCATCATCAGCCGCTCGGGCAAGTTCAACATCCTCTGGCCCAAATCCCTTTACAACGGCAACGACCGCACCCGCCAGGCGTTCGCCCAGCTCGAGGAGCTGTGGCGCCACCGCATGGCCGGCACCCTGCCGCCGGGCCCGGCGCCGGGCGTGCCGCCCCCGTACGCGAACCAGCAGCGCATCATCGAGGAGATCCACGCCATCGAGCGGGAGTTCAAGGGGGGGTGGCTGCGCGACGAGTGGGCCTGGCCCGGGGCGCTCTGTATCGAGGCCGAACTGGAGTACGCCTACACCTACCTCACCGCCACCCGCGGCTTCAAGCCCCTGGACCAGCGGATCAACGTCTACCTGCGCAAGCCGTGGCGCAAGCAGGCGGGCGCCGTGGGCCTGTTCGAGGGGGCGCTGACGCGCCGCGCCTGGCTCAGCATCAACCTGGACAAGGCCGGCCCCCTGGACCGCGCCACCGACCTCGGCGCCACCGACGACGGCGTGAACCTGCAGGTGACCATCATCCACGAGCTGTTCCACGCCATCCAGTCCGGCTACGTCACGGGCAACGACACCCTCTGGTGCACCGAGGCGGCCGCCGTGGCGCTGGAGCAGGAGATCCAGCCCCTCTACGAGTCGCGCTCCAGCGGCAAGATCCAGGTCGGGCCGCTCCTGACCAAGCGCGACACCCTCTGGCCCGTCTACCGCCGCCCGCTGGACATCGGCGGCACCGTGGTGGGCCTGCTCAAGGGCGTCGAGATGCTCCAGCGCCACGGCTACGGCGCCTCCTTCCTGCTGGAACACGTCAAGACCGGTTACCGGGGCGGCGCCGACGCCTTCCTCCCCGACTACATGGCCGCGCTGGGACGCACCGGCGGCGGCACCGAGGCGCTGGTGCAGCTGGCCGTCTCCACCGGCCGGCTGGGCCGGCTCTACACCGACTTTTCCGCCGCCAACGCCGAGGCCGTCTGGGGCATGGTGGACACCGACCTCGGCAAGGGCGCCACGGAGCTCGACGCCGCGGCCAAACCGCGCCACTTCCAGCGGGCGGTGGACGTCCACCCCCTGAGCACGCCGTGCTACACCGTCACCGTGCCGGACACGCTGACCCGCGCCCGCGACAGCGTCGTGGTCTTCTTCCAGCAGAACCTGAAGGCGTCCGGCATCACCGTCCAGGTGCGCGAGCCCGGCGCGGCGCGCTGGCGCGAGATCGCCGAGCCGGTGGACACGCAGAAACTCACCTTCTCCGCCGCCGCCGGCCGGACCGGCAAGTGCGGCGTGCAGGTCATCGGCGGGTTCGTCCACCGCGACTACACCGTCCAGAACAAGGCGCACCTGGTCATCGTCACCCTCATCCCGCCGCAGCAGCCGCCGTCGCTCCCCGGCGGCGCGAAGCTGGACATCTACGATCTCAAGCCCGACGACAAGCTCGAGGTCCGCTGGGCCCGCTCGAAGCTGGACCGCTGCGACGAGTTCGCCGGCTACCGGCTCAAGATCGAGATCCGGACGAAGGCGGGGCGCGCCGAGCAGACCCGCGACGTCCCGCCCAAGCGCGACCGCCTCGAGATCCCCTGGTCCGAGCTGCTGCCGCCGGCGGCGTTCGAGGCCCCCGAGGATCCCATCGAACTGCGCCTCAGCCAGGCCGAGGTGCTGGCGGCCCAGCCGAAGATCGTGGGCCCGTACAGCGATCCGGCGGTGCTCGTCCTGGACGTCTTCGGCGAGGAGCTCAAAACCTACGAAGGACGGATATCGCTCCTCGGCGGCGACCGGACTTACGAGAAGTTCACCTATTACCCCGTCACCTCGAAGACGCCGAAGACGTGGGTGCCCGGCTTCTACCCGCCGGGCCACCCCAACGTCTGGATGGGCAGCGCCGTCACCTGGCGCTGGGTGGTGGAGGCCAACGGCGGCAACCACGCCAACAAGGTCCTGCACGGCCCGTACCTGATGAAGTACACCAGCGGCCGGGTCTGCTGCGAGGCCAACTACAAGTACGGCAAGCTGGACGGCGCGTTCACGGTGTACCACGAGTCGGGCGGCGTCGCCGGCAAGGGGCGCTACAAGGACGGCGTCCCCGACGGCCAGTTCCCCGAGTGGTGGATCGACGGCTCCTTGTCGCGCACCGAGACCTGGGAAAACGGCAAGAAGACCAAAACCGATTTCCCCGACAAGAAGAAGTAGTTCAGGCGTCCCGCCTGAGCGACCGTTGATGGTTCGTGCTCGTTATTCGTAATCGTAATTCGTAATCGTGATCGTAATCGAGCCTTTTGAAGGTTTGAACGTTCGCAGGTTCACAGGTTCGCAGGTTCCAGGTTCACAGGTTCGCAGGCTCCAGGTTCACAAGTTCGCAGGTTCCAGGTTCAGCATCAGTTGTTAGTTGATCAATGAAAAATGAATGCTCCGTGTCCTTGGTGACTTCGTGGTGAGCATTTCGAATCGAGTCACGATTACGATCACGATTACGATCACGATTACGATCACGATTACGAATTACGAGCACGAAATCCGAAGTCCGATGTCCGAAGTTGGTGACGGGATCGGATCAATCAGCCATTGCGCCACGATCCCGGCCCGCCAGGGCCGGACGGCATTAGCCAGGGGCGCAGCCCCTGGTGGACGGTGGTTTGTCGCGTGGTCGCCCCAGCGGGGCGACAGGCAGGTGGCGTGAATCGTGGTGGGCGCCGATCGATCGAGCTCTCGTTGAAACGCCGGGTTTTCCGAACGCCCCGATGTCGCCCCGATGGGGCTCGGGGTGGGGAAAACAGGCGCCTGCGTCGATGGGTCTCGCACCAGGGGCTGCGCCCCTGGCTAATGCCGTCCGGCCCTGCGGGCCGGGTGCGTGCCGAACGATCAACCATCAACTATCAACAGTATCCGAACCCGGAACTTTCGAACCTGTGAACCTGCGAACGTCCTCGATTCCCAGTTCCTAGTACCCAGATCCCTCCCCTCGTCTTTCCATTGACAAAAAAGTCTTCTTTGCGCCTTCGCGTCTTGGCGCGCCCCTCTCCCACCGCCGGCCTAATCCAGCTCGATCCGCATCCGGACCAGATCCACGACGTTGACCCGGCCGTCCCGGTTGGCGTCCGCCGCGCCGTCGCCGGCCGCCGGCGCCGTGCTGTCCTCGCTGAGGAATCCCCGCAGCTCCCACAGGTCGAGGTAGTTGAACAGCTCGTCCAGGTTCAGGTCGTAGAGGAAGTGGCGGAAGAAGACGCCGCAGTCATTCGTGGCGGCGAACGCGCGCCCCGACCCGTCGGTGTGGTAGACGAGCTGGGTGACCGAAGTGGTCGACGTATTGAGACCGGTGTTCACGCTGTACACGCTGCTCCCGGTGTGGGTGCTGCGATAGACCCCGCCGGACTCGGTCCCGATGAGCACGTTGACGGGCCACTCCGGCTCGATGGCCAGGGTCCCGATGGTGAACGTGTCGAGCCCCGTCGCCGTGGCGCTCCACGTCGCGCCGCCGTTCCAGCTCCGGTACAGCCCGCCGTTCTCGATCCCGGCCAGCAGGACCTGCGGATTGTCCGGCCGGATGGCCATTGCATGGACGTACCAGTCCTCGAGCTCGGCGCCGATGAACGTCCAGGTCGCGCCGCCGTCGACGCTCTTCTGGAGCGTGTACTCGTACGACGATGCCGCGCCGCCGGCGTAGAGAGTGAGCGGATCCGTCGGGTCCACCGTCAGGCAGAAGGCCGAGATGAAGGGTGCGGTGACCGCCATCCAGCTCTCGCCCCAGTCGGTGCTCCGGATCACCGCCGACCACGGATGGATGCCGCCGGCGAAGACCACGTTCGGCGCCGCCGGGTCCACGGCCACGCAGCGGGCGGAATAGAACGAGGGCAGCATCGGCTCCACCCACGTCGTGCCGCCGTCGTCGCTGCGGTAGAGGTTGCCGTCCCAGGTGGTGTAGACGACGGGCGCCGCGGCGCCGTCCACCGGCGCCACCACCAGCGTCTCCGAGTGGTCGGCGAAGACGGCGGCGTCGCCCACCTGGGCCGTTTTCCACCAGGTCCAGCCGTTGTCGTCGCTGATCCACACGCCGAACGCGGCGCTGCGGGCGTACACCCGGTGCTCCGGCGCCGGTCCCGCCGCCACCACCGGCACGCCGGGGACGGCCAGGCCGGTGTGATGCCAGTCCCAGGTGGCGCCGTCGTCGCGGGTGAGCAGGACCGCCCCGTCCGCGGTGCCGGCGAACAGCCCCTTCGGAAACTTTTTCTTGAAGGCGAGCGACACCACCGCCACGGTGCCCGTCCCGTCCAGGATGCCGCCGTCGCAGGGTGTCCAGAAGGCGCCCTCGTTCGTGGTGCGGTAGACGGCGGCCGTGGCGGCCGACCCCAGGCTGCCGGCGTACAGGATGTCGGGCGCCGTGGTGTCGAACGCCAGCGCGTACACCGGCTGCTCCAGCGCGGTCTTCGTCCAGGCGGCCCCGCCGGTGAGGCTCCGCCAGACGCCGCGCCAGCCGCCGGCCGCGGTGGAGTCGTAGCCGGCGTACACCTTGTCGGTCTCGCGCGGGTTCACGGCCAGCGCCGCCACCCGGGCCGAGCCGTCGCCGGCCACGAGGACGGTCCACTCCCCGCCGCCGTCGGTGGTCCGGTAGATGGAGCCGTCGGCCAGGCCGGCGAAGACGGTGCCGGGGGCGTTGGGATGCACCGCCAGGCTGTGCACCGCCGTCCCCGGCAGGTTGCCGGTGCGGTCGGCGGCCCCGCCGGGGTCGAAGGCGAACACCGTGCCGTCGGCGCAGCCGGCGTAGACGATCCAGTCGCCGGCCGGGTCCGGCCGGGTGGCGATGGCGAGCACGGGTCGCGCGCCCAGGGCGTCCGCCGCGGTCCAGACGCAGTCGGCGCTGCTGTAGTCGCCGCGCATCAGGCCGCCGGGCGTGCCGGCCCACAGGATGAACTCGGTGCCGGACACTTCGATGGCCCCCAGGGCCGTGACGTCGAGATCGGGCAGTCCGTCGTTGAACCGGGTCCAGTCGTGATACCCCACGGTGGGGAAATCGATGACGGTCATGCGCGCGACGCCGCCGCCGCGCTGGCCGGCGAACACGCCGTTCCACGCCTCCGGCGTGGCCGCCACCCGGGCCTGGTCGCCCGGATACGGTCCGTGGCACTGCCACTGGAGCAGCCCGGCGCCGGCCGCACCGGCCGCCAGGCCCAGGCACAGGAATAGGGATAGGAACAGGTGAAGGTATAGTGCTCTCCCCGCCCAACGGACTGTCCGCATTGAAACCTCCTCGCTCTATGTCCGACCGATTGCTTTGCCGTCTGTGCCGCCATCCTACCGTCCGCGCCCTCCGCCTGTCCAGCGGAATCCTTCGCTTCGGTCTGTCGGCTCTCTTATCGTTGAGCCGAACAATCTTGTTGCCTGATTTTACGGTTGATGGTTGATGGTTAATCGTTCGTGCTCGTGCTCGTAATTCGTAATCGTCATCGTAATCGTGCTCGTGATCGGACCTGGGACCTAGGACCTAGGTTCTGGGTCCTGAGTCCTAGATTCTGGACCTGGGTTCTGGGTCCTAGATTCTGGACCTGGGACCTAGGTTCTAGGTCCTGGGTTTTGGATCCCAGTACCCAGTACCCAGGTCCCTCTCCCCAGGTCCCAGCACCCAGTACCCAGGTCCCTTTCTCCAGGTCCCTCTCCTCGTCTTTCCATTGACAAAAAAGTCTTCTTCGCGTCTTGGCGCCTTGGCGCGCCCTCTCCCTCTGTGTCCTCTGTGTGCTCTGTGGTGACTCATCGGACATCGGACATCGGATCTCGTTCTGGTAATCGGGCCGTTTGAAGGTTGGAACGTTCGCGGGTTCGCGGACGGTTGATGGTTGATTCATCTCCCGTCTCCCAACTCACTGCTTCACCGATTTCTCACTCCCCACGACGAGCACCTCCACCCCCTCGGGAAGCGCGTTGGTCCTCAGCGCCATCGCCAGGATCTCCGCCTCGCCCTGGCTGAACCGGCCGAGGATCTGCGCCTCACGGGTTATCCGGGATTGGATCATCGGGGCCGACAGGCACCGGTCATCCAGCACGATGGCTACGAACCGGCCGATGTTGGCCGCGGTGGCCCGCCCCACCCGCTCTCCGCCCGCCTCGTTGAAGGTCAGCGCGATGGCCGGATTCCCGAAGTAATCCTTGATCGGACGGGCGTCGGTGATGTCCCGCCCGGTGATGAACGGCACGACGGACACCAGGACGAATTGATCGTCGCTGGCTGTCTCAGGGGCAGCCACCGCAACCTCGCCCTCCTCCTCCCGGCGGACCACCATGGGCTCGTGGCGCCCCGGGATATATTCGGTCTCGACGGTCGGAACCGACAGCGCCGGCTTCCCCACGGGCACCAGGACGTAGCCGTCGGGGAGATGTCCGCCGAACTCCTCGAGAATCTGCGCCCGCGATGCGTTCGGCGTCGCCTGCGGGTGCGCCAGGCACAGGCTCAGCCGGGCCGGCGTGGTGAGCAGCCGCGCCAGACGCTCGAGCTGCGCCGGGCTCAGGACGCCGGTTTCCACGACGAGCCGGTTGGGGACGGTGTCGGGTCGGACGCGGTACCGGGCCGCGCCGAAGGCGTCCAGCCGAAGTTCGAGGGTGTGCCGGACATGGCCCATGATCGCCGCCGACTCCTCCGGGCTTCCGGGCGCTGCCTGGCGAACCTCGAGGACCAGCCGGTGGTCGAGCGCCGGCTGCATCCTGCCGCACCCGCCCAGCGCCAATCCGGTCACGGCGATCGCCAGCGCCGCCGCCGACCCCAGCGCGCCCCGGATCATGCGCCTGCACAGGAGCGAAACGCACTCTGTCAAGCGACTGCAGCCTCTGCCCATTGAAATGGCATCCGCACGGATTGACCTGTCTCGGCGCTCCACGGCGACCTCCTCCGGTTACCGGCTGGATCCGGTCCGTCCAGAATGGGATTCGGTTCGTCCAATCATACGCCCCTCCGGTTCCACGCACAACCGGCGATGGAGAAGGCAGGAGACAGGAGATAGGAGATAAGAGTTGGGGTTCGTGCTCGTAATCGTAATTCGTAATCGTAATCGTGGCTCGAGGCTCGAGGCTCGAGACTCGAGGCTGGAGGCTCGTTCCCGCCATGCGGAATTCGGACATCGGACTTCGTGCTCGTAATTCGTAATCGTGCTCGTAATCGTGTTCGTAATCGTCATCGAGCCGTTTGAACGTTTGAACGTTTGAAGGTTCACAGGTTGCAAGGTTCACAGGTTCCAAGGTTCACAGGTTCCAAGGTTCACAGGTTGCAAGGTTCACAGGTTCCAAGGTTCACAGGTTCCAAGGTTCACAGGTTGCAAGGTTAACAGGTTCCAAGGTTCGCCGCCTCGCCGTTTCGCCGGTTCGCACCCTCGCCGCCTCGCCGTTTCGCCGGTTCGCCGCCTCGCCGTTTCACCGTTTCGCCGTCTCGCCGGTTCGCCGTTCACCCATTCACCCCTCTGCCCAATGAAAAATGACAAATGAACACTACTGTCCGGTTAAAAGTCGAATAGTTTCAGTTGCTTGCAATGAGGGCTCTTTTCGTCAGGTATGGTAGATTTTGTAAGTACTTCTATAAGAGGCACTTTCTCAAACAGGG
>Ga0209604_1003666_pt1 | contig 10418 bp, 8 predicted proteins | sample AD_UKC097_MetaG_FD_184405 | JGI IMG/M metagenome (GOLD analysis project Ga0209604, IMG submission 184405) | Active sludge microbial communities of municipal wastewater-treating anaerobic digesters from USA - AD_UKC097_MetaG (SPAdes) (version 2) | ecosystem: Engineered > Bioreactor > Anaerobic >... | reverse complement strand
GCATCTGGGGCTGTTCTTCGAGAAGCCCACGATCGGCTGTGCCAAGAGCCGACTGATCGGCAGGTTTGCGGAGCCGGCCCTCGATAACGGAAGCCATACGCCGCTGTATGACGGCGACGAGGTCATCGGCGCTGTTGTGCGCACGCGAACGAACGTCAAGCCCCTGTTCGTCTCGGTGGGAAACCGGTGCACGCTCGAAGACGCCATCGATCTGACTCTGGCCTGTGCCGTCAAGTACCGTTTGCCCGAGCCGACTCGCCTGGCCCACCAGGCCGTCAGCGGCCTGAAACGCTGACGGTCCATCGACCTTTCGACCTCACTTCTTCAGCGACGACACGCGGATCACCCACGCATGCCCGCAAGGGGGATTGTTCCGCAGGGCAGTGGGGATCGTCACGCGGAAGCCTTCTCCGACCTTCTCCCAGGCGAGCTGGGTCTTGGTTCCCAGCATGACCAGTTCGGCGTTGTCACTCGGCTGCAGCGTCGAGAGGGCGATCTCGGCCGGAGGACGCGTTTGACCTTCCTCGGTCAGGCAGATGGCGTAGACCGTCCCATCCTTCTTTTGGGTCAGGCAGACGCGACCTTCCTTGTACGGCTCGATCGGCTGGGTCGCGTAGATGGCCTCGCCATTGATCTCGATCCAGTTGCCTACCTCTTCCAGCAGTGCGTAGGCGCCAGGGTCCCAGAGGCCGTTCGGATCGGGCGCGATGTTGAGCAGGAGGTTGCCCCCCTTCGAAACGATATCGACCAGCGTGCCGATTACCTTCGTCGGCGAGTTGTACCTGGCGTTGTGCACCCACGACCAGCCCCCGCCGGCGATGATGCAGGATTCCCACGGATAGGGCAGGGTCTTCCCGGGGACGCGATTCTCGGGCGTCAGGTAGTTCTGGTACGGTCCCGGCACGGCCCGGTCCACGACGATCAGCCCCGGCTGTTTGGCGCGGGCCTTCTCCACCAGTTCGCCCATGCGAATGTCCTGGTTGACCACGCGTCCTTTGACGAACCCGGACGGACTGTCGTTCAAGCGACCTTCATACGCCTGGCGGATCTGTTCCGGGGACTTTTTGGCAACCCAGCCGCCGTCGAGCCAGAGAATATCCATGGGCCCGTAGTCGCTCATCAGTTCGAGGATCTGCCCGTGGGTGAACTCGATGAACTTCTCCCATCGCCGCGGATAGGCGTCGGGATCGTAGTTGACGTTGCGGTCCGCCGTGGCGAAGTTGGGCCACCAGTAGTACGGACAGTGCCAGTCAGGCTTGGAGAAATACGCGCCTGTCCAGAGCCCCTCGGCCCGAAAGGCGGCGAAGATCTCCTTGGCGATGTTGGCCCGCGGGTGGCGGTGGAACGGGCAGCCAGGGTCGGTGACCTTGTAGTCCGTCAGCTTCGTATCGAACATGCAAAACCCGTCGTGGTGCTTGGTGGTGAAGACCACGTACTTCATGCCGGCCTTGCGGGCGGCCCGGGCCCACTTGCTCGGGTCGAACTGGGTCGGATTGAAGGTGGTCTTGAGGGCCTCGTACTTGGCCTTGTAGGCCGTGTAGTCGTCCATATTGCGGCGGCACCATCCTTCGTCCTCCGAGCAGATGGACCACGACTCGACGATGCCCCACTGACTGTACGCGCCCCAATGCATCAGCAGGCCGAACTTCAGGTCCTGCCACTGCGCCAGCTTCTGGCGGACCAGCGGGTCGCTGTCCGGCACGTAGTGTTGTTCCTCGTGTTGGGCCCAGAGCGTCGTGGCCAAGCCGATCAGCGGCAGGCATATCAGCAGTGACTTTCTATCCATTCGGTTACCCCTTTCCGTTTGTGAGGGTCGAGCTGTCCGGCCCAAGGGCCAGGAAGGCCAAGGCGGACTGAAGCCAGAATACCCCAAAGGTGGGCGTTTGTCTTCACCGTTTCCCGGATCGCGGCTCATGTCGGCCGCGCCCGCCCATTGGGCTTCAGCCGGCTTCGGCAAGGCAGGTCGTATAAGTCCCATACGTCCTATGGGTCCTATTTCGTCTTGAAGCGGAGCTTCTCTTCGTGTACTTAGGAACAATCTTGCGGGCTGCGACGTAGTAACCGCATTGTTTTTTTCGCTTTGCATAAAGACCAGTCCATCCGGCTGGGCAGGGTTTGAGGGACTTAACGATTTTGGTAACCTTGGTTGGAGTAAGTCTTTATGGCGATGGATGTGAAGCAGATCGGCGGCCTGGTCCAGCAGAAGAGTGAATTCGTCAGGGCCCTGTTCTCCGAGCTCGACAAGGTCATCGTGGGCCAGCGATACATGCTCGAACGAATGCTCATCGGCCTCTTGGCCAATGGGCATATCTTGTTGGAGGGCGTCCCGGGTCTGGCCAAGACGCTGGCTGTGACCGTCCTGTCCCGGGCGATTGACGCGGACTTCCGGAGGATCCAGTTCACGCCGGACCTGCTGCCCGCCGACCTGATCGGCACGCAGATCTACCGGCAGTCCGACGGCGAATTCGTGACCCGCAAGGGGCCGATCTTCGCCAATATCATCCTGGCCGACGAAATCAACCGGGCCCCCGCGAAGGTGCAGAGCGCACTGCTCGAAGCTATGCAGGAACGCCAAGTCTCTATCGGTGAGCAGACATACGCCCTGCCCAGCCCATTCCTCGTTCTGGCGACGCAGAACCCCATCGAGCAGGAGGGCACCTACCCGCTGCCCGAGGCCCAGCTTGACCGGTTCATGCTCAAGCTCAAGATCGACTACCCGAGCAAGGAGCAGGAGCGGCAGATCCTCGACCGCATGGCCGCGACCGATAAGAAGTTCGATATCAGGCCGGTCATCAAGCCGGGCGATATCGCGGAGGTGCGGGCCGTCGTCGATGAGATCTATATCGACGAGAAGGTCAAAGACTACATCGTGGACATTGTCTGTGCGACGCGCGATCCGCGGAAGTACGGCCTGAAGCTGGCCAACTACATCAGCTACGGCGCCTCGCCGCGAGCGACGATTTACCTGGCAGTTGCCGCCAAGGCCCAGGCCTTCCTCCAGCAGCGGGGCTATGTCACGCCGCAGGATGTCAAGAGCGTCGGCACGGACGTGCTGCGGCACCGCGTGATCGTCAGCTACGAGGCCGAGGCTGAGGACAAGACCAGCGAAGACATCATCAAGACGATCTTCGACACCATCGAAGTACCGTAACGGAAAATCAAAAGGTGAAGGGCAAAATGCAAAATTGATGAAGTCATCGCCGCAGGGCGGCGATTCCGCAGTTTTACATTTTGACATTTGATTTTTGCATCCGCTCCAAGGGCGAACGCCCCTTGGTTTTGTGCAGGCCCTTATGTGAATGCGATGATCCCTGAAGACCTGATCAAGCGAATACGGCAGATTCAGATCTACACCTCGCGAGCGGTGAATGCGAGTTTCGCGGGCCAGTACGAGAGCGTGTTCAAGGGCCGGGGCATGCAGTTCGACGAGGTCCGCGAGTACATGCCGGGCGACGATATCCGGACCATCGACTGGAACGTCACCGCCCGCACGGGCAAGCCCTTCATCAAGCGATTCGTCGAAGAGCGAGAGATGACGGTGCTGTTCGCCGTGGACCTCAGTGCCTCGGGTGAGTTCGGGACCGTCAGCAAGATGAAGAATGAGCTGGCAGCGGAGTTCTGCGCGGTCCTGGCGTTCGCGGCCGCCAGGAACAATGACAAGGTCGGATTGCTGATCTTCACGGACCGGATCGAGCTGTTCATCCCGCCGAAGAAGGGCAGCCGGCATATCCTGCGGCTCATCCGCGAACTGCTGGCCTTCAAGATGCCCAGGCGAAAGACGGACATCCCGCTGGCCCTGGACTACGTCGCGAAGGTGATGCGAAAGCGGGCGACTCTGTTCTTGGTCTCGGACTTCATTGAAACGGGGTTCAAAAAGCCACTGAGCCTGCTGAACAAGCGGCACGACGTCATCTGCGTGCCGGTCCGCGACCGGGTGGAGGTGGCGATGCCGTCGGTGGGTCTGATCGAGATCCAGGACGCCGAGACGGGCGAGATCATGGTCGTCGATACGTCGAGCCGGCGGTTCCGCGACCAGTACGGCGGCCACAGCTCGCAGCGATGCAACGACCTCCAGGGCATGTTCCGTTCGAGCAACGTGGACTTCATCCCGATCGCGACGGACAAGCCCTATATCAACGACCTGATTCAGTTCTTCCATATGCGGCATCGACGTCGCTAAACTGACGGCAATCGCGCAGACGATGACGGGCCGAAGGAGAGATACCGTATGAAGAAGTGTCTTGGCTGCAATGCAGAAGTCGATGACAAGGCATATTGCTGCCCAAAGTGTGGGGGGACAACCCTAATGGGTGGATACTCCGCCGGGCAAGCTCTCTCCATTCTCGGCACCATGAAGGACCAGTCCAAGTCCGCAGAGCATGTTGATCGTTCCGCACAGCTATTTGCCCAAGGCCGCCTCAAGGAGGCAATTGCTGAATTGGACAGGGCCCTGGAAATTGCCCCAATGAATCCTACAGCGCACGGCAACATGGGTGTCATTCTCTTGCAACAGGGCAAGCCGAAGGAGGCCATTCCTTGGCTCGAAAGAGCACTTGAGCTGAATCCAAACCTGGGGGGCATTCCCCGAGTACTGGCCGAAGCGAAAGCTGCCAAGACGGGGAATAGCAGGCAAGAGAAACTGGATTTCTCGTTCCCTGAGAAGAAGTCAGAAGGCGGTGCTGGCGGGGCTTTCACGGTGTTGCTCCTGCTGGTGGCCGCAGCGTTGGCCGCCGCCAATCTGTTTGTGACGCTGTCCGAACGGAAGCCTGCGCCGATGGCCGGCGGAGGTTTGTCTACGGAACACGTCAAAGACCTGGCGTCGAAGTTGGCCCAGCGAAACCTGTATTCGCAGGCGGCGGCGACGTGGCAGGACTACCTCGCCACGGCGCGGCTGACCGGCCCCGAACAGGCGAAGATTCACTTTCAGATCGGCGGTTTACTGGAGAAGGCCGGCCTGTACGGCGATGCCATCGAACACTACTACCGCAGCGAGGCGGCCGCCAAGGTCGAGGAGCTTGGCCCGCAGATCAATGCCCACGTCAAGGAGTGTTTCGAGCGACTGGGCAAATTCTCCGCCCTTCGCTACGAGCTGATGGATCGGACCAGCATCGACGCGACACAACCGGCCGGTGGCAAGGTGGTCGCCGAGATCGGCGCCGAGAAGATCACGGAGTCGCAGTTGGATGCCCTGATCGAGGAGAGCATCGACGACCAGTTGACCCCGATGCGGGCGTTCATGACGCCGGAGCAGCTCAACGAGCAGAAGAAACGCGCCTCCGAGCAGCTTCGCAGTCCGCAGGCGAAACAGGAGTTCCTGCAGAACTGGCTGGCCCAGGAGATTCTGTATCGCCAGGCCCTCGATCAGCAGTTGGGCGACAAGCCGGAGGTGAAGCGGTTTCTCCACGGCCTGACCCGCCAGGCCCTGAGCCGACAGATGCTCGACGAGCAGCTTGCGTCGAAGATCCATATCACCGATACCGACGTGCAGACATACTACACGGCCAACAAGGACAAGTACGTCGAACCCGCGAAAGCGAAGATCAGCCACATCGTCGTGGCCGACGACCAGAAGGCCGACGAACTGCTCAGGCGCCTTCGCGAGGGTGAGGACTTCGCGGAGATTGCGGAAGAGTCGTCGTTGGATCAAGCCACGAAGGACAACGGCGGCAAGGTCGCGGCCGATGTGCAGCAGGGTTCCTACGTCCCCGGGATCGGCGACGCGAACGAGATCAACGCGAGCATCTTTGCGGCCGAGGGCCCCAAGCTGCTGGACAAGCCGTTCAAGACGGACAAGGGCTGGGAGATTGTCCGGGTGGACGAGAAACACTCGCCCCGGCCAAAGACGTTCGACGAGGTCCGTCAGCAGGTGATGAGGGAACTGCTCAGCCGCAAGAGCGAAGAGGTCCAGCGCGATTACCTCAAGGAGCTGATGGACCAACACAAAGTGGTCGTCCACACCTCGGTGCTCGCGCCGGCCCAGCAGGAACCGGCCAAGGAGGCGTCGCCGAAGCCATGAGACAAGGGTATCCTGCACAAGTGAAACGGTGCGTGACATGCACCCTGCCGGCTGAGGGCTGTGCCCCCAGACCCCTGGCATTTGGCGTTTTGGGCCGGCAGCATGGTATGGGAGGAAGAACAGACCACCGCTCCAGCGCCAGATGCGGCGGCTTCTTGCTGGTATGTATGGGGTTGCTGCTGACGCTCGGTGGCTGCAAGCGGGGTGCGACGGAGGGCCCGAAAGAGGGAGCGTTCGAAGTGGACAAGGTCTATGAGCGAGGACCGGCAACCGTCCACATCCGGCTGGACAAGACGAAGTTGAGCATCGCCGATACGATCCTGCTGCAGTTCGAGGCGACGTTGGAGCCCGCGTACAGAATCGAGATGCCGAAGGTGGACAAGATGCTCGAGGACTTCGGGATCGTGGATTGGGACAACCTGGGCGCCAGGCTCGATTCAAAGAACAATGTCGTCACGACCTATCAATACAGGCTGGAGCCGTTCCTGTCGGGCCACTACGAGATCCCGGCCTTCACGTTCGAGTTTCACGACGTCAACGACCCCGCCACCAAACACGAGCTGACCAGCGAGCCAATTGCGGTCGAAGTCACGTCGCTGCTGGGCGATCAGCGAGCCAACCTGGTGATCGAAGATATCGAAGGGGTCGTTGATATGCCCAAGCCGGGACACCGTTGGTGGCTGTGGATTCCTGCCATGCTCGTCGCTGCGACGATCCCGGCTGGATGGCTGCTCCTGCGCCGCAGGCGGGCGAAAGCCCCCACGGGCACGTACGTCCCCGCGCACGAGATCGCCTATGGCAACCTCCGGGCCCTTGTCGCACGAAACCTGGTCGAGCAGGGCCGGATCAAGGAGTTCTACGAGCGGATCAGCACTATCCTGCGGTACTACATCGAGCACCGATTCAGCCTGCACGCCCCGGAACGGACCACGGAGGAGTTTCTTGGCGAGTTGCGATTCACCAAGGTGCTCGCCTCTTCGGACAAGACCGTGCTTGAGGAGTTCCTGACACACTGCGACCTGGTCAAATTCGCCAAGCACGAACCCGCGACGGAGCAGATCCAGCGGACGTTCGATCTCGTGAAGGACTTCATCGAGCGGACGAAATCCGACGAGGCCAAGGTCTACGTGGCGGCCTGTCTCGCAGTCACAAATGCGGCTGAGACGGAGGTGGCGTAGATGGAACTGTACTCGCCCTGGGCGTTATTGCTGTTGCTGCTCCTCCCGGTCCTGGGATACCTCATGTTGCGAAAGAAGCGCGGCGCGGCGGTGCGATTCCCGAGTCTCGTGGATATGAGGAATTGTCCGGTTTCCTGGCGGCTGCGACTGCGGCCGCTGTTGGTCGTGGCCCGGCTGTTGTGCGTGGCGTTGCTGATCCTGGCGCTGGCCCGGCCGCGCAAGGGCACAGTCCTCTCGGAGATCTCCACAGAGGGTATCGCCATCGAGGCTGTTGTGGATCGCTCCGGCAGCATGCAGGCCGAGATGGACTACTACGGCGAGAAGCTCAATCGGCTGGATACGGTCAAGCGCGTGTTGACGGACTTCATCGAGGGGGACAAGAAGGGGCTCCAGGGCCGGCCGGGAGATATGATCGGGCTGGTGACGTTCGCCCGATACGCGGATACCGTGTGTCCTCTGGTCTTGAGCCACGGCGTATTGGCCGAGTTTCTCAAGCAGACGCAGATCGTGGGCATCCAAAGCGAGGACGGGACCGCGATTGGGGATGCGATCGCCCTGGGCGCCGCCCGGCTCAAAAAGGCCGAGGAAGAGTTGCAGCGTCGCAACGCAGACCTGGGCTTCGCAGGGGTCGGAGAGAAGAAGGATACGCCCGGCTTCACGATCAAGAACAAGATCATGGTCCTCCTGACCGACGGGCGGAACAATACCGGCCAGCACAGCCCCCTGGAGGCGGCGGAACTGGCGAAGCAGTGGGGCATCAAGATTTACTGCATCGGAATCGGCTCGGGGCAGTCTTTCATGGTGGTGAACGATCCGTTCTTCGGCCCCAGGAAGGTCCCGACCCCGAACGAGTTGGACGAGGGCCTGCTCAAGTCGATTGCCGAGACGACCGGGGGCTTCTACAGTCGGGCCGACGACGCTGAGTCGCTCCGCAAGATCGTTGAGACCATTGACAAGCTGGAAAAGACGGAAGTCAAATCCGTGCAGTACACGCAATACGCAGAGCACTTCGCCTGGTGGACGTTGCCGGCCCTGGCGCTGCTGGGCCTGGAGATGTTGGCAGGCTGCACGGTGTTTCGGAAAATACCATAGGTTGGCAACAGAGATGAACAGTCGGGTTCTTTGGGAAAAGGGCAGATCGGGCCTGTATTCTTCAACGAAATCTCTCAGTTCGATTTCGTTGAAGAATGGACGGAACGAGACTGTCGGCACGCGACCGGGGTTTGAGGGGGAAAAATCGAACCAAGAGATTTTTCCCCCTCAAAGTAGGCCCGATCTGCCCTTTTCCCAAAGAACCAGAGGCTTCACTTCGTTCAGCATGATAGAACGTGTGACGTAAGCTTATGAATCTGGGAAACGACAACGCGTTGTGGTTTCTGTTTCTGGTGCCGCTGGTGTTGGTGCCGGCGTACGTCTGGTGCTTCTGGCGCAAGGCCCGAACCCTGCGCATCCTGGCCAGCGACGAGATGCTGGCCAAGATCAATAACACCGTCAGTCTCAAGAAGCAGATGTTCAAGGCGGGGCTCTTGCTCACGGCGTTCGCGAGCATCGTCATTGCACTGACGGAGCCGAAGTGGAACCCCCAGCCCCAGCAGATCCGGCGGAAAGGCCGCGACGTGGTCATTCTGCTCGATACGTCCAAGTCGATGCTGGCCGAGGACATCACGCCGAACCGACTCGAACGCTCCAAGATCGCGATCTCAGACCTGCTGGAGGTCTTGAAGGGCGACCGCATCGCCATCATCACGTTCGCGGGCATCGCCACGGTGAAATGCCCACTGACCCAGGACTATGCGTTCGTCCGGATGGCCCTGGCGGATATCTCGAGCGAAAGCACGAGCCGAGGCGGAACGCAAGTGGGCGATGCGATTCGCAAGGCCACCGAGGAGGTCTTTGACAAGCAGAGCCGGGAGTTCAAGGACCTGATCCTGATTACGGATGGCGAAGACCACGATAGCTTCCCCGTGCAGGCGGCGCAGAAGGCGGCCGAAGATGGCGTTCGGATCGTTGCCATTGGCCTCGGCGACGATCAAACCGGCTCGCGAATCCCGATCTCCGGGCCCGACGGCCAGAAGACCTTCCTGAAGTATCAAGGGCAGGAGGTTTGGTCCAAGCTCGACAGCGATACGCTCCGCGAGGTAGCCTACGCCACGGAAGGCGGCAAGTACCTATCCGTCCTGCCCGGAACGACATTGGATCTCGGCCGGATCTACGAGGACCTGATCGCCTCCGCGGAGGGACGCGAGCTCGAATCGATGACGATGATGAAATACGATGAGAAATTCCAGATCTTCGTGGCGCTCGCCATTGCAGTGCTGGCGGCTGAGGTGTTGGTCAGTGAGCGCAGAAAGACGAGATAGTTTGATGGGCAGTTTGAGCCGCGTGTTCGTGTTGTCCCTGGTTGTCCTGGCTGCAGCAGCGAAGGCCGAGTCGCCTCGCGAGTTGCTCAAGGAGGGCAACGGGCTATACGGCGACGGCCAATACACCGAGGCGATCAACAAGTACAACGAAGCTCTCGTGGAGCAGCCTCAGTCGGTGCAGCCGAGGTTCAACAAGGCCAACAGCTACTATCGACTCGACGATCTCGAAGAGGCTGTGGACTTGTATCAGGAGATTGCGGCCGAGAGCAAGGACATGAGCCTCGTCGCCAAAGCCAAGTACAATCTGGGGAACTGCCTCTTCCAGCGGGGCGCCAAGCAGCGGGACTCCGACCTGCAAAAGGCCGTCGACGACATGAAGACGAGCATCACCTACTGGCGACAGGTGCTGGATATCGACCCGAAGAACGAAAAGGCGGCGCGTAATATCGAAGTGGCCCGGTTGACCATCAAGGATATCCTTGACCAGATCAAGAGACAGCAGGAGCAACAGAAGCAGCAGGACCCGAACCAGCCACAGCAGCAGCAACAAGATCAATCGCAGTCTCAGCAGGACCCGAATCAGCCCCAGGATCCAAACCAGGCAAAACAGGCGGACCCGCCGCAGGATCCCAACCAGGCGAAAGACGGCGAACAACCGACAGACCCCAATCAAACCCAGGAGCAGCCCCAGCAACAGCAGGAGCAGGATAGACCGCAGGAACAGAAGGTCGAGCCGGACGCCACGGCCCAGCAGATTATCGACAACGAACAGCGGCAGAAGAAAGAGCGGGAGATTCGCCAAAGAGCACGCTACCAACGAGTCGAAAAAGACTGGTAATGAAAGACCTCCTGACGTACATCGTG